>Ga0172377_10005277_pt1 | contig 13276 bp, 10 predicted proteins | sample Pumphouse3metaG_FD_119749 | JGI IMG/M metagenome (GOLD analysis project Ga0172377, IMG submission 119749) | Leachate microbial communities from a municipal landfill in Southern Ontario, Canada - Pumphouse #3 metaG | ecosystem: Engineered > Solid waste > Landfill > Unclassified | place: Canada... | reverse complement strand
TAAGAAATGTGCTTGTGGAACTGATGTATTTGATCGTCCGGATCTATCAAAATTATCCCAGTTAGAAAATGATATGGGATTTATTGTAGATCAAGGTTATGTACATACAGATAACAATTATACAGATGAAGATAAAGATATTGTTCATGGAGCTGGATCAATTCCAGCTCTTGTTGAACAAGCTGAACAAGCAATAGCTGATGCTAATATAGCTCTAAATACTGCTAATGAAGCCATTGTTGAAACTCAACAAGCTACTAATGATGCTAATCAAGCAGCACAAAATGCCAGTGAAGTAGTTGATGAAGCAAATGCTGCTATTGTAACTATAACTGAGGCAGTCACTGCTGCTCATACTGCTGTAGAGAATGCTGAACAAGCTGTTTCTGATGCACAAGAAGCTATTACTAATGCTAATCAAGCTACACAAGAAGCTAGTGATATAGCAGTTATAGCTCAAACTGCAGCTAATAATGCTGATAGTAAAGCTACATTAGCTGATACAGCAGCATCTAATGCTTCTACTGCTGCAGGTAATGCCTCAGCAGCAGCAATAGCTGCAAATACAGCTACAGATAACACTATTATAGCAACTGGAAATGCTAATACGGCTACTAGTAATGCTAACACAGCAACTAATAATGCTAATTTAGCTGCCACTGCTGCAAATAATAAAGTAACAGAGTTAACTGAATTACAAACTGATTTAAACACTCTAAAGAGTGAAACAGAGAGTAATTTAGCATTATCTACTACTGCTATTTCGAATGCAAATACAGCTACGAGTAATGCAAATCAGGCAGCTAATGCCGCAAATCAAGCTGCTGAGAATGTTCAAGATGGTAAAACTCCAATCATTGGAGATATTGATGCAACATCAGTACCAAATGATCAACCTGCAAGCTTTTCACTAACTCAAACTAGTACTGATCCAAATGGAAATCCAATATATACTGGTACAGCAGAGTTTCCTATTGGAGCAACTGGTAAAGATCCAGTTTTAGAAGCTGGAACTACTACTACAGGTAATCCAGGAACTAATGCTATTGTTACTATTGTACAAGATGGGGTTACAGAAGATGGTAATCCTAAATATCTAGTTAATTTCACAATACCGAGAGGTGCATCAGGTCAAGATGGTTCAGGATCTGGAAATGTATATATAAATAATGAAGGAACATCTGTTGCTTCAACAAATTATGTACTTGAATCTGCAGAAACTGGAAGTGCTACATTTGAATTAGCAGAAGTAGCTACAGTAGCAACTACTGGAAGTTATTCAGATTTAAATGGTATTCCATCTACATTTACACCTTCTGCACATACACATAATGTTACTGATATTAATACCTTACAGTCTCTTTTAGATGGGAAAGGAACTAAGTTAAATATTCAACAGAATTCAATACCTGTTAGAACTCTATCTGGAACAGGTGAGCCTGATACTTATATTATATTCTCTGCTACTAGTACTACTGGGTCAACAGTTGCTATAAGAAATGCTAATGGAACTTTGAGAGCTGCTAATCCAGTTGATTCAACAGACTTAGTTACATTACAATCCTTATTAGCTGTAAACAATCTTACTAATTATTATTTGCAATCTCAAACTTATACTAAAACTGAGGTCAACAATTTAATTGGTGCAATTAGTACAGTTTCAATAAGTATTCAATCATCATTACCAGAAACTGGATCTTCAAATGTTATATATTTCATTCCCAAGACTGAATCTACTAATAATGTTTATGATGAATATGCTTGGATAAACAATGCTTGAGAATTAATTGGGTCTACTGATGTAGATTTAAGTAATTACTATGACAAACAAGATGTTGACACATTATTAGCATCTAAAGTTAGTGTAGTTGCAGGTAAGGATTTATCTACTAATGATTATACAAATGATGAGAAGGATAAATTACTTGGCATACAAGCTGGCGCTCAAGTAAATCCTGGAGTGGCTACAACTACTGTTAATGGATTAATGAGTTCAGCTGATAAGACTAGTTTTAATAGTATCAATGCTTCATGAGTATGACACACTACTTATTATGAGAATGCACCTTCTCCTACTACTACAGTTAATTGTAGTAATGGTGGTTGTCAATTAGCTAATATTGCATCTACTGGATCATTTTCATTTACTAATCTTGATTCTATCCCAGTTGGTGGTGAATTAATGTTAAGAGTAAATGCTTCAACAACTGCTTATACTTTAACTTTACCAGCAACATCTGGAACATTTAAAAATGAAGTTGGTAGTACAGTTCAAATGCCAGCTAATGGAGTTTGAGAATTTAATGTTAAGCATTTTGGAACACAATATATAATGAAGGGAGTAAGTTATGGCTCGTAGGAGAATGATGTATGATAAAACAACATTTAGAGTAAATTCAGATACTATCAATGCTGATGTATTATTCAACAATGTAGTTGTGGGTAAAGTCAATACTGATATAGTTATTTATAAAGCACAATCATCTTATAGTGTGACAATAAGTGGAGGAACTCTGCCAATAACTACTGTTGATTACACTTTAGATGGATATAATCTTAATCAAGGAGGTAATTTCCAGATGTTTTATGATAATACCTTGATGAGTTTTTACAGAAACGGTTTTGGTGATTACACACATATCTCATATAATGAGAAAAAGACTCATACTACTTATTCTGCTAATACAGGATCAGTAACAATCACAAAATCTTCTCCAAATATAACTATAAACTCTCTAACTACACAAGATGTAGTATATACTACTCTCTATAATGTAGTTAATGCAACTACTTCATCCGAAGTAACTGTGTATACAGTTAATGATTATATTGTAATAACAGAAGTATACTTCTTTACAGAATATGGCACAAGAAGTTTAGCAGAATATGAATTAGTTTCACCAAACCATGCTTGGAGATATACTATGAATATTAATCAAACTGACGTTCAACCCTAATGGCACATTTAAAACTAAAAACAATATTTAAAGGAGACACTTATACAATAAGTAAATTGTATATAGATGATGTATATTTCTGTGACACTATAGAAGATGTTGTACGTAGTCTTCCTTTTAAATGCCCTAACACATCTAAAGGATTAGAGTGTAAATGTAAAGAGAAAGTTTACTCTAAGACTGCTATTCCAGGCGGAACATATAAAGTAATACTATCTTACTCTAATAGATTTAAGAAGATACTTCCAGAAGTCTTAAATGTTCCTCATTTCTTGGGAATACGTATACACAGTGGAAACACTGCAGAAGATTCTGCTGGATGTATTATTGTTGGTAAAAATACTGTAAAAGGTAAAGTTACTGACAGTATTAAATATCTTAATCTTCTCATGTCTAAACTGGATAAAGAAAATACATTAGAAATTATAAGATAATGGATAAAGACTTAACTAGAGTAGAAAGTATACTAGGTAAACAACAAGTAGTTTCAGGTTCAAAGGATAAAGATTTTATATTACAGACTAAGGGTAAAGTGAAAGTTCAACAAGGAGATCGTTTTATAGATCTCCTTAAGGATGGCAAACTTAACTCTGGTGATATTATTACTATTGTAAATACAGTTAATGATATTGGTAAAGCTACGGGATTCTATTTTGTAAAAGAGAACTTAAAATTATATGCTGTAGTTAATGGTACTATGATTGACTGAGGTTCAATAGATGGTGGTACCACTGAGGGAGTTAAAAAACTGAGTGAATTAGAAGATGTTTATCTAGTTAATCTAAAGAATGGTGATTTATTAGTTTATCAAGGTGGATACTGGGTTAATTCTCTATTTAATATTAGAGACTTAAATAAGTTAACTAATAGATTAACAGATATAGAAAATGATTTAACTTTACAAGCTAGATATACTCAGAGAACATTTAAGGATGTTATGGAAACATTCAATATGATGTTCGATCCAGAAGGTGATTATTTCACTGATAAGATTACACCTTTAGCTGTACATACTGCACAATTAATTGTAGGTACAAACTCTCAACAGTTTAGCTTAGTTAATATAAAATTTGAGCCTAATTATCTTGGAGATTATAATAGATTTGGGGCTTCTGTAATAGATCCAAATAAAATGGGTATATTATCTCATAATACTATTACAAGAGATGATGGAGGTTTTACTTGAAATATATTACAGACTGATGGAAATGTATTAACTCCAGACTTTGATGTTACTGGTTTAGATGAAAATTCAGCTTATTATGTTTATGCTAGATGTAGTAGAGATTCCAATGTTGGTGCATTCATGATATCTACTGATGCAATTAAGCTTGAAGAAGAAACTGGATGATATACATTCTGAGTTGGAGTTTTAAATACTCCAAGAGCATCTATAGATGAAGCAGGAGATGGTTTATCAGAAGCTACTGTTACAGCATCTAAAGTGAGAAGCTTCCAAGCTATGTATGGTTATACAGAGATTGCGGGTAATCAAATAACTACAGGAGTTATAAAAGATACTACTGGAAATTCTTATTGAGATATGATCAATGGAGCTTTCAGAATAGGTGGTGGAGCAAGTTATATATGGTTTGATTCATCAACTGGTAAGTTATTCTTAAAGGGAACATTAACACAGGTTGATCCTGAAAATGGTTCATCTGTAATAAATTGAAGAGGTGTATTTCAGAATAGTTCATTAGTAAAATATGAAGTAGGAGATGTAGTTTATTATAATGGCTCTACATATAGATGTAAAGCTCCGGTATATGGAAATATACTTCCAACTAATACTACATATTGGGAATTATTCACATCTAAAGGAAGTGATGGATCAGCTGGAGCTGGAGTGCAATTTAAATATAAACTAACAGATTCAACCATTGCTCCGTCAGATCCTGATCACGATAGCACATGAGAAGATGGTGCACAAGGATTATCACCGACAGCTAGTCAAAGATACTTATGGATGGCAACTAGAAGTAAGCCACAAGGATCTGACTGGGGAGTCTGAACTATGGCTATTATAGGAATGTATTCCAAAGATGGTAATCCTGGAGCTCCTGGAAGTCCTGGAGCAATTGGCCCTGCAATGGTATTTAGAGGTAATTATGATACTGATAATTCTTCTGTTTTATATTATGGTAATACAGTTAGAGTTGATGTAGTTTTCTATGGTGGTACTTATTATGTAGCTAAAACAGATGCTATAAATGGTACTACTGGATTTAGAGCTACCCCACCAAATTCATCTTATTGAGGAACATTTGGATCAAGTTTTACATCAGTAGCTACTGATTTATTATTTGCAAATGTAGCTGCAATAGGTGGTTGACAGTTTAACAATCTTAGAATGTGATCAGCTACTAACAATTGTTATTTAAATGGTCAAAATGATGGTTATCCAATTATAGCAGCAGGAAGTAGTGTTATAAATCCTCCAACTACAGCTAATGGTAGTGGAACATTAAAGACCACTGCACAAATAGAGAGTAGTGGTGGATTCTATGTTGATGCTAGTGGTAAAATGTTTTGTAGCAATGCAGTTATTTCTGGTACTATTTATGCTACATCTGGCAGAATAGGTGGGTTTAATATCAGTGATAACAGTTTAACTAATGGCCCCGATTTTAATAATGATGCTTCTGTTGTTTATAGAAATGATAGTGAAGGAACGTTTGCAGGTATTGGCGGTAATGTTTTAGCTCCAGAAGCTGGGGGTAAGGTAACATCTATGTTTACTAACTATGGATCTTCGGCTAGTATAACAGCTAGATGAGGTTTATATGTAGGAGCAGCTAATTCTTCTACTGGTGGTGTAGATACATCTTATTTTGCTAGTAATAGTGCTATATACATAGGTGGGGGTTCCATTTCAGGTTTTGCATTAACTCCACATGTTTTAACTACTTCTTCTACTTATACTTTATTGCGATCAGATTCGGTTGTTATAAAGAATACATCTGCAAATATTACTATAAATCTTCCATATATTCAACATTTTTCAGAAGCAGTGAGTTATGCTGAAAAGCTAGCTATTGCTAAATGATATGGTAAAACATACTTTATAAAGAAAGCAAACATAGGATCAATAACTCTGAAATCTACGGTGTATCCATTTTATATTGGCAATGAAGATGCAGCTTCTGGAAGTGATACATTTGTTATGAACACCAATGCTATGGCTGTTATGTTAGTTTTTGATAGTGCTAACTGACAAGTATTTTATATGAGGTAAAATGAATTTAACATTAATTGATAGAATAATAATTATGTTTGGAATACTTCCTAGTACAGGAAATATTCAGAAAATATTAGATATAAAGAATATAAAGAGTAAGGTATCACTTACTAAAGATGAAGAAGCATTAGGAGTAGTGTTTGATAGAGATTCTAATGGATTACCGTATGTGAAGTATTTATCCCCAGAAGCTCAAAGTTATTCAAGTGATATAGACTTATCTTTAGATGAGATTAATCTTATAAAGGATAATTGTATATTAATGGATAAGAACAATAGGATAACAGAGTTTAATCTTGATACTATACTAAAATTTATAAACTTTACTGGTCTAGAAGTGTTGTAACACTCAAATATTAAATAAAAATTTTATTTGCATGTTAACGTATTTTTACTTTTCTTAATAGTTAAATTTATCTATATTTGCATATAATTTTAAAGCGGAATAATATGAATGATGAGTTAGAAAGCTTAGACCTAGATGATGATTCTTTTGACAATCCTACACAGGAACCTGTGTCTGATCCTCTTATAGATGATTCAAACAATAATGAACCTAGTGGGTTTACGGAAGATATAAATGAAGATCCAGATACTGAACCAGACAATGGAACAGATGTGGATATAATTACATCTTTATTAAAATCTAAAGGGATTAACAACCCACAGGCTATAAAAATTGAAGATGAAAATGGAAACATTCAAGAAGTAGATTTTTATTCATTAACACCAGAAGAAAGATTAAATATATTAAACTCTTCGGATGTGGATGATAACTATGGATTAGATAATGATGAGACAGAATTTATCAATTATTTAAGAGAAAATAATGTTTCCATTAAGGATTATGTAGATTATGTTCAAAAACAAGCAATTGATGCTTACATTTCGGAAAATTCAGAACAACATTATAAGGTTGATGATCTTTCAGACGATGAGTTATACCTTTTAGATCTAAAGTATAATATAAAGGATTTGACAGATGAAGAAGCTAATTCTTACTTGGAACATGATAAAAGTAATGAAGCTCTCTTTAACAAGAAAGTAGCCACCTTAAGAGATAATTATAAGGTTAAGGAACAAGAGAAATTAGAAGAACAAGAACTAATTGAGAGTGAAAAACAAAAGCAGGAACAAGAGAAGTTTGCATCTACTATTGTTAATGCTGTAAGTGAACTAAATAGTATTGAAGCTTTTGATCTAGAAAAGGAAGATAAAGAAAGAATTGCAGATTTTATACTGGGAGTAGATGCTACTGGAACAAATTATTTATCTAAAGCATTAAATGATCCTACCAATATTGCAAAGATAGCTTGATTCCTTTTAGATGGGGAAGAGTCTATTAAATCTTTAAATGATTATTGGGCTGATGTAGTTCAGAAACATTCAAAGACTAAATATGAAGAAGGATTTAGAGATGGTAAGGATGGTAAGAAGTCTAAAACAGTAGTTGATAAAACTCCAACTAGGAAAACTCAAAAACCAAGTTCTGATAATTTTATACCACTAACTGGTCATAGAGTCGAAATAGATTATTAACCAAACAATAAATTTAAGAAATGTTAGTAGCGAATTACATCGTAAATAAACAAAATCTAGCAGAAACTAAAACAGTAGAGGATTATATGAAGTTCTTGGGGACAAAACCTCAAAGACTTGGTGTAATGTCTCGTATGTATCCTAATCTTACAGCTTCCTTTATTACGGAAGCATTAGGAAATGTTTTCTATATGGATTATAAGAAAGAGAAATTTAAATCTCTTGATGCACCCTATTTTGAATGGGATGTAGAAAATGAATATATCAAAAGAGTTGCCTTTGCAGCAGTACCTACTACAATAGGTACAAATGGCGATTATGTAACTATTCCTCTCCAGGAAAGATACTATGAGAAATATGATATATTTAAAATTGATAAGACAAGACAACAGTTAATTGTAGTAGCTACACCGGAAAGAAAAGCTGATGATTTCTGGGAATATACCTGCAAAATAATTGATAATGACTTTTCTTCGCTTCTGGATCTCTCTGGTTGTCAGATCGGGGATACAACAAGATTTCAGTCAAATGCTATGCCTGAGATGTCAGAGGAAGGCTATATAAAACATCAAAGCAACATAGAAACTCATAGAAACTACATTACGACTCACCGTGTAGATACAAGCTACTCTGCACAGTATGCAGCTATGGAAGATGTATTTATTCAAATTGCCCAAGGTAAAGACAAGAATAGTTTAGTACCTACTATCTATAAAATGTCAACCAAGGAAAAAGAATTACTTGATAGCTTCTTGTATGTACGTAATAATGGTTTACTGTTCAATAGAACAAATGTAGATAAAAATGGTAAGTGTACAACCTTAGAACCAGCTACAAATCGTCCGTTATATATTGGTGATGGATTTTTACCGCAATTGGAAAGATTTGCAGGTAAATATGTCTTCAATAAACTTACGATCAGTGTCTTCCAAGATGCTATGAGCCAGGTTGTATCTAAATGTGAAAATTCTGTTGGTAATCATATCTTGTTCTTCTGCAATGATAGAATGTGGATATTAGTTAACAGATTATTGCAAGAATACTTATCAAGATTTACGCCGACTGCTTCTTATATGTATAGTGCAGCTAAGAGTGGGTATCTGAAAGTAGGTAATACTTATGATTCCTATGAATTTGCTGGTAATACTATCACATTTAAAGTAGAAAGAGCTCTCACTTACGAATGGGGTGAAAAAGCCTTTGGTGTATTTGTAGATTTAACGGGTGATAGTACAACTGGATCTCCGGCTGTTCAATTGTTTACTTTAAAAGGTGGAGATTTTATCTCTAGTAAATTCCCTGGAGTAGGTGGTTTGGATGGTTTGACATCTGGTATTGTTTCCTCTGCTATAGCAGCAAGTAAGTTAATCATACTTGGTTATAGTGGTATTGGAGTATTCAATCCTTATAGATCTTATTTCTTGATCGAAGCATAGAAATAAACTTATATAAATAGATTACGTGGAGAGTTAACTCTCCACATCATTTTTTAAAAATATATTTAGAAATATGGCAGAATGAACTGATGATAGAGTTATCATAAGAAGTGTTTATGGTAAAGTGGGGCAAAAGTATTCAATACAACCTAGTAAGAATCCAGCTACAGGACAATATCCTAAAGTAGTTAAATTTGTGGATGCTAAGGGTGATATGATTTTAACTGATGCTGAAAGAAATAGTGGAGAAATATTTATTCCAGAAGATTTTACCCTCATATTTGAGGATGGATTTGAATTTAATTTAAAAGATCCCTATCAAAGGGCACAATGGGAAGCAATTCAGTATTGTCCGATGATAGCAAAATCAATTGATGCAAGAGACGGCAATGGAAATTTAGTATTAAGTAGCAGAACTGGCACTAGATATAGTGCTACAGAGCTTTATATTGAACTTCCTGGTTATGAAACTAATAAAAAGGTTAATAGGAGACAGCTCATACATGATGCTGAAACTTATATCTTCTCAGATCCGGGTGGAGCTGATAATCGACTTAAAATGGTTAAGCTTTTAGGTAGGGATATGAGAAACTCTTTAGATGCAGATGTCAAAGACTTTCTGCTATCTATTGCAGCTAAAGATCCTGAAAAGATTATTAAACTTTATACAGGTGATGATCTTAATTTAAGATTGTTATTTACTGATGCTGTTGAAAAGAGAGTTATTAGAAGTCATAATAATGTATATGTCTATGCTGATGGTATTCCATTGGGAGCAAACATTGATTCTGTAATCATATGGATGCGGGATCCTAGAAATATGAAGCTTTTGGATTTAATTAAGAAAGATACCTATGGAGATGAAGTTGAAGTAACTAATCCAATGGTATTAGAAAAAATGGCTGCTAGAGAAGCAGAAAAAGCTGAAAGACTAAAAGAAAAAGCTAATAGGTAATGACACTTAAGCAACTTTATGAAAATGTATTAACTGAGGTTAATAAGATAGAATCTGCAAGTATTTTGCTTAAAGATTTTAATTATCTTGTTAATAAAACGGTTTACCAGATCTGTAATAAGAATTATAATTATTTTGAGATAAACCAACAGTTGACTGATAATATGAGAGTACTAAAAGCTACTGCACCTTTATCAGTTACAGAAGTTACATACGATTCACTATTTGGAGGTGTTTATGAAGTTACTTTACCGAGTGATTATTTTCATTTTCTAGGTTGCACTTGTGATTTTATTTTAAATCAAGATTCTGGATGTAAACTTAAAGATTCTCACTTTCAATCCAATACCGTAAAGTTTACAAGTGATTCGTGAGCCAGAATTTCTGAAAATTATTATACTAGACCTTCTTATAAAAGACCTTATCATCAATTAAATAATCTTAATAAGAATGAAGATAATCCAACTAATCCATATGATAACGATTATGGAACAGATATTACTTCAATAGAGAATGGTTTAGCTATAGGAGGGATTCCTTCCACCATTAAAATAGGAGATGTTGATACTAGTTTTGTAGATAGAATTTCTAAGGTAAGATATGGAAATCCATCTAAAGTCAGATTAGAAATAAGAACTGGGAGTAAAGATCTATACACATTAGATAAAGTATATGTAGATTATTTAAAGACTCCTCAATTTTTAAATCTAACACAAGATGAACTTGATTTAGTAGAAGACACATCTCAGGTATTAGAATGGCCAGATTATATGTGCTATGAGATTATAAACGGATTGGCAATACTCCTGCTTGAAAATGCAGGTGACCAGAGATTACAAACAAATATACCAATTAACCAGACTATTGCACAGCCTTTCCAACAACAGTCTAAATAAAAAATAATTAATTATGTTTAATTACACGAACAACACAATTATAAACTCTAACATTGAGCCAGTCAGTGGTTTAAATACATACTCAGTTAGTGGTGATATACTGAAAATCTTAAAGTTTGGAGAGTTTAATAAAAACAATGTAGTAGACTCTACTGTATATTCAAGAAGTGGTTATGAACCCACTTACTCAACAGCTACTTTTGCTGTTCCTGCTGCTCCTACGGGTGCGGGTGCTGAAACTATTTACAGGCTTAAGCTTACTCTAAGACAATATGGTAATGCAACTTCTGTATATGCAAATGCTGCTTCTGTTTATATGCAGAAACCGATTTATATTGAGTTTAAAGCCTCCACTGGGGATACACAAGATCAGATAGCTGATGCTATTCTTGCTGCTGTTAAATTCTATCAATCTAATTTGTTTCCTTATATTAAGGCTACAAAAGCTGGAACTGCACCTAATATTACTGTTACAATTACATCCGCTGATGAATATATCTTATTTGATGTAGCCGAAGTAGAACAATTAGTTTCTGCAACTGTTTCAGTATATCCTGATGATCAGAATCAGTATGTAAAAGTATCTAATGGTACTATAGTTAAAGGTAAATACGGATTTGGTACTTATTCTTATCTGATGAGAAGTTTAAGACTTCCGACTCTTGAAGCTTTGAGATTTGGTTCTCCGACATTATCTGAAATGCCTGTTGTTGGTTCTTTGTATAGTCAATATACTATACGTTACAGAGTTAACAGAGGTGTACTTGGATCAGATGCTGTAGGTGATGAAGTTAATTCTATTACTACTCATGTTATATGACTCCCGACTAATTTAATTGGAACATTTGATGATCTATTAAGTTCTTGGGGTGTCAATGTAGTGACAATTGCATAGGACAAAATAAAAAAGGCGATGGGCAGCTTTGCCTTTCGCCTTTTTTTATATAAAATATGATATATACAAGACTTGCATCAGCAATATACAATGATGTAGTAGCTGGACTAAGAGGATATTCATCTGTTCCTTCGTTATCTCTAGAGCAATTGGAGGATGATATTATAGATGAAAGATTAAAAATAATAAAAGAATTTACTTTAAATGGAATAATTCCAAGGAAAGACTTAATGCTATCTATTAGATGTGTTAAAGTTGATTGTCAATCTCTTGATAGGTGTTGTGTAACTTCTGATAATGATCAACCTATTGCTCATTTTGAGATACCACAGATTCTTGTAGATTACGGAATTGATTCTATTGATTATATAGGAGCTACAGATATGAAACTTCCTTTTATATGATATACTAATGTTAATACATGAAATAGTCATAAATATAGAAAAAGAGGAAAGAAAAAACCTTATGTCTTTATTGATGTAACTCCAAATGGCAATAATATGTATGATGGATATATATTTAATGCTCCAATGATTAAACAATTAACAATTACAGCTATATTTAAAGATCCAAGACAATTAGCTGACTATAATTGCTGTAACAATGAAGACATTGATAACTTTTCATTTGTACACAATGAGATAAAAAGAAGGTTGACTGAGAAAAAGTTACGTTATTATAGACAGTTTGCACCTTCTCCAGTAATTAATGATCAAGTAGCAAGATAGTGGAAAGTTTTTATACAGCATATCCTTTAATACAACAATTGTATGGAGTAGATATACAGACAGATGATTTTGAAGAGATTGGTTTAATTGCTTGAAATCATATTGGAAATAGGATATCAAAACTGTACAAATATAAGGTTAAACCATCTAAAGATCAGATGGGACAGTACTATGTTGATCTACCTTGTAATTGTGATATTATTGAAGCTATAACCTATGGTTGAGAAGATTGAAACTACACCAGTAATACTAAAATAAATGGAGATTACAATTCCCAGTTTACTGAGAATTATATTGAAGGTAGAAAGATTCTAACTTCTCCATTATATTTATCTGGTAAGTTTGTTAAATATGAACAAGTAGGACATACAATATATTTAGATAATTCATCAACAATCTTTATATTATATAAGGGTGTTGTTTTAGATGATGAAGGTCTTCCATACATCACTGATAAGGAAGCCTTAGCCATAGCAACTTATTGTGCTATGATAAAAATGAGAAAAGAGGGATTTGTACTTCGTAATTCAGCAATAATACAACAATCACAATTGTTATATCAAGATTGATTAAAATTATGTAGTGCTGCAAGAGTTCCTCAATATGTTAATCAGAATGAAATGAATGAG
>Ga0172377_10005276_pt1 | contig 13278 bp, 18 predicted proteins | sample Pumphouse3metaG_FD_119749 | JGI IMG/M metagenome (GOLD analysis project Ga0172377, IMG submission 119749) | Leachate microbial communities from a municipal landfill in Southern Ontario, Canada - Pumphouse #3 metaG | ecosystem: Engineered > Solid waste > Landfill > Unclassified | place: Canada... | reverse complement strand
CGCTTTTGTTACACGTGTCGGTATATCTTTTAATCTTTCTGTAGACATTTCTAATACGGAAATACGAGTTTCGTGAGATACCAATTGTCTATTGCTCTCTTTGTTATCTAAAAGAATGTCATCGACTCTTCTTTTGATATATTGCAGATCAGAGTCTTGATTCCCTTTTTCCTTGCCTTCCTTCTTCTTGTCTTTCCCTCGATTAATTGCGAAAACAATGATCGTGCACAATCCTGCACACGAAGTAATCACTGATATAATAATCGCTAGTATATTTTCTGTTGCCATATTACTTGCCTCTTAGTGAAGCACGATAGTTTTTTAAAAACTCCATGCTTTTTAATATTTGATTTTTATAGATTAAATATCCTTTTTCATTATCCCAATTCTTTTTATATGCAAATATGAGAGTTCTCCAACGTTCTGTTAGTTCCAAAGAATACACACCTGTGCTTATAAAGTTTTCAATAATCGCTCTTAGTCTTAACACATGATAAAGACGCTTAGTTGGTTCATTTGGTCTAGCATCAATACAATGCTGATAGTAAGATATAAAGACATCTAAATACTTATCAATTCTATATTCCAACTTAATATCACAATATTGATCAAACTCTTTTTTATATTCAGGATTTAAATATATCAATGTTTTGTCTATAGCTAAGACTTCATCAATATAAGTAATGAAATACAAAGGCATATCATTATCTAGATTTTGTTTTTTAATAGCGTATTCTTTTCCATATATGAAAAAGTCTATATCGCCAATAGTTGTGTGCATGAATCCTTTAAATCCATCTATAACTAGATTTACGTCTATATCAGAATCAGCATTTTGATAAGTACCATAAGCAATAGAACCTCCATAGTATAGGAACATAATTTTAGAGTCTCCATGAACAATGGATCGAGCGTATTTCAATATTCTTTCTTTTTGCTTATTACTAAGTACTTGTTCCATTATCGTCTCCTTCCTCAGTTTCTTCAGACGACACTTCTGCAGGTTCTTTCTTTGGCTCAGGTTCCACATAAAGTGGCTCTAAATCATCTACAGCTTCTTCAAAACCTACTACGTTATCTTTCAACCACTGATAGGCAACAACAATTACATTAGTCGATAAAAAAAGTGGATAGTCCTCTGCAGGGACTTCCACATCTATCGTATCGACAGGACTATAATTTTTACTTCTGATTTTCTTGTCTAAATATGATGCGACGCCTATAACTACCTTTTTCTTAATGTAATTAACCGATATTACTGTAATTTTATGATAGCTAACTTTGATTCCATAACTAGAATCGAGTTCTTTTATAATTGCCATATTTACCTTCTCCTCATTCTATAAACTGATACTGCAAACGTATCCGAAGAACCAGCATTTAATCCTGAATATATTTCTACACCCGTTAATCTTGCGTCCACTGCGTGAGAAAATATAGAAAAGGTTATTGGTGTATCCGATTGGTCGGAAGCACAACACGTACTTTTTCCTTGAATCACCCAAGCATATGATGAATTCACACTAGTTTCTTGTGTAGGTGACATTTCAAAGTCAATAACCTTAGTAGTCGCATACTTAGGATCAACCGAAGTGTTATAAGCGTCGTATAGATAGAATAGATTTTTAGACCTTCCTGTCAGCACACTAACACCGGAGTTTGAATCTTTCAAATACATCGTAGCGGATGCGCCTTCGCACAAAGTATATTGTTCGTAATACTTGAGATAGGAACTAGATGTATCTTTTGCACTTGTAGAGCAAACAATGTGAAATTTATATATATAATTTCTATCGTAGTCATGTTCAAAATGGTAGTGTTCTGTATTCCCTTCATAAAACTTGATTTGTTCCATAGCGCCCACTCTCACCATTGAAGAAGAACCACGTATAAATAAAGCATCATTATTGTAATCAAAGGCCATCTCACCTACATTAGTTACATTACTAGTAGTAGGCGTTGTAGTACCTCGTTTCACTCTAATAACAGACATTAGAATGTTCCGCCATCTATAGTGGATGAAGGTGTCAGCACTTTTGATTTATCTATACCGTAAGAGTAGCTTTTTACTGGTGCATCGTACCCTGGACCCACTCCCATGACAGTTTCATATAATACTAAGCCTTCATAAATTATCTCTGATTTAAATTCATCTAAATCAGATTTAAAACTAGCACTATCGTTCATAAATATTGCAGTGTTTTGCAATTCAGCAAGTTTGTCTTTTTGATCTGTAGTCAGATGCGTCCCATTGTTAATATGGTCAATCAATGATTGATTAGATGCACCACCTAAATCACTTAGTGTAACTTGAACTGTTCCAGTTTTACCATTGACCGAACTTACTGAATCTGTAGGAGTAAGTAATTCTTGCCAATTACTTAAAACTGAGTAAGGTTCACTTTTTAAAATGTAGCTCTTGTTCTTATCCGTTCGTACAGCCACATCTCCTTCTTGAGCGGTAGTTAATCCCAGCATTGCAGTTTGACTATTAACTACAAATGTATTAGTCATTGCAATTTTAGGAACGATAGAATCATTTAATTTACCACTTGAATTCAGCAAAGGAACTTGACCAGCTCCATTTCCCACATTCTTTTTAGAGGCAGTTCCTAGTCCTTGTGCATTTATAGCGGATTGGATTGAATTTTGTACGTTTTCATATCCGGGCAGTTTTAAATAATCTGAAGTACCTAATGGATTAGAACTAGAAGCATTTTTATCCGCTTTCGATATATATAAGTCTCCTCCATTGAAGTCGACTAAAGGCTCTCCAGCTTTCACGCTTCCTGATGTTCCCGTAAAGGGACCAACTCCAGTGCTAGTACGTCTTTTTAATTGTATAGTTGCCATTTTTCTTCTCCTTAATTAAAAATATAAATATAGTTCAACAAATGTGTAAGATAGCCTGTCGTTAAATAAAGCATATCGTCTGATGTTCTTTCAAAAGTCAGCGAATAATCCGATCCATTCAATCTGTACTGGCATGTTCCTATGGAACCTTTGGATTTTAAAAATCCACCAGGTATAGTCACTGTCGTATTGGAATCAATTGGAACTAAAATCAAACAACGAGACATATCGGTAACACGCTCCAATTTAAACTTATATACGTTGCTAGAATATGAGCTGTATTTTATCCACTGCATTGAGAATTGCTTTTCCAATTCGCTTTTAGCAATTTCTACTTTGTCTGATAACGTATTTATGTAATTAATACTAAAGTTCGCATCAGCAGTAAGAGAACTAACCGTCTTAATATAACCACACATTGGAAATTGATATAAACCGTCCTGTTTAAGCAAATTATTTTGAGTTAAAGTTGGATAGGCCCCATCCGATTCTTCTGTTGAAAGATACACATTGTTATCTTCGGTATTAATATTAAGAATCACGTATCCGTATTTGTTTGAATCTAAGGGCACTGATACAACTGTTCCGGCTTCAACATATACTCTTCGTCCATAAATGGAGATTACTCCACTGCTGAAAGTGATGTTTCCATTTGCAATAGTATACTTGCACGAGTCACCTAAGCCATTAACTACACCATTTTCATAACTTGTTAGAAATGCACTGATATATGCATCCATTTTTGCAGTGTTATTTGCACCATTAAACGTCAATTTAACTAATCCCATTTAGAATTCACCTCCATCTAAATCTGTTGTTCCTTTATTAGAAATAGCTACTTTTCCAATTGAGGAATTAACATTTTTTGTTAAAATTTTAATCTTGTCTGTCAGCCTAGTTCGATACTCTCCTAGTGTTATAAAACACTGAGAAAAGTTAGACTTATACTTAATTTGAGTTATTACTGTGCTATAAGCTTTCTTGTCAGTAAAAAACTCTATATAATCTCCAACAAATAAATTGTTTAAAGGTTTAAATATAGAGTTACTACTAGCAAGTGTAAACGTAATAGAATGATCAAGATTAGAAGAAACCATTTCACTTCTAGCTGTAGTTTCTAAGGTTTCATAATCACTATCGGAATAACAGGAATATAGCAAGGAGACCTTCTTATATCTATTTTCATCAAATATATTTGTAGTTATAGTTCCATCTGTTAGAAGACAATAGGTAATCACTTCTTTGTGTTCTATATTTTCTTTCTTAGGATAAAATATAACCTTATTAGTAACCTGCTCGTCACTGTCAGAAACTGTGATATCGCTGATGCTTGCTAAATTGGATTTAACTTTTATCCCAGTAGTTGCCTTATATATGATTAATTCAATACCAGAAAATCTACCACGTACAAATTTAACTTTGTATTTTATGTTTATTGCGTAAGATTTACTAACAAGTTCTATCAGTTCAGTAACCGTCATTAAATTGTCATCATTGAATACCAACGAACCATTAACTGCTGTTTCTTTGGTGATAGTTAAATAGGATAAATCTTGAATAGCATCACCTGAATTAATAAAGTATCGAGTAATAATTGAACTCAGATAAGCGACTAAATCTCCGCTGAAGGATTCAACTGGAACTTTTACATTAAATAGTTCTTTAAAATCATTAGTCTGTATTTGAGATCTTCCATCCTCTCCAACATTGATAGTTTCAATAATACCCACGTATGAGTAATTGCATTCTTTAAGAACCACCAAGTCACCTATATCAGCATTAATATTAGTTTTATTAACGTTAAAATTGGATTTTTGACTTACCACCAGATCAATAACCAATTCAAAATCATCGTCAACGTATCCATAATCTTTGTAAGACAGATTACTTTTATCTAAGAATATTAACTGCATAATTAGTTACTTAAATATCTAAATGTAAAAGTGATTTTACATGTGGTATTAGATGAAACTCCGGATTTGAATTCTATATCGAATGTTCCTGGATTAATAAATAGAAAATTATCACATGTAAAGTCCTGATATTGGTAGATGCTTTCAGTCGATCCATTTGTTTCTAGTGTCATTATTTGATCAGTTTCTTTAGAATCAACAATTAAAGTACAATCGTCACTTTTAACATACATTTTCATCTTGGAAATCTCTTCTTCATCTTTGAGAATAATAACCTCTGGATTATCTATTGCTCCAACTATCTCTATTCGCATTGAAGCTGATTCACTTCCGTTATTTGTAATTCTTATCTTTCCCTTATATGTTTCAGAATAGATGTATGGATAAGTATGAGGATATGTTTTTGCATTAGTGTTTTGAATCACCTTTATTTCAGCAGTCACATCTTTCTGCCATAAAGACAGCTTATCTAACTTAATCTCGCTTTGAATAGTTCTAGACACTAATTGCTCTTTGCTTATCTCGCTTATTTCCACTTCGCAATAACGAGTATCTACTGATTTATAATAAAGTCTCAATGAAGAACTTCTTGATAAATAATCTAGAAACTGACTATAGCCTTGATATCCTTCTAAAAAGATTAAAGACATCGTTATGTTCCCAAGAGGATTTTCTTGTTTAACTAATGAATAAGTATTATCGAATTTCACATAGGTTAATGTTTTAGAAAATCCTAATCCGCTTAAAGAAGAAATCAAGATACTATCCTTATATGATAAGTACAATTTTTCGCCAGCTTGGTTTCGTAAATATAGTATTCTCATTATAAATAGTTACCTCCTAAAGACTGATTAATTGAATCAATATCAAAGGTGGACGAAGTTGTATTTACTGTTACATTATTAGTCGTATTTTTATTACTGTTATTTGTAGTAGCGACATTACTATTAGAGTTCCCTAGATTAAACTTGTCTTTAAACCAATCACTCATATCGCCAAAGGCACCACCCAGTTTTTCTAATGGACCACTCGCCTTATCTATAAGCCATGAAACTCCGTCTATAATCTTTTGAATTACATCTAATATTGGTTCTAAGAAAGCCATCAATATATCTAAGGCCGGTACCAAAATTGCACTGCACAAATTTGCAACCATCTCTATTAGTGGCGCTACCAATTGCAAGTATTTACCTAGCATTTGAAATTGTATAATAAGTGGCTTTAGTAATATCTCTAATAAAGGCATTAGTAATTCAATAACTTTTACAACCAGATCTATGATGATCTGGAATATTGGTTGTAGAGCATCTATCAATATTTGGACTATATCCATAATCGGATTAATTAAATCCATCAAAGTCTGACCCATATTCATCAGAGACTCTTTAAAGGTATCTGATTGCATTAAAGCCATTGCTAAAATAGCTACTAATGCACCTATTCCCAAAGTAGCAAAGTTGATGCCTGCTCCAGCAAACATTCCTCCTGTGCCAACGCCCTTTAATCCAAGCATTACTGCTTTTAGAATTGGTATGCCTTTTCCAACAACAGTCATAACTGGTCCAACCGCACTAGCAACACCCAGTAATACTCCTATCATTTTTTTAGTACCTGAGGACATTTCAGCCCATTTATCTATCCAATTTTTGAAGGTAGGAACAACCTCATTTTGTACTTTATCTATAAGTACTGTTACAGCAGGAAGCAAAGTCATAGAAAGACTAATGCCTAGGTTTGAAAGAGAGTGTTTACAAGCATCTAGTGTATCTGTGAATGTACCAGCAATTTCAGCTTCTTCATTAGTCACTATTCCTAACTCTCGCGCATCATTCCTAAGGCCACTAATCGTATCAGCTTCAGCAGAAAGCATAGGTAATAATTCACTACCGATATTTTCACCAAAGATGTCATTCGCAACAGCAACTCTAATAGATTCATCTCCAACACCTGATAGAGCACTCCTGATAATTTCAAAAGCCTGATCAGTGTCTTTACCTTTTAGATCATCTACACTTAATCCAATTAATGCTAATGAATCAGCAACCTTGTCTCCTTCACCAGAAGCAATTTCACCTAATACGGTATTAACTTTAATAAATCCTTTTTCAAGACTCTCAGTTGAAGTAGCCATTATTCCAGCGGTATAACTCCACTCTTGAAAAGCCTCAGCGCTTAGTCCTAGCTTTGAAGCGGTATCTCCAAACTCATCGGCTGAATATGCTGACTTAACTGCAAATGCAGACAAGGCAGAAACAGCGCCCAAAATAGGAACAGTGACAGATTTAGTTAAAGTAGATCCCATAGAAGCTACCTTATCCCACTTTACGTTACCTAAATCGAATATTTTCTTACTCGTCTTTTCAAGTTTATTATTCAGATTGGAAACTTCAGCTTCAGTGTATTGAACATTGCGTTTAAGTTTGTTATATTCCTTTTCGGACATATCGCCAATTTGAACGGCTTGCTTAGCATTTTTCAGTTGTTCGTTTTGGTTTTCTAACTTCTTTTTTGTTTCAACAAGAATATCATTAAGCTTAGCTTGTTTAGTCTTCCATAGACTGACATTAGTGGAGTCAAATCTTAAGTTCTTATTAATAGCTTTTAAATCTTTCTGATCTTCTCTAAGTTCGGATTTTATTCCTTTTAATTCATTCTCTAGATCCTTTCCATCAAGGGTTAGTTTAATATTAAGGCCTCTTACTGTCTCTGCCATTTTACTACCTCCTTATATGAAAAATGTATCTATATCGGCTTGTGTAGCCTTTCGGTCACCTTTGTCTAAGTCGAGTGTTTTTAATTCTAAATCTATTAGTTCTAAATATGTTCCAATATCAAAATGCTTGGCATCTTCTATTGAGATACCAAGCTTTGCTAAATTAAAAATAATATTTGCTGTAGCGCTATGTTGCTCTACTTCCTGCTTATTATTGTGGGGTAGAAGTACCCTTGTTTATCTTTCCTAACAACGAACCTATCGTATTAGATAATCTTTCTAATGTCTCAGGTTCATTGAGTACTTTAAAGTCTATAGTTTTAAGAAAATCACTATAGGATAATTTCGTATAAGGTCTATTTAAGATATAAGTTATTCTGAATATGGTATCTAAAACTTCCGACACATTGTCTTCACTGGATTTATTGGTATCTATACTTTTTACATCATTAAATAGTTCCGTTCCAAACACTTTTTTATACTCAATAATAGTAAATAAGGAGGATTGGAGTTTAAACTCCTTTCCTCCTAGTTCGATTGTACTTTCCATATATTAACTATCCTTCCGTATTTGCAGTTAAGACAGGTAATGCTGGTGTAGTTTCTAAGAACGTCTCATAGTTAGTATCGCCGTTATTAGAGATTGCTCTTAATACAGGTCTTCCACTTACATCTATTGGCCTTGCTGTAATAGTAAGACTTACTGCATTGGCTTCTATTGAATCTGTTTTTGATTTACTAGCAGAACCAATTGGAGTTGCAGTGCACAAGTAATACCAAATGCGACGTGCTTTTGCATCGCCTTGAATTTCATATCCTAAAGCAAATGTTTTTGCTTTAGCGTCTGTGAGCTCAATAAGGTTTCCATTGGAGTCTTCTTCATACCCGAATATATCCTTTTTAAATTCGTCATCAACTTCTGTTAGTTTTAAGGTTACGTTCGAACCTGCGTTTGAAATAAGTGTCGCATAAACCTGATCATCAGCATAGACTTGTGTAGCCCCACCTATAAGTTCAGTTGATACTTCTTGCGCGCCTTTTAACTTCTTAGGTTCAGCAAATATCCAGCTCTCCCCATCTTCAGATAAACTAGCTAAAGAATAGTGAACGTTACGTAAACCGAATGTTACTTTATTATTCATCTTTTACTTCCTCCATTTTCACTTCATATACAACTGATATGCTTCCATCATCATTTCTAAATTCTGAAGCAATCGAGTAATTCAAATCATTTTTTACAAACTCTTCTGCTAATGCGTTCTCCTGAACTATATCTTTCTTCTCAGTTACTAGTGTTATTTGAAATATATGTTCTCTTATTAAACTAAGATCATCAGCGTAAGCTAAAGGTCTATTACTAATTTCTTGATAAACTATGAAAGGTTTTTCATTAGTAGACATTTGTTCATTTACATTAAGTGCATAAGAGACATGACCCTTTGCTACTTTTTCCAGCAAATTATATATTCTTTCTAACATCACTTACCTCCTTGTTTAATAATCTCTTTGATGTCTTCCACCATCTTTGGAGTAAAGGCATCATAAGCAGGACGCATAAAAGGTCTAGCATTCACATACTTTCCACTTTTATGAATAAAACCAAATTCAATTAGATGCACAATCCGTCCTTTTTCTTTAGAAAAGATAACTACACTTTGACATATTCCACTCCCTTCTTTCCGACTGATAAATGAATCAGCTAGATGGGATTTAGAATCACCTCTTGGCGCATTTGTCTTAATATAGTCGATAATCTTATCTCCAGTCTTTAGTAATTGTTCACCCAGCTTGTCATTAATCTGGTCGACATATTCAGAAACCATTCCTGAGATATCAGTCGCAAGTTCATCCAATGTAGCCATCGATATCCTCTGGTTTTAAAGTTGATTCATTTAAGTACAATTCAATATATTGGCAATTAATAAAAGTACGCTCTACGGTGTATATGCTTTGGTTAATTTGCACATATTTAGAATTATCATAAATGAAAGATACTATCTTTACTGCTAAGTCAGATCTATGTCCTTTTTCAACAGAATTGTAGTATTCCTTTGCGTTTACAGAAAACACTATGCCTATCACTTGTTTTAAACTAACAACTTTAAGCTTTTCATTTCCAATACTGTCTTTTACTTTCTCAACCGTGATTAATGTGAGTTTGCTATTAGGTGCGTTAGGAAACATTAGGAGTTACCTCCGCATGAAAATGCTAACTGTTTCAGTAGCATATCAAACGATTTAGGTAACTCCTTAACTGAACCATCGCTTTTGAAACCAAAGAAAGTCTTACAATAAATTATAATTAAGGATTCAACCATTTTATTCGATTCATTTTCGACAAATTCTTTACTAACACCTGAACTAACAAGCAGTTGTTTGCATGCATCGATGTGCATATTCAATTCGCTATCCGCGTAGGTTTCTTGAGCAGGGATTAATAGCGATTCCTTAACGATGTCCAGCATTTCCTACTACCTTTATTCCCCTGCTTCTACAGCAGTGGTCTTTTTAATTCTAAGGAAGCCGTTATATCCGACAACGTTACCGCCGGTGAATACTGAAGCCTTATAGCAAATGATGCCATCCTTGAATTTGTAGTCTGTAGATTTACCTATTTCAACAGGTGAGAAAATAGGTACTTCGTAGTTCTGCAAAGAACCGTAAGCCATAGTAAGAGAACCCTCAGCAGAATTAGGGTCACTTAACGCGATGCAATTTGAATTGATAACGTATGGGATACCATCAATAGTTTTAGCTTGGTAATCGATAGTATGAACTTTTCTACCTTCTTTAGTTCTCAATTTTGCAAAGGCACGTAAATCATTCTTATTTAAAATTAAGCATGCTCCGCCTGCTAGTTCTTCATCTCCGCCATAAGCAAAGATAATATAGTCTAAGGTTGTATCGGTAATTGTAGAAATTTCTAAAGGTGCTGAGTCAGCTAAGGCCAGCGCTTTGTCTGAGAAAATGCCAGTAAATGTATTTGAAGTACCAGCACCATTTAATATTTGTTGTGAGATTTTCTTTCTGAGCGAAATATTAATATTCTTAATAACCTCAGCTTGATAAGGAAGCGAAGGTAACTTTTCTAGTTCCTCTGTAATTTCTGTATAGGCAGTTACTTTAACTTTTGTAACAGTGATATAACCGTACTCAGGTTCAGTTTCTGAATAAGCGCCCCCTTCATCAGTTAAGCCGGCTGTTCCGTGTGATTTAACAAAGCTCTTTTTATAAGTCTCCCCGCCATTCAAATTAACAACTTTAACTTGATCTACCAGTGTAGATACTTCCGCGAAAGGAACATCTGCAATTGAACCTGAGACGTTTTCAGGAAGTAAAACATCGTTAGAAGAAACTGTAATAGTTCTATTCTCTTTTAAATCCAATCCTCTTTTTTCTAAGGCTTGTTTATCCTCAGTTTTAGATTCAATTATTATTGGTTTAATATTTGTCTTATTGACAATTTCCATCTTTTTCTCAAGTGCACTTCTTTCTTCCTGAAGTTCATCGCATTCCTTCTCGTACCCAGATAATTTTTCAACGTCAGTTTCTTCACCTGAAGCACTTCTAATTTCCGTAAGTCTAGTCTCAATTTCTTTCATTCTTTTGATTAAATTCATTATAATTTCCTCCTAAATAATTGATTTAATATGTATTCTTGTTCGTAATAAATCGGCTTTCTTCTTATTTTCCTTTTCCATCAATTCCTTGTCAGCTAACTCCATAGCCTTTAGTTCCGCATCCGCAAGATCTAAAGAACGACTATAAATTGAAGTGCCATCATAAGCGGGTAAGTCAACTATCGATACATCGTACAATCTCTCAATTCCAAGGATTCTACGTATCGGTATCTTTTCACTTCTATCCCATGTTTGCTTAGATACACTAAAAGAAAACGACATCTTGTCTAATAGCCCTGAACGGACCATCTTATAAATATCTCTATTGGAATCGGTATCCACCAATTCCGCATGTACTTTTAAGCCAATATTATCAACTTCTAACGACAACGATTTGTTCTTTGTCCTAGCGATAATAAGAAAGTTATCGGTGTGGTTATACTTCATAGGAACATCCTTCATTAAGGTATCCGCTAAAGCAGTTCTATCTATGATTTCTTTAAAGCCTCTGTCTTCATCGCCAATTAATGTTTCCTGTTCAAAAACAACAGCGTAGCCTTCGAGGATCATCTTTCCTTCTGTTTCCTCAAGTTTTACATCTGACATTCTGACTTCTTTATTTTTCATTGGTTCTTACCTCCACTTGATGTCTGTTTTTAGTACTTTGCTTCACGCTAGTCTTTTTTGTAGCTTCGTATCCTAGTTCAGCGTCACAATAAGAAAAGTCATTGATTTTATGTTCCTTACAGAACTCATCAATGACTCTAACTTTTTCATTTTGTTTATCTAGTATGGTTTTAAGTGCGCCTTCAGACACACTGCCGTTAATCTTTACTTTCATCTATTTTAGGTTCCTCCTTCGGTTCCGTTTGGGACGTGTCGCTTTCGCCAACCTGGTACTTGTTAGCTTTACTTGCGTCCACATAGTTAAGAGACTGTAATCTCTTATTGCCACCTTCGACTGGTTCTAGGCCGAGAAGATTTCTCGACTCATTCAGCGACATTATTCCTAGTCCCATCAACTTTTCTATAGCTCCAACCTTGGTATTCCAAGATGCATACTGCAACCGTTCACTAAAAAAGCGAATCTCTTCGCCTCTTTTTAATTCATTATCAGTAAGTAAACAAAGTGAGAAAGCATCGCTTAGTTGAATAGCAATAGGTTCTATTGTTGATTCATAAAACGAGTTGTATTCTTCCTCGGTATACTTAGAAGCAAATATAGCAGAACTCACTCCGTAGTAATCTAGAATTTTAGATTGAACAAAATCTAATGTAGGCTGATCGATCATCTTTGGATCTACACTTAGTGGTTTATATTCACTTTTTAAATCCATAGGAATAACAGATGATTTTTTAGAAACAGCTGTACCTATCGCCTTGTTGAATTCACCTATTTGCTTTTCTTTATCTTCTTTATTAAGTAACCCATTCAATTTCAATATCCCTTTAATTTGAAAGGATGAAAGCATAGCGCTTTCCACTCCCTGCAATAAAGAATCGTTAATTCTTACTGTTTTAAGCAAAGCATCGTGATCTCCTGTAGAACTCGAACCACCAAATATATCATTCTTACCGTAAAACCTTTTAAGATGAATTACATTTTCATAGGGTAGTACGTAATTTGTGCCATCTTCAAAATAGAACTTTAAATAATAGTTATTTCCGCTATCAACAATCGGTTCTACTACAATAGGATTTAGTGGATACAGCGCTTCAATTTTAAGAGTCCTCATATTGTATTTAGGATAGATAAATGCATTATCATTTCTAAGCAATAAGGTTACCGTCTTATAAAGAAACTGATAAGGAGTCATTACTTCATTTGGCTTGTTTCTTAGGATGAATGATAGGTCGCCAGTCTTTTCTGTCTCTACTCCGTTTTGGTCTTGTTTGATATAACGCGCTTTTAGTTTTGCACATTGAGAAGCAACCCGATCAATACATATCATTACCACATCGCTTTTAGTGATATTATCTCCAAAAGGAATAAATGGAAGCTTAATGCTATTCAGCAACTTAAACTCAGTAGTCGCGCCTTGCTTCTTTTTTCTAGTAAATATTCCCATATACTATCACTCCTTTAAATACACATATTGTCGAATTCATTTTTATATCGATTAAGAACTGCATAACAAATAATCAAAGCAACTGCTCCGTCAATACGTTTGAATTTGGT
>Ga0172377_10005273_pt1 | contig 13283 bp, 14 predicted proteins | sample Pumphouse3metaG_FD_119749 | JGI IMG/M metagenome (GOLD analysis project Ga0172377, IMG submission 119749) | Leachate microbial communities from a municipal landfill in Southern Ontario, Canada - Pumphouse #3 metaG | ecosystem: Engineered > Solid waste > Landfill > Unclassified | place: Canada... | reverse complement strand
ATAATGGTGGTGACATACGACGAAGTAATTCCACTAGTAGTTGAAAACGGAACAGTATCTCAATTGGGAGGTATTACCATAAACGCAAGTAGGGGAGATTGGTGATATGGGTTGCGATTTTTCTGGTCTTAGAAACAGGTTTGCTAAAGCATACAAACAAAGGGCTATTGATATTCAAACAAAGATGCTCTTAAACTATGCGCCTCAAGAGCTCAAAAGAGCTTATGAGAATAGATCCTTTAAAAATAGGACATACAATTTGGCTGATAGTTATTTGTGGGTTGTCTATTATGATGGAGAAGTCCAAGGTGATGGATTCATGTGGGCAGGATCTAAGGCTCAATCTAATTCTATTTATGAAGGTAAAAGTATAGATGGAAGGCAATTAGCTGATGATTTTATTGACTCATATCAAAGTCATGTTTCAGATGGTTGGGAATTGGTCCTAGCAGCAGCAGCTCCTTATGCCTACAATCTGGAATCTGGAGAAGGAAGATCGAGACGATTTTATGTAATTAGCTCTGTATTCGATGAGGTCACAAGTGATTTCAAGGGTAAGGCAATAGTAACATTTACAATTAATAAATCATGAACATTTCGCATAAAGACATATATACCTATGTTGCAAGCTTATTAAAGCCAGTGACAAAGAATATTTATAGGATAGAGATTCCAGTAACATTGGGATCTGATGCTATAGCAAATGGTTTTATTGTCTTGAGACTTAACGGGATTCGTGATTTTTCTGAAATTCCACTTGAAACTTATGCAACAACCCGAGTTTACGTAGAATATTATTGCCCCTCTGTGAACACAGAAACAGCAGGTGGAATAATGGACACAACTAAGTTTGATGCAGCACAAAAAGCAATAGATGATATTATTAATGCCGAATGTGCAAAAACAAATCAGACTTATACAATATCAAGAGAGTCCACATTATCAACAGATGATTTCTATTCAAATAAAACGAACTCATTTTTTGTATATGTAACTTCTTTTTTAATAATGATATAATAACATTTTAATATATTAAAAGTATGGAAACGACAGTTAAAACTATTAATTTTCAATATGCAGATATGAGAACGGAGGTCGATACTCCGCCTACGACCTACACATCTTGCACGGGTATTTTGAAGGGATTAACCCTTGCTACGGCAGATCCAGAAGCAAAAACTATTGACTCTGAAATCTTTGCCCACCCGTTTGCCACAATTTATCAAGGGAAACCCCTTGTGATGAAATTTGAGTTGACAAATTATGCACTTCAAGATTTGCCACCTTTGGTTGGTGGAACTTATACAGCTGGAGTTACAGGTAAGCCCAATACATACGATGCACCTGACGATATTACTCCGACATTTCATGAATGGAAAGTATCATTCCAAAGTGGATTTGATAGCCTTGTAATATTCAAGGGCGAAACGATTGGAGTTGTAAAGAAAGATGCAGATGGGGCTTTAAACGTCTCTGTTACTGTAACTACAATGTTGCTCCCTCTTGGTGGAAAGAATTATACATATCGTATTAATGATAGCGTCATAGGAGCATAATCGTTAGCTTTAAGCAATCAATATTGGGTGGTAGTGGTTCGTCCACCATCACCCATTTATTTTGATAGGGGATAGGATTTTTCCGACAAGTGGGTTTTCGTTGTGGTTTTCTCATTTCCCCTATTTTTAAAATATAAATCGCACAAATAAAGAAACCGCAAAAGATGAAAGAAAAAAAGGATATAACAAAAAAGGAAGAGGGAAAATTTGAGATTCCAGATGAACTCAAAAGGGAAATAATTGACATAATGAACGATAGCCCCGATTTAAAAAAAATAGGGGATAAACAATACAGAGTGTATAACCTGAGACCATATTCCATTAATAGAATATTGAAATTGGGGCTTGATCTATGCAAGGATGATCCAGAAGACGTAACAGATGATAAAAAAATGATATTCTCCCTTTGCACGGATCTTGAACGTGGATGTGAAATTGTGTCCATTATTTTATGCAACCATCTGTTCACCCCTGACAATGTTAACAAGGATGATATTGATAGTGTTTATACGCACAATGACAATCTGATAAGATATATGAAAGCTCGCATTATGAACTCAACGGTAGACTCACATCAATGGGCTGCCATAATATTGGGGGCGTTGAAGTCGATAAACTTGGCAGGTTTTTTTACGATGCTCATCTTGGTGAAGCAATATACGGATTCTCTGACCAAGACGAGAGAGAAAGCGGAGGAAATTTTAGAATCCTGGCGGGAAGCCAAGCGGGTGATGTAAGTGATATATTAAGGACCTTTCCGCAAATGACCTATAATGAATATATGTACGAAAGAAGTTATGCGCAGACGCAATGTTTGGCAGCAGATAGTACACATACGAAATTTTTATCTAATAAAGATAAGAAAATATGGGAAAATTATTTAGAGATAATGAAAGCACAAGAACAGTTAGAGAATTTATTCGCTAATAATAAAAAATAACAATATAATTATGGCAGAAGATGTAATTTTAAGTGCGAAAATGAGTGATGAAGAATTACTCGCTAGCATAGATTCGACGGTAAAATTAGGCGAAACTAAATTTTCAGACTTCGCCGTAAAGATAAATGAAATATTAGGGAACGTAGGAGCCAACGTAGGCAATCAAATCTCCGCAAATTTCAATAGTCAAATTGAAACGATGAGTGCCAAGATTAAAGAATTGCAAGCTCAGATGGGTTCAACTCCAAACAATTTAGCGAGTAGAGGTGTCAACTCCAATGTAATATCTCCAATTATTAATGAAAATGATTTACAAGCAGCTACTTCTGGAGCAAAACAATTATCTAGTTCTTTTAAAGATTCAGAGAACAGCGTTAAAGCTCTAAAGGGAGAATTAAGCTCTTTGGATATTGCAAAACAACAAACAGAGGAAGAACGTGTTACTCTTGAAACATTAAAACGTCAAAAAATATTAGAACAAGAAAAGATTTTGAGATCTCAGATCTCCAATGAATCTCAGAAAATGGCTAAAGCCGAAAGCTCAAATAGAATAAATATAGGTGGTCAGAATTATTCTTCAGCTATGGCAATGGAGGCAACTTCTATTCAACAAAGGATAGAAAAGATAAAGGCATTACAAAACGTACAAAAAAATCTATCTACCACCGAATCCTCGTATGGAACACAATTGGCTTCCACAAATAAGGAAATATATGGGCTCAAAAAAGCGAATCAAGAGGCATTGACATCTGGCGTTCAATTGGAACAACATAACAACAAGCTAATTACTTCTTTTGAAAACTTAAGTCGAAGGCTCGCATTTTATACGGGAGTTGGTGCATTAACCGGCTTTGTAAGCCAAATTTATGAGATTCGTGGGCAATATGAGATGCTAGAAAGATCAATGGGGTCTATACTCGGATCATTCCAAGAAGGAAGCAGATTATTCACTGAAATTCAACAACAAGCTCTTAAATCTCCATTGACGGTAATTGATTTAACCACAACGGCCAAACAACTTGTGGCCTATAATTTTAGTTTAAATGATGTTACGAACACGACAAAGAGGCTTGCAGACATATCAACTGCGCTCGGAGTTCCAGTAGAAAGACTTTCATATAACCTCGGGCAAGTCCGTGCACAAGGATTTTTAACAGCCAGAGATGCTAGGGACTTCTCTAATACCGGACTTTCCATTGTCCCCAAACTTGCTGAAATGTACTCCAATCTTAACGGGAAAATAGTTACTACATCGGATGTATATGGAATGCTTACTAAAAAGATGGTGCCATACTCTGATGTTATGAAAGTAATCAATGGAGTAACTGACCAAGGTGGAATGTTTTTTGATTTTCAGGCAAAACAGGCAGAGACTTTAAAAGGACAATTGGGAAACTTAACTGATGCATGGAATATGATGTTGAACCAGATTGGAGAAAGCAATCAAGGTTTGTTAAAGGGAAGCATTTCAACAGCGAGAGATCTCTTTACAAATTGGAAAACATTAGTTAATGTTATTGAAGGGCTTGTGGTCGCATTCGGTGCATATAAGGCTGGTCAACTTATCGTAAATGAAACGATAGGTAAATCAAATGTATTGTTGGGCCAAAAAATAATGGCAGAAAAAAACGCCAAACTAGCATCTTTGGATAGGATTGCAGCTATAAGGACTCTTACAGCCGAAGAACAAGCCGAGAGAGATTCTATAAGTCGGAGCAGCAGCTTGCTGGGAATAAGAATAAGACTTTCTAAACAAGCTACAGCAGCAGATTATCAAGCGGCTTTCGCCAAGAACGGATTAACCAAAACACAGGCAATGTGGATGGTTGGATTGGGAAGGACTAATGATGCATCAAAAACGGCCATAAAAAACATGGGCTTAATGACAGATGCCGAGATGAGTGCCCTAACTGGAGCGAACAGAGTATCAACGGGATTAAAACTGTTGGGAGCATCTATCGCCTCTGCCGGGAGATCTCTCTTGGCAATGGCTCCAATGATGGCTGGGATCTTTGCAATTACTGCATTGGCTGAATGGAAATCCCAAGCAGATCAGAATGTTGAAGACATGTCTGCCCTGAATAAGAGTATTGCTGATCAAGCAAAGGAAACAGTAGACGATATTAATCAATATTTAAAAGATAATCAACCAACTATTCAGATATTAATTAAAGGTGGCATTTCGAGTGCAGACAATCTAAAGTTATGGGAGAATTTGAAAGACGAAATAGAAAAGACAAGCGCCAGTGCTGATTATTTTGTAACCAAACTTCTTGCAATTCAAAATGTTCAATCTAGGAATGAAGCTGCTATAAATTATCTTAAGATCATCAGAGATACATCTGATGCAATGAAGGGATTTGCGGACAATGATATTATGACTACAAACTCTGGTCCATGGGGTTTATTCGGAGAGGGAATGATTAGTGATCTAAAAGATTACGCTTCTAATCTAAAAAATATAAATGAGTGGTATGATCAGATTGTTAAAAAGAGAGAGAAAAATCCAGAGTCTTTACAGTCTATAATATCTGAGACCGAAAAAGCTGGAACAGGTGGTGCATCAAACATATATAGCTATATCAACGCTAAGAGAGAAGCCGAAAAGGAGATAGATGAGACTGCTAACATGATGTCAGAATCCCTCAATAAACAAGGTATATTTATTGATAAAAATAAGGAGAAATTTGTCGAGGGATTGAATGAGATGAAGCAACAGATATTAAAGGCTCATCCAGAAATTCAGGGCGCAATGCTTGATCTATTTAATTTAAGGATTGATGAAAAATTCGGATTAAATGAAGCTGCTTGGGCTAAATTCATGCAGGTATTAAAAAATACCAGCTCCTCTGCTTTTTCAGATATAACATCTGACGCATTAGATAAATGGTCAGGGTATAATGCAAAATCTAATGACAAAATGAGTCAGGGAATTACCCAAGCTCTAAAGGTTCTCAAAAGCTCTAGCCCCGATTTTTACAATGAAGTCTATAAAATAATTCAAAATGCGCCAGACTTTAAAATAAGAATTGGAATAGGATTTAATGTAAATGCATTAAGTGATTTTGCGAAAGATTTTGAAACTAGATCTGCTATATTTGGTGGAAAATTCGGCAAATTAGTTCAGTCTTTTGCCCCAACACGGGATCAGAATCTAACATCATGGAGGGAATCCTTACAAAAAGATAATGATGTGGCGAACAAGCAACTTGCCGATCTAAGTAAGGTTAGGGGTGCCTATTCCGATAAACAAACTAAAAGTTTAAAGGATGAGGTAGCAGCTAGAACGGCAGCATTAAAATTATATGGGCAAGAAGCTGATAGCGATAAGATAAGAGCATCAGAGCAACGAAAGGCAGGCGCTGCGAGGAAAAAGGCGTTAAGTGAAGAAGCCGTAGCCGTGAAAAACGAGATAGATTTAATAGATAAGCTATCAAGTAATTATGATAAACTCACAAAGGCTGGAATGTCTCAAAAGGATGCCGTTAAATCTCTCGCAGATGAGTATAAAAGGTCAATTGGGGGGATAAATTCCATATTGGGTAAATATAAATTGCCAGCATTTAACGTGAATAATTTTGCAGGAAAGGGCGTAAGTGGAGAAGTCGATTATCTGGAGAAATTGCGCGATGCGATGAAATCTAAGGGATTGGACAAACTTAAGCCAGATGCTTTTAGAGAAGTCTCTGTCCAAATTGAAAAGATAAAAGTTGAGGGAAAGGTTTATGATTTAACAAAAATCACAGAGGGACTTCAAAAAAGTTTATCTAATATAAAAGAGAGTTATGATTTAGGAGTTGAAATTGAAGCAGATCCTGAACTCGGGCAATTGTTTGCTGGCATGTTTAATATTGATACATCCAAATTGCCACAGAATGCGCGAGACGCAGTAAAACTTATGCAGGAAGAAGTGAATAAGGCTCTCGAGCAATATAATGAATCTAATAAAACGAAATTAAAATCTTTTGATATATTATCAACTAGATTAGCTGGAGCAGGGAATTATGCTGAGAGTAATCAGATAGATGTAAAAAGTGATTTATACAAAATATTAGCTAGCGCACAAAAGCAGTCCCAAGATCTAATCAAAAAAGAATCTGTAGATACTGAAAAGATAATGACTGATTTTATATCAAAATATGGTGATTATTCAGATAAGGTTCAGAACATAGAAAAAGAACGCCTACAAAACATTAAAAAGTTAAACGACTTTTATAATACTGATGCTTTAAAATCCCAACAAGCTTATAGAGATAAATTAGATGCTATCAACACTGGGGCTCAACGAGAAAAGTCTACAGCGGCATTCGACCAGTTTAAAAATTCGGATTTATATGCAAAGATATTTGACAATTTGGACTATATTTCTACTTCTACTTTGACGAGAATAAAAAATAAGTTGAATGATTTGAAAACTTCAATGAGTAATCTAAGTCCTGAACAACTTAAGCAAATCGTGGAGCAAGAAAATAAAATAGAATCTAAATTATCGTCTAGAAATCCATTCAAGAATTTATCTGAAAATATTAAGCAATATATTACTACGCTTAAGAACCTTAAATCAGCAGGAGACGAAGCGTTGAGTGCTCAGTCGGAATATGACAATCAAGAAAACATTGTCACGGCATTAAAAGAAAAGATCACATTAATATCATCAACCGGGAATGGAAATTCAACTGAGTTGGAATTTCTAAAGATGCAACTAGATACCGAGGAGAAAATATTAAAAGCAAAGAAAGACAAATTAGATACTACCAGCAAACAAATTACCGAAGAAGAATCTATTTTGAAGATTATTGGGGAGCAATTAAAGGGTGCAGCTAATAAGATACAAGAAGCTGCACAAGCTGCGGTTAGCATTAGAGACGATTTAAAGAGTGTCGGAGTAGATTTAGGAGATAATATCAATGGAGCTATTGATGGTTTTTCTAAAGCATCCGAAGGAGTCTCAACAGCTGTTCAATCATTATTGACGGGTAATATAGCAGGAGTTATTTCGGGAGTTGTTAAGGCAACAATTGGATTAGGACAAACGGCAGCTTCATTATTTGGTGGAAACAAAAAAGATTATTTTACAAAATTAAAAGCTTCAATTGATGACCTTTCCAAGTCTATCGACAATGCTAATGAGAAACTGAATAAATTATTGCAGAATGCTTCTGGCCCTCAAGCTCTGTCCTACTATCAACAGATAATAAAGAGCAATAAAGAGCTCGAAGACAGCTATAGGAAAGCGGCAGAAGCAGCGGGGAAAAGTGGTTCAAGTTGGGGTAGCCATAGCTATGCTTATAGAACGAATAAGGCACTATCTGGAGACTGGGAAGCCATATCTCAATTGTTAGGTAAACCCATAAATTCTATTCAGCAGATGTATGGATTAACTTCCGACGAACTAGAATTAGTGGCAACTAACATGCCAGATGCGTGGAATAAGATAGATAAGGGCATCAGAGAATCTCTAGAAGATGTTATCAAGTATGGAGATGCGACACAAGATGCTATAGATGCTCTTCAAAAGGCTGTAACTGGAATGGATTTCAGTGATTTAGCTTCACAATTTACTGACCTATTCTCAAATCTTGATACAACCACGGAAGATTTTTCTAAAAAGTTCGAAGACTATATGCGAAGTGCCATCGTGCGTACAATTGTATATGGAGAAGACTTCCAAAAAAGTATGAAAAATTGGATGGCTGAATTTACAACCGCAATGGCTGATGGTACAATTTCTCTCACTGAAGCCGATCATTTAAGAAAGGAATATACTGATATGGCTACTGCGGCCGATGCTAGGGCTAAAGCAGCTGAAGCAGCGGCAGGGCTCTCTACTACAAGTACATCTACCTTAAGTTCTCTCCAACAAGGTATTTCTTCGGTAACAGAAGATACGGCTGGAGCCTTGGAAGCTACTCTAAATGGAATGAATGGACAAATATATCAACAGACTGGGATGTTGCAACAAATAGCAAGTTCCAGCGAGATAAACCTCGGAGTTCAAAGTCAGATGTTGTTGCAAATGCAAGAGAGCTATAAGATTCAGATGAGCATACAAGGATTACTGTCTGGCTGGAATAATGCCACTGGTAGAGCTATACGTGTAGAAATGATTAGTTAATAAAAAATTAATAATATGTCAACAATAGCAAATAAATATTTTGTTAAGCAGGGTCTCGAATCCTATGCGGATTTTACAACTAAATGGGTAGGCCTTACAATCTTGGGATGTGATAAGATAGGTGCACAGGGAAAGGCAAAGAACATCTATACCAGATCACACATAAATTCTAATACAGAAGATGTTCATATACCTGATGTGGTATATTTTGAAAATCCAGATGTAAATATTAACTTTCTTATCCGTGATCTGGATGATCATTCTATAGATGTTCGCGCTGTTCACAACAGCTTTATCACTTATATGACAACTCATCAAGTAACCATTAAGAGCCTTTATGAAAATCTATCTGCTGATTTTGTTTGTCTGGCAGAATACAAGCCAACGCAGGAGGCTACTGGAAGAGTTGCAGGGCACAATTATATACTTGGGACTTTGCCTATGCATAGAGTGACAGCCCCAATTACAGCAACATCATAAAAAAATAGTAAAATAATTTGGCAATTACAAATATTAATTGTATATTTGCACACAAATAACACAAAATGGAAGAGAAAGAGAAAGAATTTAAATCAAAACGGGAAGTATGTGAGTTCTTAAAAGTGCCTACTATTCCGAAACAAAAATGGGATGGTAAAAGTGATTTTGATTACGGAATCGCCATCGTAAAGCGTGTAACTGGAGATGAAGAGCTGGCTGTTTGTTCCATGAAAAAAAATATTAGTGACAAGGTCAGAATTATAAAAGATTTTGGGACAATACCATTTACAGACATAATTGATGTATATCCTATTCCTCCGTATATGGAAGATGATATTGACAACATGGATTTTACGGATGAGGCATCAAAGGAAGCTATGGAAGCTCTCTTACAAGAGAAAAGGGGTCTTATTGATCAGGGTATAGACAAGCCAGATGAAAAAGTGTATGAATGGGGTTATCCTGCTATTGGAAATAAAAAAGAAGCAATAGCATTCCTGAAAAGCAAAAGCTTGAGGGGTAAACTTCCAACTAATGATGCCGCCCTGAAAAGCAAGCTTAGGGTAATGTACCACGAAGAAATTTCAAAATTAAACAAATAAAATGGAAAAAGTCTTTTTAGGTGGAACTTGCAATGATAGTTCATGGAGGGATAAGCTAATCCCTCTTCTAAAAATAGATTATTTTAATCCTGTTGTAGATGATTGGACTGAAGAATGTCAGCAAGAAGAAATAAGACAAAAAAATATATGTCGTTATCATTTGTATGTTATTACCCCTCGAATGACTGGATGTTTTAGCATTGCAGAAGTAGTAGATTCATCAAATAAAAATCCACTTGGAACAATATTTTGTGTATTAGAATCTGATGGATCTTCTCAGTTTAATTCAGGAGAAATGAAATCATTAAACGCCGTAAAAAATATGGTGAAAAATAATGGAGCAAAAGTATTCGAATCACTAGATGAAATAGCGGAATATTTCCGTAATAAAACAAACGATTTGGAATAAAATATATTAATATAAATATTCTTTAAAAAACAAGCAACGCCAATGGCAGAAATCACCAATAAAACTAAATTCCATTACCAAGGATATTTATATCATGTTGTTCTTTCATTTCATGATGAAGAAACTTTTTTTGTTGTGAAATGGTGGGGTAAACATAAACAATGGTGGCATTATGAGGTGATGAGTCACGAGACTCTTATGCTAGTTCTAAAATATGATAAATTAGATAAATAATTATGAGAACAAAAAACACAACAAAAAAAGGATTTAAGCAGGTTAAATCTCCTACTAAAAAAGACATTGAGGCTAAGATGGAAGCTCTCAATAAAAAAATTGAATTGGAATATGTTCAGACATCCTCATTGGCCTTTTTTGCAGAAAAAGGAGATGATTATAAATCCATTTGTTTCGCAGACATGGGGCTCCGAATCCAAATATGTAAATATTTTGTCATCGCTTCTACCAACTGTCATCAACATATTTGGAATAAAGTTAGCCCAAATGGATATAGCCAAACATGTACCATTATTGAAATGTTGGTCGATATTGCAAAAGACCATATTGATGAAATAAGCGATAAAAACGATAAGGGTGAGGTATATTACTCAATGTATAAATTAAGGGCTATTCCATCGCTCACAAACAGCGAAAAAGTAATTATACAGACCGTATGCGATTGGTGGTACCCCCTAAATGAGTTTATTCATTCTTTAGCCTTGAATAAATTATCTCTTGCAACCAATAGACTGGGATATGTTAGCTGGTTATCCCGAGCGTCTTCATTACTGAATAATGAGGAGAAAAAATTGACATATAATAAATTCATAGATAGTTATTTAAAGAATGAGGTCGGGATGTTGTTTTCCAATGGAATTATAAAAGAAAACGTGGATATATCCACAAAGAAATGTAATGAAATTATTGAAAAAGCGCTCGAAGATATTAGAACAACTAATGCAGAATATGGAGCTGTTTTTGATGATTATACAATCAAAGAGAACGATGAAAAAGATGAGCCTGAGGCCTTAAAAGATTTGCAGCATTAATGTTTAGAGAACAATTCGGGAAGCTCGTGAAAGACAAATTGAAAGAATATCCAGATTTGCCTTCGCGAACATTGGCTAGGCTAATATACCACCTGAACCCTCAAATTTTTAAAAGTGTAGAAAGTGTTAGATGTTGCATAAGATACTACAGAGGTAAGATGGGAAACACGAGTAAGAAATCTTTAATAAATAAATATGGAAAACCATTTTAATATACCGGAATCGTTCGCGGACAAATATGAAATGTACCAATTCCCAGTAGATTCCCAAAGAATGCTGATAATGGGAGACATTCATTTACCATATCACGATATAGATGCAATAAATATATGTTTTGATTTTGCTAAAAAACAACACATAGACACTATTCTTTTGAATGGAGATACGTTTGATTTTTATAGATTATCAAAATTTATGCAGGATCCATTAAAGGTGAATCTTAAAAAAGAACTTGAAATTGGGCAAGAATTTTTAGATGTGCTACAAAATACATTCAAAAAATGTAAGATAGTATTTAAGGAAGGTAATCACGAATTTAGACTTGAATCATATCTAAAAACTAAAGCTCCTGAATTATTCGGGCTTCCAACTTTTGAATTTGGCGAATTTCTGCAACTTAATAGACGAAAAATTGAGTTTGTTGATTCAAATACCATTTTAATGTACGGAAAATTGCCAATTATTCATGGGCACGAATTAAAAATGTCGGCAGGAGGTGTAAATCCTGCTCGCTCTTTATACTTGAAATTTAAAACATCATGTGTCTGTTCTCATTTACACAGGACAAGCGATCATACTGAGAAAACGGGATTGGATAAAGTCATTTCATGCCATTCAATTGGAGCTCTATGCGATATGCATCCGGATTATGCAAGAATAAACAATTGGAATCTTGGCTTTGCTATCGTTTCGAAAAATGAATCTGGCAGTTATGAATTTAATAACTACAAAATCGTGAAAGGAAAGGTCGTATAATAAAAAAACATGTTGAGAACAATAAACAAAATTAAATATATATCGCAATGATTTATGTAGAACAAAAAACTGGATATGAGGATGGTGATAATTTTAATATTAATATAATAGGAGTATATCAGGTTAACTGTGACGATGTGGATGAACGATATAAAAACTTTATGATAAATAAGGCTAAAAACTTAGGCATAGTAATTAATCCTTATTGGTTGAATATAATGGATAAAGATTTATATCATTATGATATGTCACTTAAAGAATATAAAAGAAGAGAAAAGGAATGGTCCCATATACTTAACAAAATAACTATTGGATATTTTATTATTAAAATATTAGGTGGTAGCAAGCTAAAATATAAAGAAATTATTGATTATTAAAAACCATGAGCATATTAGATAAACAAATTGGAGGGAACCATTATTCCCAGCAAGCAATTCAGCCAATTGAATACATCAATGCTAACAAGCTAGATTTCAATCACGGGAATATAGTTAAATATGTTACTAGGGACAAGCTGAAAGATAAAGATAAAGATATAAAAAAGATCATCGACTATGCTGTATTCATTTTAAAATATGATTATGGATATAGTGATGACCAAATCTGTAATTATTTAAAAGAAAAATTTAATTTATGATTATTATGGCAAGTAAAAGGGGATCAGGTGGAAAGAAAGGTTGTTAATACGACTTTGAAAGATGGCTGTTAATTAAATTTAATGGCCATCATTTTTCTGCACCTTAATTTGGTAGTTATAAATATTTCATGTACCTTTGTACTCGATTGGTAATAAAAATGATTGCAAATTCAAATATATAATAAAATGAGGATCAAAAAATACTACAGTGTATCGTCTTATGCAAACAAAATGGGGATAACCGCTCAAACTGTTTACAATAGAATCAGGGATAATAAACTTGACTTCATAGAAGTATCTATAGGCAAGGCAAATAAGAAATCCTACATAATTACAGTAAGCGAAGAAGAAGATGTTTAAAAGAGAATATTTACCCCGATGCCATTGGAATAAACAACACGGAAAAAGAATAGTTTCTAAAATGGGATTCGAAACAATCAATGAGGAAACTGAATATATATCTAATAAAAATTTAAAAAACTATATGGCTTATGAATGCCCCATTTGTCATAAATTTCACATT
>Ga0172377_10005269_pt1 | contig 13287 bp, 11 predicted proteins | sample Pumphouse3metaG_FD_119749 | JGI IMG/M metagenome (GOLD analysis project Ga0172377, IMG submission 119749) | Leachate microbial communities from a municipal landfill in Southern Ontario, Canada - Pumphouse #3 metaG | ecosystem: Engineered > Solid waste > Landfill > Unclassified | place: Canada... | reverse complement strand
TAGGTATTAATCATATTTAAGGCAATTCGGTCTTTAATACTTCCACCCAAATTAAAACCTTCAAGTTTAATATAAACGCCCTCATATTTAATAATAGGTGTATTACCTATCAATTCTGTTAATTTGGTTTTTATCATAATTACTTCCTTTTTCTTTTATTATATCATATATCCTAATAATTACAAGTTATAATACTTTCTTTGATGATTTGTAGCAATCATTATCTTATAAAAAAGGAAGCGAATTAATATTCGCTTCTTTATATTATTCTAAATTTTCTCTTACTTTTGCTTCTATTTCAGCAAATATTTCAGGATTAGCTTCTAAGAAAGTTTTGACATTTTCTCTTCCTTGGCCAATTTTTTCATCCTTATAGCTATACCAAGCACCACTCTTATCAATAATATCTTTTTCAACTGCCATATCTAATAATTCACCTGTTTTAGAAATACCTTTTCCAAACATAATTTCAATACGGGCAACTTTGAATGGAGCAGCTACTTTATTTTTAACTACCCTAACTCGAGCTACATTACCAATAAAGCCATCGCCTTGTTTAATACCCTCTACTCTTCTAATATCTAATCTAACTGTTGCATAGAATTTTAAGGCTCTTCCTCCAGATGTTGTTTCTGGACTACCAAACATAACGCCAACCTTTTCTCTAATTTGGTTAATAAAAATAGCCACAGTATTAGTTTTACTTATAATACCACTTAATTTACGCATTGCTTGACTCATTAATCTAGCTTGTAAACCGATATGACTATCTCCCATATCTCCATCTATTTCAACCTTCGGTACAAGAGCAGCAACAGAATCTATAACAACAATTGATATAGCATTGCTTCTAACTAATTGTTCCACAATTTCTAGAGCTTGTTCACCAGTATCTGGTTGAGATAAAATTAAGTTATCGATATCTACACCTAAGTTTTTTGCATATTTAGGATCAAGAGCATGCTCAGCATCAATAAATGCTGCATATCCTCCTGCTTTTTGAGCTTCCGCAATTGCATGTAATGCTAAAGTAGTTTTACCACTACTTTCAGGTCCATATATTTCTATAATACGACCTTTAGGATATCCACCTACACCTAACGCTGCATCAATTGTAAGTGAACCAGAAGATATAACATCCATTTTATCATAGACTTTATCTCCTAATTTCATAATTGAACCTTTTCCAAATTGCTTTGTAATTTGTTTAAAGGTTTCTTCTAATAGTTTATCTTTATTTGTTTCTTTTACATCCATTTTATATACCTCTACTTGTCTTTTAAGACTTCTTTATTTTTAATGAAATAATCTACACCAGATATAACAGTTAAACTAACTGCCACAATAGTTAAAATTAAGCCGGTAATATTCGCTATATTATTAACATTAAGCATACTAAGTGGCCAAGATGCCACAAGTAATACTATGACCATAACCATCTGAGATACTGTTTTTGATTTTCCCCACATGCTTGCTGCAATAACTGTTCCCTTATTAGAAGCTATTAATCTTAGTCCTGTTACAGCTAATTCTCTAGATACTATGATTATAACGGCCCAGCCTCCAAGTCTTCCAAGCTCAAGTAAATAAATCATTGTTGAAATAACTAATAGCTTATCTGCTAATGGATCTAAAAATTTACCAAAATCAGTAACTAAATGTCTTTTTCTTGCAATGTGTCCATCTAAATAATCAGTAAATGATCCTGCACAAAAGATGACTAACATTATAATATTTCCAATACTTATAGCACTAGATCCTAATGTTGTTGTTAAAAATGTTAAATGAAATTGTAATTCAAGTACTTCAATAATTATTATTATTGGTATCAATATGATACGCATAACTGTCAATTTATTCGGTAAATTCATATTATTCCTCTATTTTCCTTATAATATCTTGTGCTGCTAAATAAGCACTCGCCCAAGCAAAATGAAGATTATATCCTCCACACATGCCATCAACGTCCAACATCTCACCTAACAAATACATTTTAGGATTAACTAACGATTCAAAACTAAAAGGATTTACTTCCGTTGTTACAATACCACCTTTTGTCAATTGCGAATTTTTAAATCCATATGTATCAACAATAGTAAACTTATAATGTTTAACCAAGTGAGCAATATGTTTACTATCTAATACTTTTAGTCTTTTTACTAAATCAAAAACGAGCATTTTAGGAAATATTCCTAATAATACATCGGAATAGTTATTAATATTACTATATAAAGTAGTAAGTAACTCTTCAACTTCAGCTTCCTCTTTTTCAGCCATTAAATCCAATTCAATGTAATTATTTTTATCCACAACATAAAATCTAGAACACTCCATAATGGCTATTCCGGATATTCCTTCTTCTTTGAATTGAATTTCTCCTTGTGTCTTGTATACAACCTCGTCATCAACTAGCATAGTAGCTTTTGCCTTAATTCTAATACCTTTTAAAGATTTTATATTTTCTTCGGTTTTTAGGGCAACTAAAGCTGGATACATTTTAGATACTGTATGTCCAACTGTAGTAAGTAGGGTTTTTATATTATCGTTATACGCTATAGATCCTTTGCCTCCAAGTGCAATTACTAAATAATCACAGTGAAATAGCTGGAATATATCCGTATAAATTGAAAAATCATCACATACTTGAATTGCGCTAATACAAGTATTTGTCATGACTTTTATATCTAAATCATGTATTGCCTTAAGTAAGACGTTTAATACTGTAGTAGCTTTTCTAGAATATGGGTAAAACCTACCTTCACTATCTTCCCAACATACTAATCCTAAAGATTCAAATGTTTTTAAACAAGTTTGCAAATCAAAGGTTTTAATTGCTTGCTTTACAAAATCGTTGTTATACATATCTAATGCTGTTACATAATCTTCTAACGCTCTGTTAGTAATATTACACATACCGTTTCCGGTTTGTAATAGTTTTTTACCTATTTTATCTTGACGCTCGTATATTGTAACATCACAATCAAGATTAGCTTTTTTAATTAATATAGCGCAAAGCATTCCACTTGCTCCGCCACCTATTATACCTATATTTGTTTTATTCATTTTATCATACACCTTTTCTTACTTATTGATTATACACTATTTTCCTTAGAAAATAAAGACTTAATATATATTCAAAAAAAGTATTATAATATTGCTTTTTTTCTTGCAAAATAATTTGATTTGATATATACTGAAAATGTAAAGAAATTCGGAGGTTATTATGGCTAACATTAAACAACAAAAGAAACGTACTATTACTAATAATAAGAAGAATAAACTAAACACAAGTTTTAGTTCTTCTCTTAAAACAGCAATCAAGAACGTTGAAATAGCAGTTGAAGAAAAAAATGCACCTGAAGCTAAAGCAGCTTTACTTATTGCTGAAAGTAAATTAGATAAAGCAGTTGGTAAAGGGTTCTTGCATAAAAACAACGCTAGCAGGCACAAAGCACGTTTAACAAAATTAGTAAATTCAGTGTTAAAATAATATTTAAAGGTTTCTTAAGTGAAACCTTTTTATATTTTATAAGCCAAACAAGAACATTTCCATGGCCGAATTTTTGTCAACCTTGCCAATTTTGATATTATAATCTAAATCTCCTATTTTAATAATGATATCTTCTACTGCAGAAATTTCAAAAGACTCTGCGTCTTTCATCATATAATAAGCTCTACCACTACTAACATGTAGTTTTTCAGCAATCTCTGATTGTCTACATCCTAAAGCTAGTAACTCAAGAGTAGAATAAATATTCTTAACGGAATTGAATATTAATCCAATTAATTGGATTTGTTCAGTTCCGTTTTTTATTAAGTTAAAATAAACATTCATAATTCTAGTTTTATCTTTTTTTATGATTGCCGCAGTTAAATCAAATACAGATGATATACCGTTTTTAGATACAACTGATGTAACATCATGGATGGTAACCTCTGATCTTTTTCCAATATAACTAAGTAATTTAGTCACTTCTTGTTTGGCTCTTAATAAATCTGGACCAACATACTCAAAAAATAGTTCAACGGCATTAGATTCTATATGAATATTATGTATTTCAAATTGACGCATTAACCAGCCCTTCATTTCTATTTCACTCAAATTTTTAGTATTTGATACTTCAGCTTTTTGTTTTAGAGCTTTAACAACGCTTTTTCTCTTATCTAACTCTAATCCTGTAGCATTAATTATCAACACTGTTGATTCTGCGGGATTATTAATATAATTAAGTAATCCGTTTATATTAACGTCTGTCTTAGCTGTTGTTAAAAATACAGGGTTTGTTATTATAACTACCTTTTTTTGACTCATAAAAGGAAGCGTTACGGCATCGTTTAAGACGTCCCCAATATTAGCTTCACTCATATCATACCTAGTAATATTAAAAGCACCCGGTTTTGCTGAGTTAATGATCTCTTCTATTTTATTTTTAATTATTAATTCTTCTTTTCCAAGAAATAAATATATTTTTTCCATTTTATCGCCTCTATACAAAGCATTATAACATTTTTAAATGTCTTTTTCAATTGTTTAAATACGAGAAATAAAGATTAGAATTTTTAATAATAAGTTTGATAGAATATAACTCATTTGTTGAAAATACCTGCACATTTTTGTCTTTTAATCTTTGAGTAACTACAGGACTTGGAAACATTTCGCTTTCTCCAGTCATAATTATTGCGTATTCTGGTTTAATGGCCGTAATAAATTCTTCAGATGTAGATGTTATACTTCCGTGATGACCAACCTTTAATATATCTACATCATATTTTGTTAATTTGCTTTCAACATTACTTGTTGCATCTCCTGTAAACAAAAACTTTACATGATCAATTATCATATATAGAACTATACTATTATCATTCATCTCTGGGTAAAGCGAATCGGGATGAAGAATCTCTATATAAATAGAATTAATACTAAACTTATCCCCCGTACTGACTTTACTTACCCCATCTAACTCACTATATATGCTATTATCATACTTGCTTACAACAATTTTGTCGATTTTAAAGTTGTCAATTAGTTCTCCGGCCTCACCATTATGATCATGATGATTATGAGTCAGTATTAAACAATCTATTTTTTTTATGCCCCTCGATCGTAAAAAATCTGATAAGCAACTATTTTCCCCTGTTCCGGTATCAATAATTATAACATCATTTTTATATTGTATAATAGTACTGTCACCTTCACTTAAATACAAGAAATCCATTTGCGCATTCATTTTGTATGTTCCGATGTTAGAAAATACTAATAAAAAAGTTAATAAAATTAATATTACGTATGTTCTAATTTTTTTATTATAGAAGAATCTGACTATGAAAACAATTAATCCATAATAAATTATTACGCTTATGGGCTGGAAATCGGGAAATGAAAGACTAATATTAAAATTGCTAGACAAATTAATTAAAAACATAAAACCTGTTATAACATATTCATAAATATATTTACAAATAGGAAGTAAGACCGTAATAAAAGATAGTGGTAATAAAAATACACTCACCATAGTAATATACAAAACATTTAATAAAGGCACTAATAGGTTAATACTATTATTAATGTTTACAATTACTGGTAACGTTACAATATTTGCAACAATACTTATCACTAGTATTTGCATTGTGTTGCTTTTGTTTTTTAAAAGGATATTTACTAGCATAATACTGAAAGCTACTAAGAAGCTTAATACAAAGCCTAAATCGTACAAATAATAGACATTTATGAGTATAAGTGATAAAAACGTAATACTAATAATATCAAGAGAGGAAAAGAACTTATTAAGCTTACGTTTATTAAAAACGGCTAAAGCATACATCAGGGAAGCTCTTATAATTGAGGGAGCAAAAGATGCTATAATAATGTATAAAGCAAGTAATACTAGTAATACATTTTCTATATGTTTATCTTTTAATTTCAATTTCGTTAAAATTTTAGTGATAAATATGACAAAAAAAGAAATATGTAATCCTGATACCGCAAACAAATGCGTTATGCCATTAATTACTAATTCATCATGAAAAGATTCACTAAACCCGGAGCTGTCTCCAAGTAGTAATCCCTTTAAAATTAACAAAGTATTACCATCAAAAAAGTAATTCATATAATTATTTACCCAGTACTTGATAATTGTTACGCTTATTCCTCTTTTTAGGTATTCTACATCATCACAACTCATTACAAAATAATATTTTTTATGTTCTAAATACTTTAAATAATCAAACCCGTTTGGTATAGTCACGCCGTTAACATTCTTAACTGTCCCACTAGCTTTTATAATATCACCAATATCAAAAGCGGAGTTAGTATATAAAATAATTTTTTTAGAAAATATTTGGTTTGTTTTAATAGTTATTTTGTAATAACTATCTTTTGCTGTTACATCACTCACGACACCTATGACTGTTTTGTAAGATCCACTGTATTGATTAATTTTATAAATTCCATTATAAATCAGAAAAAGAATTATGAGTATAATTAGAAGAGATATTAATGTATAAAATATTTCCTTGCTATAATTAACATATGCATATATTAAATATAGTAAAAGAAATATTCCATATATTAAACTTGTAAAAGTAAGTAGTAATAGTACCACTCCAATAACTAGTAAAAATACATTATTTTGTAAGACCTTAAAATACTTAGTTAACACTTATTAAATCCTTGATTTTTTCATAGGTAGCATCACCTATTCCACTTACTTCGGTTATTTCTTCAATTGAAGTAAATCCATTATGTATTTTTCTGTATTCAATTATTTTTAATGCGGTAGACTCACTTATTGAGGGAAGAGTTGAGAGGATTTCTGCTGATGCTGTATTAATACATATTCTATTTTGTTTTATAAGATGTTGTGATGTTTCAATAGAATCAGTATCATTAACTCCATAGTTGTTAGATACATTTATCCACCAAAATAGTTCTTGATAGGTCATACTTGGCGGAATTTTATATATTATAATAGGGTTAGTATCTAAATATACATATACATATTCTTGAGTAGTGGATAAATCTTTTACATAAATGTCATTATTTAGAGATACTTTGAGAAATGGGATATTAATAGTGACGTTTGTTGTTACTTGAGCAATTAAATTTATTTGACTAATATCGGCAGAGCTTAAAAGTCCGGCAGAATAATAATTTATGACCATAAAATAATATTCTCCCTCCTTAACATCGTATATACCCGGACATTTTACAGCGCCCGTTAAAGAAACACTATAATAAGTAGGAGTGATAGTTGGGGTAATGGTTTGTAGTGTTTTAGATTTACTTAAGTTAATCACTAAACCTAGGGAAAAAAGTATTAGGATACTTAATACTATAACAACAATTTTATGTTTCTTGATTATATTAATCATTTTATCACCCATTAATATATTTATCAGTCAAAAATGAAATTACTCACTTAAACAAAAAAAAGACACATTATAATAATGTGTCTCAAACTGTCAACAGCCTGAAAAAGTACGCATTAATCTACTACTAATAGTATTAAACTTTATTCATTGAACTTTTATTTTTTAACAGAAGTATCAGCTGAATCCGTAGAAATTGTTTCAACTTCTTTCATGTCCTTTGTAACGCCATTTAATTCATTAACTACAATCATATTTTTATAATTAAGTGCTATTTTATATCCTATATAAAACATTGCATATGATATAAAAAAAGTAGGAATAAATATTAATATGATAAAAATTAAATAAATAATAACACCTAAAGAATCCCAATCAATAGACCACCTGATAAGAGAAAATCCCGATAAACATATTGCTACAATTAATCCTGCCTTTGCTGAAATAGATGCATATCTACGTTTATGGAAAGTATCTTTTGGTAAATCTCCTGTTCCTATGGTAATTCCTTGTACTGCTAGCATTATAATATTAGTATAAAATATTATAATAAGTAAAACAAATTCAATCCCAAATTTAATCCCAAATTCAACCCACCAATATTTTTGACCAGTAAAAAAATCCTGAACGTTAAATTTTACTATTATATCAATAAAAATAAATATTAAAAACAAGAAATAACTTATTCTATATATTTTATTTTTTTCAATATTATCTGCAATTATACTTTGATCATTAATTTTATTTATCTTTTTAGTATTATTATAATTAATCGCAATTTTATATGCTATAAAAAACGTTAAATACAACACTGAAAAAACTACAATAAATGTTGATAACATCAAAATAAAACATTTAAAAAAATTGCTCCAATCATCACCTATACTAGCAAGAACTATTAAAATCCATAAACTTACAGATATAATTAGTCCGATTATTGCTGAAATAGATGCATATCTATGTTTCTGAAAAACATCCTTTGGTAAACCCTTTGTTCCTATGGTAATTCCCTTTCTTGCAAGCGTTATAATATTAATAAAAAATATTATAACAAATATAATAGATTCAATCCAAAATTCTACCCATCTTTGCGGGCTCGTTGGAAAGACATTCAAATAATCATAAAAGTTAAATTTTATTACTATATCAATAAAAATTAATATTGAAAATAAGTAATAACATATTTTATATGTTTCATATATTTTGTTTGTTTCACTAACTGAACGTTTAGTTTTAATTTTTTTCATTTTCTTCCCCCTTATTTATATTATTGGTTTTGTTAAAATGTATAACTCATATTCTTTTCAATATCATTTGTATTGAAATTCATTTCAGATAAGTCTACAAAGATAATTGAGAAAATATTCAACTTATATATGTTTATTGTTAATTCTATTAATTAATAAACATTATACTATAAGTATATTTACATATATAGCAAAATACTTTCTCTAATTATTCTATTTCCTTTTATTTATCATCTTTTTGTTACTTACTTTTTTGTAAATCACATTTTTTTGATAAAATAAAAGAGTTAATCATCGCTTATGATAATTTGACATTTTCATTTAATTATTCTGTAATTGTTAAAGTGATTACTACACTTACCCTTGGATTAATTGTATACTGTCCTGTTAAAGTAGCTGATCCAGTTCCTGTTGAAGTAACTTCACCCCAAGCACCTATACTCACTAATAGACTATTCTTTTGACAAGGAATAACTATACTCCATGTATAATATTGTAACCAAGGATATGGAGAATTTGTAGAATTTAATTCTATTTTATAAGTACCATTTTCCTCTAAATATGAATAAGACATATTACATTGAATTTCAATTGGCTCTGTTGATACATCATTTAAAATATTAAAAATCTTATAATATATGTATGATGGATTCTCTTTATAAACCGCATATATTGTAACACTTGTATTGGATGTAACATTTTTAGCAAACACTGTTCCATAACTACTAACAGTTGCAATATTATCGTTACTTGAATACCAATCATACTTTAATCTAGAAACTGATAGTATATCTTCTTGGCCTAATAGAAAATATAAATTTCTCGTAAATCCCTCTGTAATTGTATACGATTCTGTTAAACCATTATTATATTCCACTTCGCTTCCAGAATCATAATCAGAATCAGGATCTGCTACCATCGCCGTTGTTCTATTAGAATTATTTTCTAATAATCTTGTTAATGATGATGTAATCATAGCACCATTTGTATTATTAAAATATCCAACATAATATTCCCCTGCATCTAATGTTACTTCAAAAGTTCTAGTCTTTGTGCTATTAGTCAAATAACCTGCCGCTTTATCAATTTGGCTATAACTATACTCCGAAAAAAAGGATTTCTTAAATAATAAAACTGTCATATTTCCTGTTATAGTATTAGAAGTCGTAAAATTCAAATTATATTCTCCAGTTTGATTAATATTTATCATTTTAGCATAATCACTTACTTCATCTTCTGTAAATAGAGTATCTGTAAATGTACTCGTCATTCTTGAAGAAATATCTATTGTTTGCAAAGAAGTTGAAGTAATTAGTAAAGTCATACTATCATAGACTGCATCCGGCATATTTATATGAATATAAAATTTTCCATTTCTTGATAAATACATACAAAAACTATTTTCTCCACTATCATTTTCAGCTAATGCGGAATAGTCATATACATCATATTTATATTCTTCCGCTTCATCACTTGCATCATATACCTTTATTGCTTCATTTGGATATGTTACAGCTGTACCATCTGTTTTTGTTGCCATTAAAGTAATATTATAAAATCCAGCACCTCGTGAATTTATGTAACACAAGTTGTTTTCTAAATTACCTGTATCTGAAGATGATAGATATAAATGAGTTAAAGCATTATTTTCAGTATTATAATATACTTCATCTGCATGAATTGGATATGTAGCCTGATAGCTAATTCCTATGTAACCTCCCCTTTCAGGATTAGCAAAATTGATTTTAATGTAATATGTTCCTTTTGCTAAATATTCAGTAATAACCCCTGTACAATTAGTGTCTGACATTGTTGCACTAGCTACTAAATCCCCATCTACATTGTAACAACTCATTTCGATATAAGAAGGAGACGAAGAAGTAAATTTGTATGATTTCGCACAATCTACAGTAATATTTAATAAAATACAGTAACCTTGCTCACAATACGACATACTATTTTGATCTATTGTTCTACAATTTACTCTTAAATCGAAAATTGACATATATTCTGTATTCAAATGTCCTGTAGGTCTACATCTATATGTGTATCCAGAAACATGTTCTAAATAATCATTTCCTTTTTGCCAATATGTTTCTCCATCACACGTATATTTATATCCAGCAGCTCCAAGGTCTTCTATTGTAGTTTCATGTTCATAATCCAATATTTTAGTGGCGTTTATATAATCTCTAATTTCTCTAGGATACACCACATTATCTTCATCAGAATTTTCACCTACTGTATCTAAACATATTCCTTGACTATAATATGATGCCCATACTAATTCAGAACAATACCATTTTTTACTATCTTTATCCGAATGTTTACCTGGGGAAAATACATTCCCAGTACTATATTCTTTTCCTACTTGATCACTTGCAAACTCAACTGCTCCATCAATTTGTTCCTGTGATGCATCAGTTAAACGATAAATTTCCATTCTTTTAGAATCAAATTCATCCGGTGTCAATACTCCTCTTGATACTCCTCCTCCACCATCAGCTTTATCAAACACCGCTTCTATTACTCTTATATAATCTTGATTATATGTATCATCATAAAAAATCCCTTCTACTATAGATGAATGGTGAAATGGCCCCTTATCAACATATACTATATCTCCTTTTTTTACATAGTTAATTAATTCTCCATCCTCGTAAACAACTTCAAATGGCAACGATTCTCCAATATCACTAGTACTACTGCTACTACTACCACTACTACTACTCAATGTTTTTGTTTCCTCATTGTCAATTTGTACTTCTTGAGTATTTTCATCAATTTCCGCAGCTTTAACGTTTACTGTGCCAGTAAACACAAAAAGCATAAAAGCACTTATCAAAATAAAACTAAATATAAATTTTTTCATAATTTCCTCTCTTTTTTCTATTTATTATATATTTCTTTTAACTATATAATTTATCAATTACAGTTTTATTATTATAATTTTATTGCTATAAAACAATAAAATATAATAGTAAAAAATTACAATAAACACTAATAACCTAAAAATAAATATATAAAGACAGATTTAAGTGTTAATCAAACCCTATGATGGTCTCAATATCTATAAACCTGTGATTATAATTAATTTTTTACTTACTATTCATCCCCCTCCATTTTAAGTATATATTATCCTATTTAATAACCTCAATTAGAAAATATTCAACTAATATATATTTATTGTAAGTTCTATTTATTAATTAATATTTATACTATGAACATATTGTATCACTTGTGTCTATTAGTAGCAAGCGGTTTCATTAATTGCTATATATTTTTTAAATATATAATTGCAAAAATAAGTAAACAATTAAAAAAGGTATAAATGAATTTATTTTTCATTTATACCTTTTTGTTAGATTTATTGACAAAATAAAATATGCTTTGTCAACGGTCTGAGATAAATTCAATATTTATCTTCCTTTAATATTATTTTGTTCCAAACAATCTATCTCCAGCATCTCCTAGACCAGGAATAATATAACAATTATCATTCAACTGTTCATCTAGCGATGCTAAGAATATATCTACTTCTGGGTGTTCTTTATGTAATCTTTCAATACCTTGAGAAACTCCAACGATACCAACATATCTGATATCTTTAATTCCTCGTTTCTTCAACATACTAATAGCTGCGCAGGCACTTCCGCCTGTTGCTAACATTGGATCTAATACTAATACTGTAGCATCAACAATGCAGGGAGGAAATTTTGCATAGTATTCATGTGGTTCTTTAGTTTCTTCATCACGATATAAACCAATATGTCCCACCTTTGCTGTTGGAATTAATTTTTCAATTCCTTCCACCATTCCTAAACCGGCTCTTAAGATAGGTACTAATACAACTTCTTTTTCTAACATTTGACAATGAGCAATACCACATGGTGTTTTAACATCAACATTTTTTGTTGGTAGATCTCTAGTAATTTCATATGCCATCAACATTGCTATTTCATTTACAGTTTCACGAAAATCCTTTGTTCCAGTTTTTTCATCTCTTATTAATGCAAGTTTATGATGCATCAATGGATGATTAAAGATTACAACTTTTCCCATTTTTAATTCTCCTTTTCTTCTATGTCTTTGATTAGGTCAACTCGTCTTAAGTGACGACCCCCATCAAATTTTGTAGATAGAAAACGTGTAACATAAGTACATGCGTCATCAGGAGTAGTGTATTTAGCGCCCATGCAAATAATATTTGCATCGTTATGCAGTCTTGCATATAAAGCTTGGTCAGAGTTAGTAACTAATGCGGCTCTAATTCCTTTGACCTTGTTAGCACTAATAGCCATGCCTTCCCCAGTAGTACAAATAAGCACACCAGCTTCACACTTTTTACTTATTATATCTTGCGCCACAGTATATGCATATTTAGGATAATCTACACTATTTGTATCATAACAACCTTCATCAATCACTTCATGACCCTGTGCTTTTAAACACTTAATCACTTCCGTTTTTAACAAAAATCCTCCATGATCACTTCCAATACCTATAATCATATGTTTCCACCTCTTTTCAATTATACCATAATAATAAAATATTGCTAGTATTTTAAAATTTTATTTTATCGAATCTTTTTAAGATTATTTCCTCTCGCATCATATATATGTGATGGAGCATTAGAACTTATTGATTTATCTAAAACCAAATAATCAATTTT
>Ga0172377_10005268_pt1 | contig 13288 bp, 11 predicted proteins | sample Pumphouse3metaG_FD_119749 | JGI IMG/M metagenome (GOLD analysis project Ga0172377, IMG submission 119749) | Leachate microbial communities from a municipal landfill in Southern Ontario, Canada - Pumphouse #3 metaG | ecosystem: Engineered > Solid waste > Landfill > Unclassified | place: Canada... | reverse complement strand
TTTTCCGGCCAAAGAGCGCATTGACTTGCAAGTCAACATTAATCTGGCCGGCAAGGTGCCCATGCTCGAAGTGCGCGCGCAAGGGAAAAACCTGAGCTATGCCGAGCTGCAGCTGCCAAAAGACTTCTATGTGGGCCTCACCGGCTGCGAAGGAATCAACAGATTCTATAATTTCAAGGTAAGATATCAATAACAAGTTCGGACGATGTTTCACATGGAAATTAAAACTACGCTGATGGCCTTCGCCATTGTGTTTCTGGCAGAGTTGGGCGACAAGACACAGCTCATGGCCATGGCCTTGAGCTGCGGCAAAAAAGGCCTTTGTTGCTCGGTGTTTTTAGGCTCGAGCCTGGCTCTGATCTGCACCTCGGCCCTGGCTGTGTTTGCCGGCGACCTGCTCAGCCGTTATGTGCCGCAGAAATACCTGCTGCTTGGCTCCGCGCTGCTGTTTATCATCCTGGGCGTAGTGATGCTCGCCAACCTGGCGCTGAAGGCCAGCGCCCCGACGGCATAGCCCGGCTTGCTCTGGCTCACTATCCAATGCAGTTTTCTTCGTTCAAGCTAGCTGAGTAACTCCAATGCGCCTTAACCCCATCACCCGAAAACGCCTGCAACGTTTTCGCAGGATGCGCCGCGCCTGGTTTTCTCTCTGCCTTTTAATTTTTATCTATGCTTGCAGCCTGGCGGCGGAGCTGCTCTGCAACAGCAAGCCGCTACTGCTTTATTTTGAAGGCAGAATATATTTTCCCGCGGCCAGGTTCTATGCCGAAAAAGAATTCATCCCCGGCGGGCGCGAGACCGCGCCGGACTACGCCAGGCTCTGCGAAAATCAAGATTTCCGCCAAAAATCCTGGGTTCTCTGGCCTCCGTTAAAAAACGATCCTTTGCGCAGTATTCCGCCTGCGGAGCTGGAGTCTTATCTGCGCCTGGATTGCCGTCTGGAGCCTAAGTCCAAGATTGCCGGTCTAAGCATCAACCGCGGCCTCGAGCTTACCCGCGCCTTGGGTCTGGAGCACTTTGGCGGGGACGAAAACGCCTGGCGCGGCAAGAGGCTGGACGACTATTGGCAGCTGCCTGAGAGCCTGCTTGAAAACCTGGAGGCTCGTTTCAGCGCGCAGCTCGAGCTGCCGCGCCTGGAGCTTGAGCTTAGCGGCAAGGGCGACATTGCCCCGGCCCGCCTGGTTTTGCTGCCTGGCAAGCCTGCTGCTCAGGCCAGGCGCAGCCTGCGCCTCACCCTGCATGAGCTGGAAAAAACCCGGCTTGCCGCTATAAATTGGAGCTTTGAGGCCGGGCAAGAGCTGCCGCGTAAGCGGCAGCAGGAATTCCTGGCTCTGCCTGAAGACTTGCAAAAGCGCATTCTGAGCCTGGTCGCCGAAGGTTTGAAGAGCAAGGAACCCAGCACTGAGACCCTGTTGCTGGACGGCGCCGAGTTCAGCTTGCAGAGCAGCCCGGAGCTGGTGCGCTTCCCCTTTCGACCGGTGCCCGGACACCGTCTTGGCCTTGACGACGCCGGACGCGACGTCTTTGCGCGCATCCTCTACGGCCTGCGCTCCTCACTCAGCTTCGGTCTCATTCTAGTATTTTGCGCCATGAGCCTGGGCACGGTCGCCGGTATGCTGCAAGGCTATCTGGGCGGCTGGGTCGATGTGGCCGGGCAGCGTCTTATCGAGGTCTGGAGCGCCCTGCCCTTTTTATATGTGATGATCCTGATGGGCTCCATTTACGGCAGCAGTTTCAGCCTGCTTATCTTTTGCTACGCCATTTTCAACTGGATCGGGATTTCCTACTATATGCGCGCCGAGATGCTCAGGCTGCGTTCCTTCCCCTTTGTCGAGTCTGCCAGGTGCCTGGGTCTGCCGGGCTGGAAGATCGCCTGGCGGCACATCCTGCCCAACAGCCTGGTACCGCTTATAACCTTCTTCCCCTTCAGCCTTATCGGTGCCATCGCGTCATTGGCGGCGCTGGACTATCTGGGCTTCGGCCTGCCGCCGCCCACTGCAAGCCTGGGACAGCTGCTGCAGCAGGCGCAGAGCCAGCGCTGGGCCTGGTGGCTCACACTCTACCCCTCCCTGGCTCTGTTCAGCATTATGCTGCTGGGAGTCTTTATCGGCGAAGGGCTAAGAAACGCCTTCGACCCGCGCAGGCATAGCAAGCTGCAATAAAAAAACGTGCATAATGCAATTGGGGCAGGATTTTAGACTAAGCCATGTTTTCAGATAATACCGTCAGTCAACTGCGCCGCGAGGGCGGCGTTTTGTCAAGCCGCTCCGGCATGAGCCTGCGTTTGCCGCCGGCCGCCGGTTTCTGCCAGGGCGTGGCTAGCGCCATAGCCAAGCTTGGCGCCCTGCTCGAGGAGAGCAAGCCGGAGCAGCGCAAGCTGCTCTTGGGCGAGATGATTCACAATGAAAGCGTCAATCAGGAATTCGTGCGCCGCGGCATCACGCTGTTAAGCGAAGAACAGAGCGCCGCGCTCTTCACAGAAGCAGCCGAGGCGGAAACCAAGTACATCATCCCGGCTTTCGGACTGAGCCTGGAACTGGAGGAAGCACTGCGGCGGCATGCCCTCAGGCCAGAGCAAATACTGGACTGCAGCTGCCCGAATGTGCGGCGCATCTGGCAACAGGTGGAAAGACTCGGCGCCGCCGGCCAGGCCTTGCTCCTGCACGGCAGCCCGGGGCATCAGGAGGTGCTGGGCATCTGGAGCAGAGTGCGGCGACACGCCCAGGCCGGAGCAGTGCTGCCGGACCTGGATGCGGCACAGAAATTCCTCTTGGCCGCCGTCAGTGGCTTCCAAGACGGCGACTACCCCGCCGAGCTGCTCTGGCAACCCGAAAAACTCGCCAGCCTGCCCTGGACTCTGCTCAACCAGACCACCGTGCTGCGCAGCGACTGCCGGCGGCTGGCCGAGCTGCTTGCCCAGACCCGCTCAAAGGAGCGCTTCACCTGGGTGGACAGCACCTGCAGCGCCACCCGGCAAAGACAGGAGCAGGCCGAACTGCTCTGTCAGCAGGGCTGCGACCTCATCCTGGTGGTGGGCAGCCCAAGCAGCAGCAATACAAATAAACTCTACCTGCTGGCCGCCAAACACGGCAAAACCTTCTTTGTAGGCTCGGACAAGGATATCGAGCCAAACTGCATCAGGCATTACCTGCCCGCATCGAAAGAATGGCGCTATGAAGCAGACTGGCTGCAAGGCAAACCCGACAAAGTCTGCATACTCAGCGGGGCAAGCTGCCCGGACTCACTGCTGGGCGCACTCATACGCAAGCTGGCCGAATACTAAGGTAAAAGCCCTTCGTGTGTCTTAGTGTAGCTTTGTGTGTCTTAGTGTCCAAAACCCTGCCAGTCTAGCTTTTTGGACGCGGTCTAGGAATTCGCCTTCAGGGCCTGTATGGCCACGCGGCAGGAGCTGCGCATGGCCTCGAATTCCGCCGTGTCCGCAATGGCGACCCGCAGCACGGCGGACTCCAGTATGCCGAAAAGCACATCGCCGATAAAATCGCAGCGCATATTCTGGAACTCGCCCTTGGCCACTCCCTCGCGCAGCAGCTGGACTATGGTGCGGCGCATCGCCATGGTATGGCGGCGCACCTTGCGCGCCACGTCTTCACCCTGGCGACGCTGCGCGATAAGGTACTCGATGATCGCCTGCAGGAGCCGGGCATGGGTGAATATCATCTCCAAAACCTGCAGCATGACCAGCTCCAGCTTTTCGGCGGCCAACAGCTCCGGGTCCCTGGCCAGCTCTTGGCGAAAAGAATGCGACAGCTCCTGGCTCAGCTGGTTCAGGGCGCTGTCGAAGATCTCGCGCTTGCCGGGAAAATAGCGGTACAAGGCGGTCCTGGCCAGGCCACAGCGCTCAGCCAATTGCCTATAGGTGACCCCAGAATAGCCCAGATCCGAAAAAAGTGCCAGTGATTTTTGTAGTATCTCGCGCCGCCTTGCCTCATGGTCTACACTTGTTGCCATGCCAACCCCCTCTGTTTATAGAAAATTGCAAAAAATATCCATCTAGATTATACTATAAGAGATGACGGAGAATTTTCCTGCAAAAAACCCGCTATCTGGGAATGCCGCCCGCCCCGGCGAAAATGTGCTTAGTGTTTTAATGTCCACTGGGGCTGCCTTGTTTTTCATCTCTCTAGACTGAGCGTCAACCACAACTGAAAACCATCAGGAGTATATATTTTGTCTTTACCCTTTGTAAAAATTGCCGGCACCGGCTCTTATCTGCCGCAGCGAGTTGTCAGCAACGACGACTTGGCTCTTGGCCTGGACACCAGCGACGAATGGATATACTCGCACACCGGCATCCGCGAACGGCGCATAGCCGCCGATGACGAGAGTCCTCTGGACATGGCCTTTGCCGCCAGCCGCCTGGCTTTGCAGCAGGCGGGTATGGAGCCTGAAGAGCTGGGCATGATCATGCTCTCCACCTGCACCGGCGACTACAACTACTTGCCCTCCTCGGCCTGTCTCTTGCAGCACCGCCTGCAAGCCAAAAACGCCGCCGCCTTCGACCTGCTGGCGGCCTGCTCCGGCTTCGTCTATGCCCTGGACCTGGCTGGTGCCTGGATACTGGCCCACCAGAAACCGGTGCTGGTGGTGGCCAGCGAGATGCTCTCCAGGATCACCGATTGGCAAAGCCGGGAAACCTGTATACTTTTCGGTGACGGCGCCGCCGCGGCGCTGCTCTTGCCCTCGGCTGAGGAGGGGCTGGTCTACAGCTGTCTGGGCGCCGACGGCGAAAAGGGGCATCTGCTCGCTCTGGGCGGGGGCTGCAAAGAGCCGGCCTCGCGAGAGCCACGCAGTCCCAGCTATGTCGAGATGCAAGGCCGCGCGCTGTTTAGCGTGGCCGTGCGCGCCATCGAGCAGACCATAGTGAAGATACTAGAGGAAAACCAGCTGAGCCTGGAGCAAATAGACCATATCATCCCGCACCAGGCCAACCTGAGAATCCTCGAGGCGGTGGCAAAAAGACTGCAGATACCCACTGCTAGGCTGCTCAGCAACATAGACAAAACCGCCAATACCTCATCGGCCTCCATACCCATATTGCTGGATGAACTCAACCGGACGGGAAAACTAAAGAAAAACGACTTGCTGCTCAGCGTCGCCTTCGGCGGCGGACTGACCTACGGCGGCAACCTGATACGCTGGCTCAAAGACTGAGCCGTAACATAACCCCGTTTTGGACACTAAGACACACTAAGACACACTAAGACACACTAAGACACGGCAAATTTTTAGGTTTTGGGCAAGGTCATTACATCGAAGAACCATTTGTGGCGCCCCTACAGGGCGCCATTCAAGGGGGGCTTTTACCCAGGGTGGCGCTCGGCTCCTGCGGAGCCTCGCTTACCCTGGTCTATATTAGGCTGCCCTTTCAGGGCACCATGTGACAGATTCTCAAGAAAAAATTAAAATTTCAGCCAAAAACTGCGTTTTTCAGGAGAATTTTACTTTTGTAGTTAACCAGCCCGGGCCAATACTACTGACAAAATCAGAATCATCTGATGAATTGTGCCGCAGAAACGAGTCGTTTTTTCCCTTGCCACAACTTAACTGTAAAACATTGTATCTTCTTGCGCCGTAGGCGCATAACCATGCTTAACCCCAGGCTTTAGCCTGGGGTGCAGGCAGCCACAAAAACTGGCGCTTCGTAGAGGCGCTACTATCCCCCTGTTCGGACACACTAAATGTGCCCTTACCTTGTCTTAATATCCCCCTTACAAGGAACCATATGTCTTCGTTATACATACCACCAGGATATCAGCCTTTGCTTGACGAGTTGCAGACCGAGGACGCCATCGGCAAGATAAAGCGGCATTTTCAAAACAACCTCGCCTTTGAACTCAACCTGCGCCGGGTCACCGCCCCTCTGTTTGTCTTGCAGGGCACCGGTATCAACGACGACCTCAACGGCGTCGAGCGCCCGGTCTCTTTCGAGATACTGGCCATGCAGCAGTCCAGGGCCGAAATCGTGCATTCCCTGGCAAAATGGAAACGCCTCAAGCTGGGCAAGCTGCGCGCAAACCCCGGAGAAGGCATCTACACCGACATGAACGCCATACGCCCCGACGAAGAGGACCTGGACAATATACACTCCATCTACGTGGACCAGTGGGACTGGGAAAAAGTCATGCGCGAAGACGAACGACACCTGGACTATCTGAAGCAGAGCGTGCGACGCATCTACTACGCCATACGCCGCACTGAACGCTATATCTGCCAAGACTACCCAAGGCTCAAACCCTTTCTGCCCGAAAAAATCGAATTCATACACTCCGAGGACCTGGAGCGGCAATACCCGAAGCTGAGCGCCAAGCAGCGCGAGGACGCCGTCACCAAGGAGCATGGCGCCGTTTTTATCATCGGCATAGGCGGCACTCTGCCCATCAGCGGCAAATCGCATGACGGACGCGCGCCGGACTACGACGACTGGTCCACGCCCACTCTGCCAGGCTACAAAGGCCTTAACGGCGACCTGCTGGTATACAACCCCATACTAAAGCAGGCCCTGGAGTTGTCCTCCATGGGTATCAGGGTGGACAAAAAAGCCCTGCTCGAGCAGTTAAAGCAGCGCGGCGAAGAACAGCGCCTCGAGCTGAAATGGCACAAGGCTCTGCTCGACGGCGAAATGCCCTTGAGCATAGGCGGCGGCATAGGGCAGTCCAGGCTCTGCATGCTCTATTTGCAAAAAGCACATATTGGCGAGATTCAGGCCAGCCTCTGGCCTGCGGAGATCAAACAACGCTGCCGCGAAAACCATATACCCCTGCTCTAGCCGACGAGTCTCTGCATGAATCAATTTGAAGACAGCATCTGCGCGCCGGCCACTGCTCTGGGCGGTGCGCTGAGCATTATCCGTATCTCCGGCCCTGACGCGATTGCTTTGGCCGCTGCGCTTTGGCGCGGGCGCCTGGCCCTTGCCGAGCTGCCCGCCCGTTATCTGGCTCTAGGCTCGCTACACGGCGCGGATGGCTCTCTCATCGACCGTCAGTGTTTAGCGGTGCGCATGCCTGGGCCGCACAGCTATACCGGCGAGGATATGGTGGAGCTGCATTGCCACGGCGGCGCCCTGGCTCTGCGCCTGACACTGCAAAGCCTGCAGACGCAGGGCTGCCGTCTGGCCGAACCTGGCGAATTCACCAAACGCGCTTTTCTTAACGGCAAACTGGACCTGAGCCAGGCCGAGGCGGTGGCCGAGCTTATCAGCGCCGGCTCCGAAAAAGCCTTGAACCTGGCAAATGCGCAGCTGGAAGGAAGCTTCGGCAGGCAGACCCGCCGCGAATACAAGCATATCATGCAGATGCTGGTGGAAATCGAGTCCAGGCTGGACTTTCCGGAAGAGGACTTGAACCTGGACTGGCTTAGCCCGCAGCAACTGCAAGAGGATATCGAAAACATGGCGCGGCGCCTGGAAAAGATGGCTGCCGGCAGACGCCAGGGCGAGATACTGCGACATGGAATCAGCCTGGTTATCGCCGGCCCGCCCAATGTGGGCAAGTCCAGTCTGCTTAATGCCATTCTGGGACAGGAGCGCGCCATAGTCAGCGAGCTGCCCGGTACCACCCGGGACAGCATCGAGGCAGGCCTCAGCCTGCGCGGCATCCCCATACGCCTCATTGACACCGCCGGACTGCGCCGCGGCGGCGACCCCATCGAGCGCATCGGAATGCAGCGCAGCCGCAACAGCATGGCCGCTGCGGATATTATCTTCTGGGTGATGGACGCTAGCCTGCCACTGCCTGAACAGCTCGATGACGCAGAGCTGCCGCCCGACAAAGTCATCTATGTGGCTAATAAAATGGACCGCCTGCCCAGCCCGCCGCCCAACAATCCCGGCAAATTTTCACAGGGCGAGCTTTTCTATACCTGCGCCTTGGACGGCACCGGCCTCGAAGAGCTCTATGAGGGCTTGGAAGCAAGGGTCTGGCAGGGAACCGAAAACCAGCCCGATGAATTTTGTCTTAGCGCCCGGCACGCCGACTGTCTGCAAAAAGCCCGGCTCGAGTTGCTGGCGGGCGCCGCTCAGCTCGAAGTACAGGCCTGGGAGCTGGCCGCCGCAAATCTGCGCCTGGCTCTGGCGCAAGTAGGCGAAATCACCGGAGAGCAGGTCTCCGAGCAGATACTGCAAGGCATATTCGCAAAATTCTGCATAGGCAAATAAACCAGAAACCTTAGTGTGTCTTTGTGTGCCTTCGTGCCCCTTCGTGCGTCTTCGTGTCCTCCCCCTTGCCTGGGACCAGGGTTCGCAATTTGCTTGTTTTGTATTATATTACATTTTTCCTTTCACGTTCAGCTTGAGGTTACTATATGAACGAAGAATATCTTTCCCGTGCCCGAGCCAAGGTGCGCGATGTGCGTCTTTTCATCAATGGCGTCTCCAAACGCGCCAGTCAGCTTTCCAAGGGCAATCGCCGTCTGGTGCCCACGCTGCCCGATGACGACCGCTCCAACCTGGATATCGCCCTGCTCGAAGTGGCCGAGGGCAAGGTCATTATCAAGGCCGAAGACGAAAAATAGACTCTAACGCCAACACCCAGGTTTTTCAAGACCAATTTAGCCCATCTTTTATATGATGGGCTTTTTTATTAATCCGCGTTTTATTTTTTCCCCAGGGTTTTTCGTCTGTCGTCATGCTCAATGCGCCCAGCCAGATACCCGCTGCCAGTAGCAGCTCTGCCGTCGTTCTCGGCAAGAGTCAGCGTTCCTACGCCTTGGCTTTATTTTCTTTGGCTGTGCTGATATATTTCATTGTCAACATACAGCGTGTTGCCATACCCGGTCAGATATTCAACGAGCTGCAGAGCGATCTGCGCATCTCCGCCAGCGCGGTCAGCACCCTGGGCGCCACCTTTATGTATATCTATGCCGCCACGCAGCTGCTGGCCGGTCTGCTGGTGGACAAGTACGGCGGCATGCGAGTGATGTTTTGCGGCAGCATCCTCATGGCCATAGGCTCGATACTGTTTCCGCTCTCGCAGAGCCTGGGCACGCTTCTGCTCAGCCGTATGCTGCTGGGTCTGGGCTGCGGCACGGCCTATCTAAGTATAGTGAAGGAGTCCGACCGTCTTTTCAGCCATAATTTCACCCAAGTCATGGGTCTGGTGATCTCGCTGGGCTATTTTGGCGGAGTTGTGGGCACGCTGCCCCTGGCCAAATCGGTGCATTACATAGGCTGGCGCCAGACCCTGCTGCTGATTGCCCTGGCCACCGCCCTCACAGTGGTCATTATCGCCCTTATCTGGCGGCGCTGCCCCAAACCGGAACCGCTAGGCGGCAGGCTCAGCCTGCAACCCTATATGCATGGTTTCAGAGTGCGGACCAACCTGATCAACCTAAGCTCATATGCGGTCAACTTCGCCATATACTACGTCATATTAACGGTTTTCGGCAGAAAATTCCTCGAGGACATCGCCGGTCTCAGTCCGGATGCGGCGGCCTTCTGCTGCACCATGATGGTGGTGCTCTCCGCGCTTCTGAACCAATTTGTCGGCATACTCTGCGCCTACACCGGCAATTTGCGCCTGCCGTATTACCGCAGCCTGAATCTATTACCCTTCATCGCCTGCAGCATGCTGGTATTTGGCATGCTTTTCAAAGGCAGCGGCCCGGGCTGGGGGGCCTTCTTTGTGGCCGCCTTCATCATTATCAGCATGACCTCGGGCTTCACACCCATCACAAATGCAATGGCAAGGGAAAGCAATCCGCCGGGCAGCACCGGGGTGGCAGTGGGAATTACTAATTTCGCGGCATATATTATGGTGGCTTTGCTGAGCAATGTCTCCGGACTGGTGCTGGACCTTTTTAAGGGCGGGGCGCTCGAAATCGAGGGCAGGCTAGTCTATCCGGCGGCGGCGTACCTTTGCCTGTACACGCTTTTTTTGCTCATCAGCGTTTTTACTTTTCGTATTTCCCTGGCTTATCCGGAGAGCGCCGGGCGAAATATCTATGCCGGGCGTATGCGTGTGCAGCAGATCACCCGCTTTATCAAAATAAGGCTTTACGAGTAGCAACAAAGACGGCAAAGGCAAAGCGATTTGGTGAGAATATATTTATGGAAGACTTGCTGGACAAGGCGGAAAGCAAAACCCTAGGTAATTGCCTGGTTGTGGGCGGCGGCGGCTTTCTGGGCAGCCATATCGTGCGCCGCCTGCTGGAGCGGGCAGAAAAAGTCAGCGTATTCGGACGCCGCCAGTATGCGCCGCTGACGGCGCAGGGAGTCTGCTGCATACAGGGCGACATAGTCAATCAGGCCGAGATTATCGCTGCCTGCCAGGGCATGGACACGGTTTTTCACACCGCCTCCCTGAGCCATATGTGGGGCCGGCGCGAGCTGCTCTACCAGGTCAATGTGGAGGGTTGCGCCAATGTCATCAAGGCCTGCCGGGAAAACTGCGTGCGCCGCCTGGTCTACACCAGCTCGCCCAGCGTAGTCATAGGAGAGGAGAACATCGTCAACGGCGATGAAAGCCTGCCCTACCCCAAGCAGTACACGGCAGACTATCCGCACAGCAAGAGCCTGGCCGAACAACTGGTGCTCGCCGCCAATAACCGTCCGGACAAAAAACCGCGGCACTGCCAGGAAACACTGCTTACCTGCGCCATCAGACCGCATCTAATCCTGGGGCCGGAAGACCCGCATATATTGCCGCGCCTGCGCCATGCCGCCAAAAAACGACGCCTGCGCCAGATCGGGAACGGACGCAACCAGATCACCATCACGCAGGTGGAAAACGCGGCTCATGCACATATCCTGGCGGCAGTGGAACTGGCCGGACAGAAGCGCTGCGCCGGAAAAGCATACTTTATCGGCGACAGCGAGCCGATTTATCTCTGGCCCTGGCTGAATGAACTGCTGGCGCTCTGGGGACTGCCACAGATTAAAAAACGGGTGTCCTGGGGCATGAGTCGCAGCCTGGCACTGGTTTCCGAGGCCCTGCATCATTTCATGCCCTGGCTGGGCGAGCCTTTTATGACTGCATTCGTGGTGGACCAGCTGGCGCGCTCGCACTCCTTCTCGCATCAGGCAGCCAGCCGGGACTTTGGTTATGAACCCGTCGTGTCACCCGAAGAGGCCCTGCAAAAACTGGCGGAATGGAAGTAAGCTGACTGAGGAAAGACACCAAGGCACACGAAGATTTGAAGGGTTAAAAACTACAGGAGTACTCATGAATCGTTCCAAGCTTTGCGCCGCTTTGCGCGCTCACATGCTCAATTTTTGTCTGCGTCAGGGCAGTCGTCATGTCGGTTCGGAAGGCGAAAAATCCGCCGCCGATTACATCGAGGCGCAATTTTCCCGCATGGGCTATGCTCCGCGCCGGGACTATTATGCGGTCACTGGCTGGGAGCTGGAGCGCTTCGAGCTTTTCAACCTGGACCAGGGCGAGATTGTGCCGGCGGCCACGCCTTGTTTCTTCTCGCCCAGCGCCGAGATCGAGGGAGAGCTGCTCTGGCTGCGAGCCGGGGAGCTGGGCAGACTGGAACAGCTTGGCGTGCAAGGCCGGCTTTGCTTTATCGAGAGCTGGTCTGAGGGCGGCGACATATCCGGGCGCAATCAGATCGCGGAGCATCTCGACGCGCTTGGCGCGGCAGGCGCCATTTTCATCAGTGACAGCCTTACTCACGGCGCTATGGCGCCCAGCAGCAAGATACAGCGTTCGCCCGGTTTGCGCCATCTCGGCGCGGCGGCGGTTGCTCAGGAGGGCGCCCTTTACCTGGCCGCGCGCAAGCAGGAGCACTACCGCCTGCATATCAAATCCCGACTGTTCAACCATCAGTCATGCAATATAGTGGCAAGCCTGCCAGGCAAGCCAGGCGCCGGAAAAGGGGTTTTCGGCGCGCATTATGATACCGCGCCACTAACCCAGGGCGCCCTGGACAATGCCAGCGGCACCGCCATACTGCTGGAAGTCGCAGCCCTGATGGCAGAGCTTAAAACCGATCTCGAGCTGGATTTCGCGGCATTCTCCGGAGAAGAATACTGCCTGGACGGCATACAGCTGGGCAGCGGCGACTACTGCAAAAGAAACCAGGAGGCCGACCTGCGCTGGTTTGTCAACTTTGACCATGCCGGCGGCAAAATAGCCATGCCCCAACTGTATATTGGCAGAGCGGATGAACTGCCCAAGCTCAAACCCTACAAAATCCCCTTCGCCCCGGTCAACCTGGGCGGCGATACGCGCCCCTTCGACCAGGCCGGCATACCCACCCTGTGGTACGGCGAAGAAGACCCGTTCAGGCTCTTTCACACCGAATATGACCGCCTGGATACCATAGACTACGAGCGCATGGCAGACTTTGTCGAAGACGCCATGCACATAGTGCCACAGCTGCTGGCCGGAAACTAATTGAACAATGAGGCGACCTTGTATTATTTGCAGCCTTTGGTTTGACAATTTTGCTAGCCGCACTATGTTAAGTCTCTGACGTTTTTGCCCGATGGTGTAATGGTAGCACAACTGGTTCTGGTTCAGTTTGTCTTGGTTCAAATCCAGGTCGGGCAGCCACTATCAAGCCGTTTAACTCTAATGAGTTAAACGGCTTTTTTTGTTTGTCCACCAAAACCGGCTTTTCGCACAACCGGCATACGCCGATTTTTGTCTCTATAGTTGCTTTTGGGGCTTAGGCGCTTATAGTTAGGCAGGCCGTTTTAATGTAGACCCCGTCCAAAAAGGGTGCCTGCCAGGAATTTGGACACTAAGGGACACGAAGAGACACGAAGGCACACTAAGGGCTTATGCGGCGTCTGCCCGTTTTGGTTTGTTGGGAAAACGGAGCCGAACAAAGCAGAAAAACTCGATGAAATCGCATAAAAATGCAAATTTCCTGCTAAAATTCTAATTTTAGACGAAAACTACTTGGTGTGTCTTAGTGTAGCTTCGTGTGTCTTAGTGTCCAAAATTCTGCCGGGCCACCTTTTTGGACGAGGTCTAAGCTAGCTCCAATAGTCAATGCTGCCTGCACCGCCTGGAGGCTATCCGCTCCGGATTCAAGAAAGCCTGGCGGGAGCGTGACTATGCCGTTATCATCGCCGTGGCCGAAAAGCTCCCCAACAAGGTCTTGGAGGAAGACCCCAAGCTGCTGATGTGGTATGATCAGGCCATCACGCGCTCGGAGGAGAAGAAGAACAACGAAAGAACAGGAATCAACACGACTTGAATGATGAAAAGCCTGCTGCCTTATCACGCAGGTCCATAACGAAAAGCCCGCACAAGCTCGTCACCTGTTTCTACAAGCTCTAGACAACGAGAAAGTGCGGACAGCGTCCACACATTTGGGC
>Ga0172377_10005266_pt1 | contig 13292 bp, 10 predicted proteins | sample Pumphouse3metaG_FD_119749 | JGI IMG/M metagenome (GOLD analysis project Ga0172377, IMG submission 119749) | Leachate microbial communities from a municipal landfill in Southern Ontario, Canada - Pumphouse #3 metaG | ecosystem: Engineered > Solid waste > Landfill > Unclassified | place: Canada... | reverse complement strand
TCACCAGTAGCCATCTCGGCAATTTTGCCTTGGTGCAAAGTGATACCACCGAAGATCTGAACATCGTAATGAACCATGTCCCATTTGATCTTGTTACCACCTGCGGTCCACTCGTTATGGTAAATGGCCTTATCACCATCTATAGTAACGAAGTCATTGGCAGGGTTGGCAGCCAATTCCCTATCGAAGTCGGAAGCTGTTACTATGGTCTCTGCATTCTCTTTGAAACGGCGTGCCGTGTCCTTCACAATGCTGTAAGCCACGGGCATGACATCATTGAGTGCCTTCTCAAGAGCTTCAAGCATATCCTTGTCCTGCTTGTCGATCTCGATGAAAATAGTCTCGCGCTCATCGATGGGAGTCTCTTCCACCTGCGCCTTCAGCTCTTCAATCTTATCTTGGAATGGCTTGGCGGCAGCCTGAACGTAGGTCTTTATCTCTTGGGTCTTAGCACGAAGCTCGTCGTTGCTCAGCTTTTCTATATCTGGATAGGCCTCTTTTACGGTCTCCACCAGTGGCTGAATCAACTTCATATCACGGCTCGACTTGTTGCCAAACAATGATGTTAGAAAACTGTTGATATTCATATATTGTTATTTATTTGTTTCTGTTTCAATGCCTTTGCAAAATTACGAAGAAATATTCGTAAAGCATTCGGAATTGTTAATTAATTGAATCTAACGCTATTTATGTATTAAGAGAATTTGTTATGAATCTGAGAGCAATAGTCTCGTATCTATTTTGGTGTTATAAGGTCATCGGAATTGTCATCATGTAGGGTATAATCCAACAAACTTTCCTCTTTCATCGACCACTTTCTAAGGACTAAAGTAACATCCACTATTTTTCTCTTGAAATTCTGCCAAACCCACTTTTATCCAAATATTTTCTTTTATTTATCGACGGTACTATCCCTTCAAATTTACCGACTTCATACGCTATATCAAGCATTGTCATCTAGTGGCTTTTCGATTGATGCATTATGAAAGTGATATTTGCTAGTTATCACGTTGCCATTGGGTTTTAACCCAAGCACCAGAAGATAGTTACCGAGAGTCCTTTTGGACTCAAAACATAAAAGTAATGGAAGTTGTGGGCTTACGCCCTTGGTCTTAACGTCTTGCTATGTCAGAACAAAGGGCTGGTATTGCAGGCGTTGGGTGCTCGAATACGTATAGCTTTAGCTATCGTCGGAGCAATACAATCGACGGTAACAGGTTTGTTAATGCGCTGAGGCTTGATGTCGGATCCCCAGAAAATGATAGGAAACGGCATCACGCTGGCGCGGCTAGTATATGTTTGTCCCGTCTCCTCATTGAGCAGTTTCCAACCTGGCGCAACCTCAATGGTAATGTCTCCACTGCACCCTGTATTGTAGCCATTGCGTACAAGGAGTATATCGTTATTGCCGTCCAACAGTCGGTCACTCGTGTAGACGTCTGCTACGCCGGCATTTTGCACCAAAAATTCGCGACTACGGCTGAGAATTTCGCTCAAGGCCACACGCTTCTGCTCCACCAACTTTTGGTTCAGATACATCTGATTGCCATAGACCTGCTCGACATAACGGCCCTGGCCATAGATTGCTCCGAGATAGATGTTGAGTAGATTGGCTGTTCTATTGATGTAAAATGTGCCTGTTGGAATGCGGTATCGGGACAGATCTCCCTGCTCCTCATCTGTGTAGCCAGTAGAAGTGAGCACAAACAACACCTGATCGAGATTCACTTGAAGCTCTATCCCACTGATAAGCCGCTCCAAGGAATTGTCCAACTGCATATAGACACTCTCCATCTCATTCTGCCAATGTGTCAATGACTCGCCATCACGCTTGATGGCGGACAACGACACACTAAGCAAATCGGGAACATCATCCCGTCCCATTCTTGCAGAAGAGACGGCTTGAAGCGATGCGGTCACCACGTCATCATTTGGATTTGACGATGATGCCTTATTGTTTAGCGTCTTAAGCCACTGTGGCATAGTGCCGTAATAGGATGATCCGCGCCACCCATAGTGGTGGTCGAACCAGAACGCACCATCGGCGGCATGACCTATCGACATGATGGCCGACTCGGTATCAGCAGCGAACGAATAGACAATGGCTTTCCCTTCGGTGCTCATCTTGAGCTCGTCGCCAACCGTTGAAGTCTTCAGTCGTGCGGCTGAATTGCCGTATTTTTCATCGCTGACACAAAAAACAGGCTGCAACGTCTCACGATCAAGCCATCGCGAGGCAATAATCCCATTATAATAAGGTGTTGCTCCAGTGGATATCGTTGCTTGCGCTGACGACTTGTCAACGGGCATAAAAGGATATCCGGCATCTTCATAGATAATTCCATCACGCAAAATGCGACGGAAGCCACCCGATGTGTAGAGTGGGTTGAATGCCTCTACATAGTCAGAGCGTAATTGGTCTATAGTGATATTGACAACCAATCTGGGTGCAAGCTCAAAGGCTTGCATCTCTGCCGATGTAAGGGCTGCCAATATGAAGGCCAAATATCTCATGCTTTTGTCGTTGCTTTTTGAGCGATATGTCTATTAATCCCAATTCTTAAAAGCAAAGAGAGTGCCAAAAAATAGATTCCCTCTGCATAATCTTGGAAAAATCCCCCAATAACAAACAGAATAATGCACACCAACAGCACATTCCAGTACCGATGGTATTGAGCGCTTAACTCTTTCTTTACCACACCATATACAAAGAAAAGGGACAATGGATTAAGCAATAGAATCTGGAAGTTCAGGCTCACCGTGGGATGTTGGGAAAATATCATTGTAAAGAGCACCAGACCCGCCAGACCATCCAATGTGAGTAAAACTACATCTACTAGCCAAAGTGTCCGTTTCCGGCGAAGCTCAAAGAGCGAAATCAAAAAGACAACAAGGAATGCCAATCCAAAAAACGTTCGTGGCGTAACAACATCCCAGATTGAGGATTGTTGTGGCACGTTAGCGGACTCAATTTTGAGAATTGTAGATGTGGAGTCGACCAAAGCGCGTCGTCGTCCAGCCGGGTCAACTACCTGAGCCGAAGCAAACGCAGCCCGCAAAGTATCAGGCAGAAATTGTTGTTGTGCATTGTCGGTTGCTCCGTCAGCCTTCACCCCGAGGAGTAAATCGCAACCAAATTGTCCCCAACGATGCTCGCCGCTCCATTGGTGGGTCATTTCACGCCATGAAGTTTTGACCTCAGGATGAGGGGCATACTCCACTTTGCCATTGATATGACTTACCAAGATATCGCGTGCTCGAGTGGTGCAGTTGTCATAGAAGAAATTATACCGGTAGACCCTATTGACAGGACTATAGTTTTCATCGATGGCTTGCATGATGACAGCCTTTTCCTCGCTTGTGAGATCGAGCCGTTGTTGCACCACGGATCGTCCTTCCTCAGCATATTCCACAAGGAACATGGGGAAGTTGGCCATACCCATCTGATAGTCACAAAGACCAAAGACGAAGCGTAATATGAAATTCTTCTGATTGTAATCAAAGAGACCGTAATTGACGGCAATGTCCAGATTGTGAACTGGATCATATATGCGGATAGCCGAATGGCCGTAATAACTCCATATCTGTTGTCCGGGAGAGCAAGTCAACAGACTAATCTCGACACTGTCGAGCTGTCGCTTTGCACTGTCGGGCAAAGAGGTCTCTTGGTAATTATTTTGTGCACAGACAGGTGCTGTCAACAAAATTAAGACAACGAACCCTATTATCCTCAAAAATCTATCGAAACGTTTCACGATGCAAAAATAACTTATTATTTCGAGTTGCCGTGCCATTGTTTCGTTTTTTTTCAATACTTTTGCAGTTGTCTTGATTTATAAGACCATAACAAAATAATAACGAAACATTCTCAAAATGTATAGATCCCTCGCGACGGCATTACTGCTGTCCGCCGCCACTTACGGGGCAATGGCTCAGAGTGGCACCAATTCACCCTATAGTCAGTTCGGTTTAGGCGTACTTGCTGACCAATCTTCGAGCATGAATCGAGGCATGAACGGAGTGGCATTGGGTTTTCACGAGGGCAATCAGATCAATTATCTGAACCCTGCCTCCTATGCATCAATAGACAGTTTGTCATTTATTTTCGATGCAGGAATTGCTGGACAGATCACCAATTATAAGGAAGGCAATAACAAGCTCAACGCCAACAATGCCAACTTCGAGTATATCGTGAGTGGCTTTCGCGCCTTCAAGCACTTCGGTGTGAGTTTCGGACTGCTACCTTACACCAACATCAACTATTCTTACTATACCACTCATAAGATAAACGATGCCAATAATACAGTTGGCATGAGCACTTACTCCGGGTCGGGTGGTCTTCGCCAGGCTTTCGTCGGTATGGGATGGGAACCAGTGCGTGGTTTAGCCATCGGTGTTAACGGCAGTTACCTTTATGGTTCTTACAACCGATCATTAGTGAGCAGTTACAGCAATGCCTACGCCAACACCCTCACCAAGCAATATTCTGCCGAGGTTCGCAACTACAAAGTGGACTTTGGAGCACAATATACGGCTCAATTGAACAAGAAGGATGCCATGACCCTCGGTGTGACCTATGGTCTAGGTCACAAGATTGGAGGCAAACCACAACTGGATATCATTTCGACCAATTCACAAACAAGCGTTTCTGACACAGCAACGTATGCTGGCACAGCTGGGAACAAGCTTGAACTGGAGATACCTACAACCTTTGGTGTTGGCCTAATGTATAACCATAACAACCAGCTTAAGTTGGGTGTCGACTATAATCTGCAGAAGTGGGCCAAGGTGTCAAGTCCTAACTTTAGTGCTACTGCTGGCAATACCGTGTCTTATGAGATGGGCACAGGTTTCTACAAGAACCGTCAACAATTGAGTGTTGGTGCCGACTTCTGCCCTCAGCAGATGAGCCGTAGCTTTGGTAAACGATTGCATTATCGTGCCGGTGTGAGCTACGCTTCACCATATTATTATATAAACGGACAGGACGGACCACGTGAATTGAGCGCTAGCCTTGGCATCGGCCTCCCAATTGTAAACAGTTACAACAACCGTTCAGTGCTTAACATTTCGGCACAATGGGTGCAGCGGTCAGCCACAGACTTTATCACGGAGAACTCATTTCGCATAAACATCGGCTTGACTTTCAACGAGCGTTGGTTTGCGAAGTGGAAAGTAGAGTAATCGATACTGCTCTTGAGACACTTATTCGTTTATATCTCGGGTCTTCTCCTCATAGCTGTCATCGCCTCGTGTGAGAAGCAGGTAGAACACACAGCACCACCCATCTACGGTCGCGACTCTGTGGCCGTGATGACAAGCTGGGGTGTAAACACGCTCATCTCCGACTCCGGAGTCATCAAATATCGCATCGTGGCTGAGCGATGGGAGGTCAACGAGAACAAGAGACCTCCTCGGTGGACCTTTGACAAGGGCATCTTCCTCACTCAGTTTGACGAGAAATTTCATATTCAAGCCTACATACAGGCTGACACTGCCTTCTATTACAGCCAGATGCAACTATGGGAACTGCGCTCGCGAGTACGTATTCTCACCAAGGACGGCGTAAGGTTTAGTAGCGAACAGCTGTTTTGGGACGAGACCAAACATGAACTCTATTCCTACGTGCACTCCAATCTTATCACCCCAGAGCGCACAATACAAGGCAGCTACTTCCGTTCAGACGAGCGCATGACGAAGTACTTCGTCTCCAATTCCAAGGGATCCTTCGAACAAAGTGACCTCGACGGTTCTTCTCAAACTACCGATTCGGCCCGTCTGATGCAAGACAGCATACAGAAAAGTCAGCGTAAACAGGCTTTGCCAATGCGCAATAGTATTATCAATCCATAGTAACTTTGGAACAGAATATTCTTTTCTTAGTCGTCGGAATACTTATTATGATGATCTTCAGTGCTTTCTTCTCAGGCATGGAGATAGCCTTTGTCTCTTCCAATAGATTGTTGGCGGAGATGGATAAGGAGAAGAATGGCATCTCACAAAAGATCATTTCGTTTTTCTACAAGCACTCCAATGGTTTCGTGTCTACCTTACTTGTAGGCAATAATGTGGTGCTTGTCGTCTATGGCATCTTCTTTGCCCACCTTTTTAATCAGACTCTTTTCAAGACATTCGATGTGGGCGTGCAGGTTACGCTCAACACCATAGTCTCCACTTTGATTATTCTTTTTACCGGCGAATTTCTCCCGAAGACCTTTTTCAAAAGCAGTCCCAACACCATGCTCACCTTCTTCGCACCGGTATCATTTGTGTTTTATATTATCCTTTGGCCTATCAGTTGGTTCACTACGACGTTATCAAGATTGATGTTACGTGTTATTGGCGTAAAGCTAGCTAGTAATGAACAGGGCGAAGGGTTTACCAAGGTTGACCTGGACTACTTAGTTCAGTCATCGATCGACAACGCCCCGGACGAAGCTTCGGTCGAAGACGAAGTCAAAATTTTCCAAAACGCGTTGGATTTCCCTGACATTCGTGTGCGCGATTGCATGATACCGCGTACTGAGATACAGGCTGTGGACGTTGAGAACTGCACCTCGGAAGAACTTAGACAAAAGTTTGTGGAAAGCGGTAAGTCCAAGATTATTGTTTATCGTGACGACATCGACCACATCGTTGGCTATATCCATGCCCAGGAAATGTTCCAAGAGGCAGAGCATTGGCAAAGCCGCATACGCACAATGACTTTCGTTCCAGAGACTATGGCAGCCCAAAAGCTTATGCGCATCTTCCTTCAGGAAAAGAAAAGCCTTGGCGTTGTCGTGGACGAATTTGGCGGGACAAGCGGCCTTGTGTCCTTGGAAGATATCGTGGAAGAAATCTTCGGCGATATCCAGGATGAGCATGACGTGGAGAATTACGTCGCCAAGAAGACCGACGAAGGCGATTATGTTCTCTCGGCAAGGCTTGAAATAGATCACGTCAACGAAATGTTCAACCTTGATTTACCCGAAAGCGACGAATACATGACGATAGGTGGACTCATCCTTCATCACTATCAGAGTTTCCCCAAACTCAATGAGGTTGTGACAATCGGCAAACTTCATTTCAAGATTATAAAGAAAACTATGACCAAAATCGAGTTAGTCAAACTACATGTCGATGCATAAGGCTCATTTTTAGGACATTTTCTCTTATAAATTTGCACTTGTTCGACATTTAATTAGTAAATTTGTACGCTTTTTGTAATATTTAAGCGGCTTAAACAACCTGGAGAAATCACAAAATAAAAAATAAATCATAACAATCAAATGGCAGCATTAGGAAAAATCAGAAGCAGAGGCGTCACCCTGATTATTATCATCGGTTTCGGTCTCTTTGCTTTCATTGCCGAAGAAGCTTTCCGCTCCTGCGAGTCATCTCGCAACAACCAGCGCCAGCAAATCGGTGAAGTGTTAGGAGAAAAAATCAATTACGAGGAGTTTGCCAAAATGGTTGACGAGGCATCGGAAGCCATGAAGCTTATGGGCCAGGAAAATCTGAACGAGGATCAACTCAACCAGCTCCGTGACCAGGTTTGGCAAGGATACGTGCAATATCAGATCGTGAAAAACGAGTGTGATAAGCTCGGTCTTGTCGTAACCGACGATGAGATGCAGAACGTACTTAACGAAGGCACTAACCAAATGTTGCTCTCTACTCCTTTTGTCAATCGCCAGACTGGACGTTTTGATGCCAATCAGCTCAAGCAATTCCTTGCCCAATACAATGCGCAACAGAATACAAACTCTCAGTCTGCCGAGCAAATGCGCTCTATCTACAAGTATTGGACTTATGTAGAGAAGTCTCTCCGCGAGCAGTTGCTCGTTCAGAAGTATAACGGATTGCTCGCACATTGCTTCCTATCTAACCCTATCGAAGCTAAGATGAGCTATGACGAAGAGAGTCAGGAGAGCCAGATCGAGCTTGCTGCCTATCCTTATAGCAGCATTTCTGATGCCAAGGTGAAGATTTCAGACGCTGATCTTCAGGCTAAATACAAGGAGATGAAGCCGCGCTTCCAGCAATATGTCGAAAGCCGTGACATAAAGTATGTTGATGTGCAAGTTACCGCATCTGCTGCTGACCGTGCCGCATTGCTCAAGGACTTCAATGGCTATGCCAAGTCACTTGCCGCTGCTGCCGACCCATCAGACGTGGTTCGCAAGAGCACTTCTTCAATTCCATATCTTGGCATCCCTGTAGGCAAGGAAGTTTTCCCTGCTGACATCGCACAAAAGATTGACTCAATGGCCGTTGGTCAGACTGTAGGTCCTATCGAGAACAAGCAAGACAATACTCTGAACCTTGTTAAGCTGGTTGCCAAACAGCAATTGCCAGACTCTGTGAAGTTCCGCGCTATCCAAGTAGGTGGTACAACCATAGATGAGGCTCACAACCGTGCTGACTCTATCTACAATGCTCTCAACGCCGGCGCAGACTTCGCAGCACTTGCTAAGAAGTATGGTCAGGAAGGTCAGGAGCAGTGGATCACTACAAAGCAGTATGAGTATTCCAACTCTATGGACAAGGAGACTATGGGCTATCTCAATAGCTTGATGACCATGGGCGTCAATGAGACCAAGAACGTCGCATTGTCACAGGGCAATATCATCGTTCAGGTTCTTGATCGCAAAAACATGATCGACAAGTACACTGCAGCCGTTATCAAGCGCGTCATCGACTATTCTAGAGAGACGCGCGGCGGTATTTTCAATAAGTTCAGCTCATTTGTAAGTGCAAACCTCACTGCTGCCGACATTCAGAAGAACGCTGCCAAGAACGGCTACAAGCTGCAAGAGGCAAAGGACGTGACCACAACTCAGCATAATCTTGTTGGCGTAAGCTCGACACGCGATGCCATGAAGTGGCTCTTTGATGCTGACGAGGGTGAAGTTTCCAAGATGTTCGAGTGTGGTAACAATGGCGATCACTTGTTGATTGTTATTTGCGACAAGGTTCATCCTATCGGCTATCGCGGTCTCGACGACCCCCAGGTGAAGGAGATGGTCAAGGCTGAAGTGTTGAAAGACAAGAAGGCCGAACAACTCATGGCTAACGCCAAGGGTGTCAACAGTATCGCAGCCGCCAAGGCAAAGGGTGCCACTGTAACTGTCGTCAACCAGGTTACGTTCGCCGCTCCTGTATTTGTACAGGCTACTGGTGCCAGCGAACCAGCACTTAGCGGTGCCGTGTATGCCACCAACAAGGGTGCTTTCTGCGCTCGTCCTATCAAGGGTCAGGCTGGTGTTTACCAGTTTCAGGTAATCAACCGTACCAAGAACGCTACTAAATATGATGCCGTTGCTCAAGAAGCTAAGATGCGTCAGAAGGCCATGCAGAGTGCTGGCAACTTCATGAACGAACTTTATATCAAGGCCAACGTAGTGGATAACCGCTACTTGTTCTTCTAAGAGAATATTTCGGACAATCCGAAACCAGATACCAAAGAGGGTGCACTCGTGTGAGTGCGCCCTCTTTGGTATGGTAAAAAAGGCGTAATGAACATTTGGTAGGCTGGCTATTTCCAGCCTACTTTTCCATATTCAGAAAGGCATCGATAAACTTCTTTTTATTTGTTTCATTTAGCCCGTTATGATTTCCCAAGGCCCTTTTAAGCTGCGAGTTATATCCTTCCAGCATATTCGTAGTATTAGGTATGTTTATTTCTGGGTGTTCCTCAAAGGTAAAGAGCCATTTGAGATGATTTTTAATAGATCTCCTTGCATTTCTTAGCCTTCCGACAATCTGAAATTAATGGAATTGGCACATCTGCCCAGGACAGGGACCAATTATCTGCAATAGTCCCATATGCCCGTCACATACTACGGTCTCTATGGACATTCCGCTTGAATCAATTTGAGACAGTCCATCCAAATAATCAGCATTGGTCCGGTCCCTTTCAAACTTACGATAAAGTGTTCTCCCTGTTGACGAGTTTTGGAACAGCATAAATCCAAACAACCTGGAAAAGTAAGTCGTGTCTATGACAACCACAGCGGTCGTGGGACGGGAAGGGACGAAGCTATCGGCTATGAGCTTTAGTCCACGGCGTATGGTCCTCCCCGAGCATTTGCATTGGGAAGACAGATCCAGCACTGTCCGTTTGTCAGCCAGATAGCTACGCCACGAGTCAACTCCATTGATGCGAAGACCTGCCTGAAATTGTTTGCCACAATCATGGCAAAAGTACATTTGACAACCACGTCTGTGACCATTCTTTTTAACCTTTGGGCTGCCACAGAAGATGCAGTTTTTTATTCATAACCTGTCAAATACTGCAAAGGTAAAAAATAATGGACATTCGAAAGGTTTCAGCCTACCAAATGCCCATTACGCCTAAATATAACAGGTTACTGCTTTTCAATCTGCATTTTTAGAAGAACTTTGACATTTGGATATTGTGCTTTGTAATCATCTGAAATATCCTCAATCAACCACTTTCCAAAACTATTGGTTTCTTCAAAAAATGAATATGTTTTCACAGCATATTTCTGATCCTGTAATGTGTAAGGTAAATAGAATTTATAACCCGAATCAGAAACATTGCTACCAGATAGTTCATACAAGACATTGTCATCTTTATCTAAGACTTGCATTTTATACACACTAAAAGGGTAAGATTTGCTGGCTTTTATTATGAATGTACTTTCTTTTGCTTTATTGCTCAGAATATCAGTTCTTATGCCACCAGCGGAAGTTTCATCAATGCCTTCAATCTCTACAACATCTTCTACAAGGCTTGTCTTTTTATAGGTGCAAATAGTATCCCAAAACAAGCTGACATCTTCTACCTTTACGTTCAAGGTAGCTGTCTTTCCATCAGCATCAGATACAACGATTTGTGTCTCACCGACCTGCATACCACGGATTTCAATTTCCTTGTCTTGAATGGGTTCTCCGTCGTATGAGGCATTCACAACTCTCACTGTTGCGATGTTCCCATTTTTAGATACTGCCGAAATTACCCCACTAGCATTCTGTACGTTTACGACGTCACTCATAGTGGTGAATACACTAATAGTATTACCAGGTATAGACACTTGGTTTCCTGTTAGAATGTCACCTTGTACGACTTCATTTTTGGTGAAATGAATATCCTCGTCTTCATCAGAACAAGCTGTGAAGGCGAATGATGCGAATAGGACTAATGTAAGTCCGATAATTGATTTTAGATTTTTCATATCAAACAAGTATTTTATTTTACGCTAATCTGTAAATCACTTAATTCTTTATCTGTCATTTGTACGTATATGGAAACACCATAGATTTTTCTGTTATTTCTTACTCCTAGTGAACGTACAATACAAAAACTTGGTTGGTTTCCTTGAGTCCAACCTGTTATCTGAAGATATTCGTCGGAATCTAATAACAAAACAGTTCTTGATAGACCATTATATCTTTCATTGAAACTATATGATATGTCGTTCTTCTTAACCGTGCCAGCTTCTGCATCTGAATGAAAATATGTTGTCAATTTGGTATCATTGTCGAAGTAGTAATAAGTAGGGCTTACTCCAAGCATTTCACTGTAATATTCATTTGTAAGTCTTTTCCCATTCTCATCAATTTCCCATGTGCCATAATTTTTCCAACCATATCCAATAAACATTTGCATGAAATTCTCTTTACTTATTCCTCCGCCGTCTCCAAAACATTGTCCATTATCATCATATGTATAATTACTTCCATGATTATCCAAAACAGTTTCCCATTCTGAATACAGGGTTTCGTCGTCGTCATCGGAACAAGCTGTGAAGGCGAATGATGCAAATAGGACTAATGTAAGTCCGATAATTGATTTAAGATTCTTCATGTCATTTTAATTATTAGTTTTTATTAAATGCTTCCAAGTTGATGTTACTGCGTGGAAGCAGTGTCGTTTTAACAACTTTCTGTCACCATAATCTTCAAACACTTATAGCAGTTCCAAATTCAAAAGCAATATCTTTATATCCATAAGTGCCACCATATAGACCTTTCTTCACCGTGAACCAAGGCGTTCGTTTTGTCAATCCATTCAGAAGTACTTAAAATGAAGCTCGGTAATCCCACCTACATTTTAAAGTGGTCAAATTCAACCACTTTGAAATTTGGATTATGAATCATCTACCAAGTTTCCAAGAATGCAATCGTAAAGCGGTTGCGAATCCAATTTTTAATTACGTCAACTTCTCGACTATCTCCATCCTTGGCACCCGCCATATCGATAAGAGATATGTAGTCCTACTCATTCACGTTCAGGATTGATATTTCTGTGTTTTAGACGGTTATCTTTGCCATAATTCTACATATTTATATATGCGCTGCTAATTTACTCATAAATTTTTGTATTGAAGACTTTCTAGCATAGACATTACACTTTTTATGGTGAATAATTTGGATATGCGCTACGTTTTACTACGTATTACCCAATTATACACGATTCCAAAAGAGTTTAGAAATCTCTCTTTGCATACTATCCAAATATCTTATCCACTCAGCATACCGCATCTATCTTCGTTTCCAGTAGTACATCCGCTTATATCTGAGTGCTTTTAATATCGGTATGACCTAATAATTTGACAACCACAGCGGTCGTGGGGCGGGAAGGGACGAAGCTATCGGCTATGGGCTTTAGTCCACGGCGTATGGTCCTCCCCGAGCATTTGCATTGGGAAGACAGATCCAGCACTGTCCGTTTGTCAGTCAGATAGCTACGCCACGAGTCAACTCCATTAATGCGAAGACCTGCCTGAAATTGTTTGCCACAATCATGGCAAAAGTACATTTGGCAACCACGTCTGTGACCATTCTTTTTAACATTTTGGCTGCCACAGAAGATGCAGCTTTTTATTCAATACCTGTCAAATGCTGCAAAGGTAATAAATAATGGACATTCGAAAGGTTTCAGCCTACCAAATGCCCATTACGCCAAAAAAGCTAAGCTCTTGCAACAAACAACGGACAAGACCTAGCCAACCTCTAGCCTATTGGTCTTTTAACTTTGCGTAATGCTTGTCAAAGACACCGCGTAGTTTCGTCTTGTCGTTAATGATCTCTCTAACTTCCTTGAGGTATTGCTCGTTGGGTGAATTTGGGATCCAAAGGCGCAGATAACCCCCATTACCATATTTCTCGGAGACATGGTTTCTGAATCGGGTATATTGTTCCTCCTCTCCTAGTTCGGAATAATGTCCTAAACCGAATTGAATGGCACGCGTAAAGACAATATCTGGTTGAAGATCACGGTCAGCCTCTGCAACAATCTTACCATAGATGCTACGTGGTTCATGAGACGCCGAGGCACGATG
>Ga0172377_10005265_pt1 | contig 13293 bp, 11 predicted proteins | sample Pumphouse3metaG_FD_119749 | JGI IMG/M metagenome (GOLD analysis project Ga0172377, IMG submission 119749) | Leachate microbial communities from a municipal landfill in Southern Ontario, Canada - Pumphouse #3 metaG | ecosystem: Engineered > Solid waste > Landfill > Unclassified | place: Canada... | reverse complement strand
TCTTAAATCTCAGCTTGAACTTGGATTCATATTCAACAACTCAAAGATTTCTTATTACATAAAAGATACAAATTTCCGATTCAGAAGAGTCAATAAGACTTTCTTGAGGCAGAATGATGTCACGGAAGAAGAAATAATAGGAAAGACATCAGAGGAAATTTTTGAAGAAAAACAAAAAGGTAGTATGGTCTCTTTCCCATCACAGGAGAGAGATATTGTAAAGACAAAGAAACCTTTCTACATGTCTCAATATTTGATTGATACTTCGGGAAAGAAGAGATATTTCTCTTTATCTGAGTCTCCATTGCTTGATGATGATGGTTCTGTAATAGGCATTGTTGGAGCAGTTGAAGATATAACAGTTGCTGTTGAAAGGCATCTTAGATTGGTCGAGAGATATCAGAATGTTATGAAAGTTATATCAGATGATAACTTCCAACTGTTCATGAAGATTGATATCGATACAGGAATAATTGAAGAATATAAAGCGGTTGATTCAACTCATAATTATGAGAACTCTCAGTATAATGAAGATTTCATAAACGCGGTTTCTAAGATTTTTGTTTATGATAATGATAAGAAGAATTTCTTAGAGACATTCTCCTTCAGAAATTTAAAAGCTTCCTTCTCTCCTGAGGGAAGATTCTCTAGAGAATATACATACTCACGCATCAAAGGAAAATTGGGTGTTGCAACAGTTGATGGCTCATACAGTGTTAACCCATCAAATAATCATAAAGAGCTGTTCATATATGCCTTTGATATCACAACTAAATCTCATTTGAATGAATTGATAGCAAGTATCACTCAGACAGGTTATGACTTCATTGTTAAAGCCAATCTGCAGGTCGATAGATGTGAGTTTGTTGTATATGATAAAGATATCTATGATATTCCTAAGGATGAGAACTTCACAGTAAGTAAATTCTTGGATCTATGCTTTGAGAAAGCATTGGCACCTATTCTATCAGCTGAAGAGGCCATTGAATCTGCTAAAGAATGTCTTATGAGTAAAGATGAATTCTCATTCACAACAGATACCATTGATGGCAGACGTAAGAGCATTGTGGTAAGACCTCTCAACAGAGAGCGAGATACTTACCTCATTATTCAAACAGATATCACCGACATAACAATGAAAGACAGTGAGCTTCAGAAGAAACTGAAGCAATCTATAATTGATTCTGAGAGAGCTAACAACATCAAGTCTGATTTCTTAGCTAGGATGAGTCATGATATGAGAACTCCTCTCAATGGAATAATGGGATTGGCTGACTTTGGTGTTGCTGAAGCTGAAAATCCTGAAATTGAAGAGTATTTCAGAAAGATAAAGATGAGCAGCAACTATCTTCTCACTCTTTTGAACGATGTTCTTGATATGCAGAGTATAGAGAGGGGAAAGATCAGAATATTCCCTAAGGCCATATCCATCAAGAAAACAATCAAAGAAGTTGAGACAATAGTCATTCCAAGAGCCAAAGAGAAAGATATAACACTCAACATTGTATATCCGGATAACACTCCTAAATATATAAACAATGATCCTGTTAGAATAAGTCAAGTTCTGGTAAATATATTGAGCAATGCGATTAAGTACACACCAAATGGTGGTACAGTCAATTTCTTCAATGAATTGATCGACTATGATCAGTCCACATACAAGATTGTGATACAGGATAATGGTGTTGGAATGAGCAAGAAGTTCCAAGAGAGAATGTTTGATAGCTTCACAACAGAAACAAATGTTCTCTCACCAATTGAAGGTGGAACAGGTCTTGGTCTTGCAATATCAAATAGCATAGTCAGATTGATGGGTGGTCACATTGAATGCAAGAGTGAGTTAGGAGTTGGAACAACCTTCACCATATTCCTCCCAATTGATCCAATCAGTGCCAAGAGATATAAAGAGATGAATGAGAGCCAGGAGCAGGTTGATTTCACCAAGATGAAGAAGAAGAAAGTTCTTATATGTGAGGATAATGCCATAAACATAATGATCTTGAAAAAGATTTTGGAAGACAAAGGACTCATTGTAGATACAGCAGCTAATGGTGAGATAGGAGCTAAAAAGGTCAAGGAAAATAAATATGACTTCATATTTATGGATATAAAGATGCCAGTGATGGATGGTCTTACTGCAGCCAAAGAGATTCGTACTTTCAATACTGAAGTTCCAATAATCGCTCTCAGTGCAAATGCATATAAAGAGGATGTTGAAAAATCAATTGAATCTGGAATGAATGCTCATCTATCAAAGCCAATAGATAGAAATGATCTGTTCAAGACTCTTTCAAAGTATTTGCCTAAATAAACATGTTTCTTGTTTACACTTCACTGCCGTATACTGTAACATCCATTTGAATAAAATTATAATTCAAATGGATGTCACATGAAAAAAATTCAAATAAATATATTGGCAATTTTAGCCTGCTTGCTGTGGGCTTCTGCATTTGCCGCTGGTAAGTACAGTCTGCTTTACCTTCCTCCAATTACATTGGCAGGAATAAGACTTCTTATTGCAGCTCTGATGCTTGCTTTTTTTGCCAAAAAAGAAGAGCTGAAGAAATTGCTTCCTTATTGGCCTTTCCTTATTGGATACTCAGTTCTCAAGGTAGCAATTCCCTTCATAGCTTTCAATCTAGGACTTGTACGAGTTACAGGATCTCTTGGTGCCATGATAGTTGGATCAAGTCCTGCAATATCCATAATCATGGCTGTTGCTTTCATAAAAACGGAACACTTCAACAGAGAGAAGATAATATCAATGATTCTTGGAATGATTGCAATAATAATGCTCTCTCTGAGCAAGAGCAGTGATGGAACAAATCAAATATTGGGTGTGATTTTTCTGCTTGTTAACTGTGTATGTGGAGCTTTTGGTGACATCTACATAAAAAAGAAAACAGACATAAAGTTCAGTGTTTCTCTGAACTTCCTTCAGGTTTTGGTTGGAGCTCTTTTTGTAATTGCAACTGGCTTTATAACCGAAGGTGTGTCGTTGAGCTCTGTTGCATGGAATGCAAAAGTTATTTTCGATATTATCTATCTTGCATTCATAACAGCCTGTGCAACGACAATATGGCTCAAATTGGTACAGGAACCAACCGTTGAGATATCTGTTATAGCAATATGGAAGCTCCTCATACCATCAGTTGGAGCTCTTCTGAGTTGGATTTTGACACCAGGAGACAAACCTACATTGGTATCTGTTATATCGCTGATGATGATTCTTGTTTCAATATTTATTGCCACAAGCCGAAATGCATCAAAGAAAATCAAACTGAAGATGGCTTGAGTGAATTATCATCTGATGCTTTTTGATAAATCGTAGATATCGCGTCTTCTGCTTTTTAAAATAGGAAGCTGCTCTCTGATTTCTTCAACTTTTTTTAAATCAATTGTGGAGTATATGATCTGCTCTTTTTCATCTGCCTTGCTTATAACATCTCCCCATGGGGATGTTATTATGGAAGACCCATATGAGTGATACGATGAGCTCATGTCTCTAGCAGAAGATGTTCCAATGTAATAGGCTTGATTGTCCAGAGCTCTTGCTCTGAATAACAGCTGCCAGTGTGCAGGCCCTGTTGTCATATTGAATGCAGCAGGTACAAAAACAGCCACTGCGCCATCGAGAGCCATGAGACGGGATAACTCTGTGAATCTTATATCAAAACAGATCATGAGCCCAAATCTACCAAACTCTGTATCAAAACAGGTGACTTCATTTCCTGCGCTCAATGTATCGCTCTCTTTGAAGTACTGTCCGTTTTTTATATCGATATCAAAGAGATGCATCTTTCTGTGTTTGGCAATTTGAGAGCCATCACGATCAAAAACATAGCTTGTGTTGTATGTTCTATCATCATCTCTTTCGGCAATGGAGCCAGCTATCAAGTAGATGTGATTTGCTTTTGCTGAATCTGATAAGATTTTCCACGTGCTGCCACCATCTTCTTCTGCATATATTGGAAACTGCTGTGTTTCATATGGACAGGAGAACATCTCAGGAAGCATTATCAAATCAGCACCATTTTTTGCTGCATCTTCAATATAACCAACAGCTCTGTTTATATTCTTGTTTTTATCTGAAACAACCTTCATCTGAATCTGTGCAATTTTCATATTTCATGCTTCCTTTTCTATAAATTAATTCTCGTGTTTTTGAATGAACTTCAAACTAACAGTAAAAGTCTATTATATTTATGTGTTTTATTCCATTTCAATCCATATCCAATTCATTCATTGTTTGAATATATTTGGTATGGTTATATTTTATTTTGGCCAATGGTGATATTAACTTCTTGGCTATAAGCTTTTATAGATACAACTGCAAAACTTTGAAAATTATAGAAGTTCTATAGCATCTCACTTAAAAAAAGTATAAAAAAACTGTGGTGTTCAAACCACAGTCTATAGATCAATTGCTCAATAAAAGTTATGCAAACAGGATAACCAGTTTTGTAGCCAGTACTATAGCTACGAGTGCAATTGGATATGTTGTTGCATATGCTGATGCAACTTCATCTGTACCTGCTGTCTGAATGAGTGTTCCTAAAGCAGGGGTGCTTGTCATACCACCTGTGATTGATCCCAAGTTGTTGAAGACCTCAAGATGGAATACATATTTAGCAATTAAGAATCCAGCTATCATAGGAACAAGTGTGAGTATGGCACCATATATGAAGTATGATAATTTAACATTTCCTATGAAGTTGACACCACCAGGAACTCCACAACCAATCAAGAACAGAACAAGTCCAAGTTCACGGAATGAGTTCAATGTCTCTTTTTTCATGCGGCAGTCGATTGGGCCAATGTGCTGGTAGTGACCAATGATGAGTCCCGAAATCAAAGTACCACCGGATCTTCCCAATGAGAAGTTGATACCAGGTATTTTGATGCTTCCTATCAAACAACCAACGCTGATAGCTAAAAAGAAAGGGAAGAAGGTCAGAGGATCCAATTTCTTCAATGCACGTTTTGGAGAGGGAATTGTGATTGTGCTTGCTGCAATGAACTTCTCTCTCTCTTCAGGAATGTTGACCTTAAGAATTTTAGGAATGATCTGAACAAACAAAACAACCCCTAGAATACCAAAGATATAAGCAATACCATAACCTGCAACCAACTGATCTGGATCTCTTAGAGCACCTGTAGCAGATACTGTTCCAGCAATTTGAGCTGCAGCTTCTTTAGCAGAAGCAAGACCAGGTGTACTTGTTAGACCACCTGTCATCAATCCAATTACCATCTCAGGAGACAAGTTTTTGTCTATGTGAAGAAATATGATTGATGTGATTGTTCCGATTAGAATTATGATTATACCATTGCAGATATAAGCAAGGGAACTTTTGTTCATTGTTCTGAAGAACTTAGGACCTGCTATCAAACCAATTGAAGTTACAAACAGTGAGGTTCCTATGCCAGAAACCATGCTGTAATTTGCCTTTAGAGCCGGGCTATAAAGAACAATAGTCTGATCTCCAATGCGGAACTCAGGGATATAACTGACTATGATTCCCCAAATAAGAGCAACAAGAAGGACTCCTGCTGTTCCAAGTGAAATTCCTTTGATATGTACTCCACCAATTACATAACCCAATGCACCGATTGTAAAAATTATGAAGTAAATAGAAAGAGCTGAATTTGTTATACTTGCAAGATATGCTGCCATAACTGTGTAAACCTCAATTTGCTAATTGTCTTTCTGATGATGTGAAAATATTTAAAAATACATCATCTGCAACTTAAAAGAACGACATTTAATGATCTAAATGTTATTCAGATTATTAAAAGATTAAACCTACCTTTTTGAATGCATTTTAAAACTTTTGAATTTTAAAATATTTAAACTATATACAAAAAGATACTTTATCTTATTTTTTGTAAAGTATCTTATGTGTAGTAAAAAACTCTTATGTAGCAACAACTTACTTTTGAAAGTAATGATGATAAACTGCGTAAAAGCTTGTTCTGATACTACAACAATAATTATAATGAGTAAAGTAAGAATATGGTGTTATTAAGGTTACTAACAGTTAGTAAATTCCTGAATTTGAGTAAAATTTATTGCAAAATAGTTACAAATAAATAAATAAATGGATATGAATTTATCGATTTAAGGATATTTTGCATCTTTTTGATGAGTATGAAATTAAAATATATTTTTATCTATTAATTTGTATCGATATAAATTTATGTAAAATAAAATGCATATTTTATTTTTTGGCAAATACAAAAGGCCATTGATTTTTGATCAACGGCCCTTCTTAATTTATATGTTTTGTATCATATTACTCTACATTTCTAACTGATATCTGTTCAGGTGGAAGTTTTTTAACTGCAAATATCAAGAATATTCCTGTTATCACAGCGGAAGAGAGATCTGAAATAGGGAATGACAACCAGATACCAGAAGCACCCAACAGACCTGAAAGTAAGAACATCAGTGGAACCAATAATATGAACTGTCTCAATAGACCCAATATAATTGATGGAACTCCACGGCCAACAGCTTGATAATAAGTTGCACCAAGTGATTGTATTCCAACAAAAAGCAGTGCAGCACTGTATATTCTCAAAGCAGGGACAGCTGTTGAGATCAAAATTGGATCATCACCAAACATTGAAATCAGTTGATGTGGGAAGAGCTGAAGTAAGACCTCACCAAGAAGTCCCAGCAGCAGTGCCCATTTTATTGATATTTTCAAAGCTTCTTTGATTCTTTCTGTCTTACCTGCACCAAAGTTGTAACCAATTATAGGTTGAACACCCTGGTTCAAACCGTATATAGGAAGAACAAACAATGTTCCAAGTCTGTTTATAACTCCGTAGGATGCAATAGCTACATCACCACTGAAAGCACCAAGAAGATTGTTTGCAACAAGTGCAATGGCACTTGTTCCAAGCTGTCTTACAAAAGTTGCTGTTCCAAGAACTATGGTCTTGCTGACCAGAGCTGCTCTCAATTTGAAGTGTCTTCTGTGAAGTTCTAAAGCATAATGACGTTTTATGAAGAAGTAATTAAGAAGATAGATGCAGTTCAAAAATTGTCCGATTATGGTTGCATAAGCAGCTCCTTTGATTCCCAGATGCAAACCAAATATAAATATTGGATCAAGTATTATGTTTGTTATAGTACCAAGAAGCATGCTTTTCATAGCAGTTTTTGCATCACCAGTAGCTCTTGTTAGATTGTTTCCAACCATAGCAAATGATAAGAAGGGAAGACCACATAGAATGATTTTTGCATACTCTCTTGCCATTGGAAGAGATGCCTCTGATGCCCCAAGTGCCATCAATATGGGATCGATGAATGAAAGAGATATTATCATTATCAAGACTGCAACAATCATGGCAATTGTGATGCCACCTGCAGCTGCGTTTGATGCTGCTTCATTATCTTTCTTTCCAAGTTCAATTGAAGATATGGATGCAGCTCCAACACCAAACATAAGTGCAAAAGCTCCTATAATCATCTGAAGAGGAAATACTATTGAAAGAGAGGAGATGGCAAGTGTGCCAACACCACGTCCTACGAAAATTGTATCAATGAGGTTGTACAATGCATTGCTGAGCATTGCAATTAACGCCGGAACTGAAAGTCTCAACAGAAGACTTTTCATGTCGTCTGTTCCAAGGAAATCTCTATCTTTAATTTTTGCCATTATTCTTTGCCTCTAATTTTTCCAATATATTGCTTGCATTCAATACTGATTGCTCAAGAAGGATGATGTCCTCTTTATCCAGCGTGTTTATTTTTTCTGTTGTTGTAGCCCTGAATTTTGCTTTGAGCTTGATGGCCAGCTGATTACCTTTTTCTGTTAGAATCAGTTTTGTCTTTCGCTTGTCTGTGATATCTGCAGCTCGATTTATCAAACCATAGTTTTCCAACGTTGAAATAGCGCCACTCATTGTACTCTTCTTGACATTGGCGTGCATCCCAAGATCGCCCATGCAACGAGTTGGATGATGAAATATTTCTAAGATGAGCATGCACTGAGTTTTGGAGAGGGTCAAATCATCCTCTTCATAATGCATGTCACCAAATATCAAATTTGATAGCTTTGGTATCAAACATCTTGCGGTTTTAAAAAAGTCATATGTTTCCATTGAAACTCCAAAAATTTAAATGTAATCTGATTGTATAAATTGATAACAGTCTTGTTGATTAGTTCGATAATGAACTAATTAATAGTACATAAATGAACTAAATTTGTCAACATTAAAAATTCATAATGATGGTCTGAGTATTGAACAATGGTGGTCTAATGAGTAATGTTGAATTACATGAGTTGAAGGAATTATCAAAGGGAGTTCTATGGAAAATAAAGCTGATTTAACAAAAGGGTCCATTCTAAAATTGATCAAAGAAATATCTATTCCTGCAAGTACTGGGCTCATTTTCACGACTCTGTACAATGCGGTTGATACATATTTTGCTGGTCAAAAAGTTGGAACTGCCGCTCTAGCTGGAATAACACTTTCTTTTCCAATATATTTCATTGTAATGGCAATAAGCAATGGACTTGGTTCAGGAACCACATCTCTGCTATCTATCGCACGTGGTAAGAAAGATGATGATAAGTATCACAATCTAATATTCAACGCTTTTATGATAGCATTGATTGCAACAGCTGCAATTATAATTTTTGGTCCGCTGGTCATAGAACCTCTGATGAGATTTGCAGGTGGTGAGGGAGAGGTTCTAAAAGAGGGCAGCTCTTATCTGCTGATAACATTCTATGGTTCAGGTTTCTTCATTTTGAACAGCATCCTCAATGGAATATTGAGTTCTCAGGGAGATACAAAGAGTTATCGTAATTTCCTGATCATAGGATTCTTCTTGAATTTATTTTTAGATCCACTGTTCATCATGGGATGGTTTGGCCTACCTCAGATGGGCTCTAGAGGTGTTGCTCTCTCTACTGTCATGATAATGGCAGTTGGTACTGTATTTCTTTCTAGATGTGTTATTAAATCTCCTGTATTTCAACTTAATGTACTCAAAAAGCAAAGAAGAAAGAAAGAGAATGTTTTGGAGATATTATCTCAGAGCATTCCTGCTACATTGAATACTGCAACAACTGCAATAGGTGTATTTGTAATAAACTACTGGATCATGAAATTATCAAGTGGAGCTGCTGTAATAGCAGCTTATGGTGCTGCCATGAGAATTGAGCAGTTCATCTTGATTCCAACATTTGGTCTCAATACCGCAGCTGTCACACTGATAGGTCAGAACTATGGTGCCTCTGATTATGATAGAGTGAGAGAGAGCAAAACAAAGATAATGAGAATCGGTATGATAATGATCTGCTCTCTATCTTTGATCATCTATCCATTTGCAGGAAAGTTGATTGGAATATTCAACAGCGACCCTGAAGTCATAAGAGAGGGAATAAGATATCTGAGGATTGCTCTTCTTGCAGAACCTACATATATAATAATGGGACTTCTAACAAGCATGTTGGCAGGAATCAAAAAACCTCATTATGCTGTTGGCCTTGGTCTTTACAGACAGTTGATAATGCCTTACATACTGATATCCTTTTTGGTAAGTTCCTTTCATATGGATATAGCTGCAGTTTGGTGGAGCATTTTTGCTGTAAACTGGAGTGGTGCTATTTTTACAATCTTCTACACCAACAGGGTATTTAAAAAAGTTTTGGTATAATTTTGGTGTGAAAAACCAAGCAATTTATAATAGATGTCTCAAACTCCCATTTAAAGGGTAGACATTTTATCAAAATATAAATATTTTTAAGTATAAATTTAATTCCTATTAATCCTCTAGTTTAATAGGAATAAGGGGACAATTAAAATGATGATTTCAACAAAAGGTCGCTACGCTTTAAGAATAATGATAGATTTAGCTCAGAACACAGGAAATGGTTTTATTTCTTTAAAATTGGTATCTGAAAGACAGGAGATATCCTTAAAATATCTTGAGGCTATCATCGGTATTTTAAATCGAGCCGATTTTGTTTCGAGCATGCGAGGAAAAAGTGGTGGTTACAAACTATCACGAGAACCAGCAACTTATACAGTTGGCTCAATTCTGAGATTGACAGAGGGAGGCCTTGTGCCTGTTAACTGTCCAAACTGCAGAACTGAATCAGCTTGCAGTCGTGGGGCTGAATGCTTATCTTTCCCTCTTTGGCACAATCTTGATGTGATGGTCAATGACTATTTAGATGGCATAACTCTTCAGGATATTCTTGATGGCAAATACGGTGGTAAAGAAGTTAAAATCAGTTTCGTATAGAAAACGAAAATAGGTATTTATAATATTAGCTAATCCTTTAAAAAGCACTTGAAAGGGGTTAGCTATAATTTTATGATGAGGTAAATATATATACTGTTAAATTGTTACTGAATTGACAATAATACAGGAGGAAATAAATGGTAGATGTTGAGAAGGCTTCAAAAGCTATTGAAATGTTTTTAGAAGCAATTGGTGAAGATCCCAATAGAGAAGGTATAAAAGAAACTCCAATGAGAGTTGCAAAAATGTACGAAGAATTGACAGCTGGAAATGATATTGATCCTGCGATTCATCTCAATAAAGTCTTTACCGTTAAAGACAGCGAGGTTGTTATTGTTAAAGACATAGAATTCTTCTCTCTATGTGAGCATCACCTATTACCATTCTTTGGTAAGGTCCATATTGCATATTTACCATCTGATAAAGTTGTGGGACTCAGCAAACTTGCTAGAACTGTTGAGGTATTTGCAAGAAGACTTCAACTGCAGGAGCAGATGACAAGCCAAATTGCAGAGAGCATCTATAGCATTCTATCTCCATTGGGAGTTATGGTTGTAGCAGAAGCAGAGCACACATGCATGACCATGAGAGGAATCAAAAAGGTAGGTTCTAAAACCATAACTTATTCCACTCGTGGTAAATTTAAAGACGACAGTCTGCTTCAGAAGAATGTTTTGGATCTCATTAGATGTTAGAACGTTCAAATTTAATTTTGGAAAATGAAAAGTTCAAGAAGGCATACTCCATCATAATTGAAGCAGAAGAAAAAAGAATATTCTGCAAACATGATATTGAGCATCTTCTGAGTGTTGCAAGAATCATGGTCATAAAAAATAGAGACAGTGCTGAAGAACCAATTGATGAAGATATCATATATGCAACAGCTCTTTTGCATGATATAGGAAGAGCAAAGCAGTATGAAAATGGAGAGGATCACAATGTTAGAGGAGGCGCTTTAGCTTCTATAATATTGCAAGAGTGTGGTTTCGCTGAAAGAGATATTGACTTGATGAGTGATGCTATTAAGAATCACAACAATCCAAATGCAGATGGTAATTTATCCAAATTGCTTCAGTTTGCAGATCATAAAAGTAGAAATTGTTATTTATGTCCAGCGAGAGACCAATGCAATTGGACTGAAAATCGCAAGAACAAAGGAATAGAGATATGATAATTGGTGGAAAGAATTTTGATACAGAAAATTCTGTATATGTTATGGGTATTTTGAATGTAACTCCTGATTCATTCAGTGATGGTGGTCGCTATAATGAATTGGACGCAGCTCTGAAACAGACTGAAAAGATGATTGAAGATGGAGCATCAATAATTGATATTGGTGGAGAATCAACAAGACCAAACCACAAAAAGATCTCAATACAGGAAGAAATTGATCGTGTTTCTAAAAACATAGAGGCCATCAAGAAGAATTTTGACATTCCAGTATCTCTCGACAGCTACAAGAAGGAAGTTATTGAAGCCAATATCTCAAATATAGATATGATAAATGATATATGGGGACTCAAATGGAATCCATGTATAGCAGAAACTGTAGCAAAATCTGATCTTCCATATGTCTTGATGCACAACAGAATGAAAGGCGATTACATCAACTTCTATGATGATTTCATGAATGATATAAGAGAGAGTCTTGAAATTGCAGAGAAAGCAGGAATAAAGAAAGAGAACATAATAGTTGATGGAGGAGTTGGTTTTCAAAAGAATTACATCCAGAATTTAGAAGTTCTCAATCATACCAAATCACTTAAGAAACTTGGTTATCCTGTTATGGTTGCATGTTCAAATAAATCAGTAATTGGACTCACAATTGATGAAGATGTCAACAACAGACTTTATGGAACACTCGCAACTACAGCTTTGGCTGCAAACGATGGAGCAGCATTTGTTAGAGTTCATGATGTGAAAGCTAGCATGGATGTTATAAGAATGGTCAAATCAATTAGGAAACAGAGTAAATGGATTCAATAAGTATTGAAGGACTTAAGTTCTATGCAAAGCATGGTGTGCTTGATGCAGAAAAGGAAATGGGCCAATTCTTCTTCCTAGATATCAAGTATTATCTTGAAACAAGTCTGAGTGATGATCAGATAAAAAAAACAGTTCATTATGGTCATCTATCAGAGGATGCAGTTCAGTACTGCAAAGAAAATCGTTTTGATTTGATTGAGACACTGGTGAACAAGCTGGCTCTGTTCTTGATTGAAAGATATCCTCTGATTCAGAAGATAGATGTCACTCTGCATAAGCCTCATGCTCCAATTACAGAGAGCTTTGAAGATGTGAGCATAAACGTTGTGAGAGAGAGAAAGACCTGCTATTTGGCACTTGGATCAAACCTTGGTGATAGAGAGGCCTACTTAACTTCTGCAATTGATGAGATGAAGAGTGATGATTCAATAGAGTTTGTAAAATCATCAACATTCATAGAAACTGCACCTTATGGAGTTACTGACCAGCCTGATTTTTTGAACGCCGTTGTTAAAATTAAAACAGCACTCACCGAGAGACAGCTTCTTGAATTTACAAAATCTCTTGAAGTCAAAGCAAACCGAGTAAAAAAACGACATTGGGGAGAGAGAACTCTGGATGTTGATATTCTCTTTGTTGATGATGGAGTTTATTTCAGTGATGATCTTATAATCCCACATCCACAGATTCAATACAGAACATTTGTACTTGAACCCATGTGTGAGTTATCGCCATACTTCATTCATCCAATCTTGAAAAAAGATATGCAGAGTCTTCTTGGCGATTTACAGAAGTAAATGCTTTAGAAAGTACCTCAGGATTATAATAATTCTGGGGTATTATTTTTCATTGACCTTACTTGGGAAAGTTATGTTCAACGAATCAACAATGCTCTCTAATTGTTTGAAGTGAGTTGTGAGAGTGGATATTGAATGTGAATCTGATTCTATGATCACAGGAGCTTTCAGTTCAATCAAACGATCAAGTAAGAACTTCTGTGGATATGGTTCTGTTCTGTATCCTCTGCTTATAGCACC
>Ga0172377_10005264_pt1 | contig 13293 bp, 8 predicted proteins | sample Pumphouse3metaG_FD_119749 | JGI IMG/M metagenome (GOLD analysis project Ga0172377, IMG submission 119749) | Leachate microbial communities from a municipal landfill in Southern Ontario, Canada - Pumphouse #3 metaG | ecosystem: Engineered > Solid waste > Landfill > Unclassified | place: Canada... | reverse complement strand
TGTTTTCGGAAAAGCATGATCCCATAAAGATAAGTTTGTTTTCGTATCCGACGGACCATTTATATTTTGGTATTTCTATTTCTGTGTAAAACTGATTCATCAACAAATAAATTAAAAATAAAAACAGAGAAACAATAAAGGTATGGATTTTTGAACAGTTTTAAGAAAAAATAAAACCGGTAACAAAATGTAACCGGTTTTATTTTAATGAGCGGGAGACGAGAGTCGAACTCGCGACCCTTAGCTTGGGAAGCTAATGCTCTACCACTGAGCTACTCCCGCTTGTTTTTAGTATCAAAAAATAAATTTATTCTTTTTTACTGTCGCAAATTTAAAAATTATTTCCGGTTCATTAAACAATAAAGCGGAAAAAGCATTAAAATTTGCAAAATAGAAAACTGTCTGGAATAATAAGGCAGGTTTTTATCTTTTTTTATAAGTTGAAGAGTGATTGCTGTTATTGCTGCTGCTACGTCCTTTTGATGAATAATTTCTTTTGTTTCGTCCAAAGGGGCGGGACTGTTTCTTCTTTTGATCGGTGATTTTAAATGTTGGTGTTTCTCCTATTTCAGGTGGAATGGGAATTTTGAAGATTTCTTTTTCTATTAGTTGTTCTATCTGATAGAATTTATATGTGTCTTCTTCGTTTATAAGTGTGATGGCGACTCCTGTTGCGTTGGCACGGGCTGTTCTTCCTACGCGGTGAACATAATCTTCGGCGTCTCCCGGTACATCAAAGTTGATCACTACGTCAATGTCTTTGATGTCAATTCCCCGGCTTAATACATCTGTGGCTACAAGTATTGGTACTTGTTTTGCTCTGAATTTTAGTAGTAGCTCTTCTCTTTCTTTTTGTTCCAGATCGGATGATATTCCATAGGCGTTCATGTGTTTTAGGCGAAGGACATGGACTATTTGTGATACATTTTTCTTTGTGGCTGTAAATATTAGTATGCTTTTACATTCAGGTTTATCCAGTACAAGTTTCTGAATTAACGGAATTTTTTGTTCGTTGTAGCACAGGTAGGCTCCCTGGATTACTCCTTCGGCGGGTTTGCTGATGGCTGTGGCTATTTCTTTTGGATCGTGCAGTGTTTTTTTAGCCAGTTGTTTTATTTTTTGCGGCATTGTGGCACTGAACATCAGTGTTTGTCTTTTTTCGGGGACATGACTGAATATGCGAAGGATATCTTCGTAAAATCCTATGTCAAGCATTCTGTCGGCTTCATCAAGTACTGCAAATGATACGTTTCCAAGTTTTGCTATATCGTTGTCGAGAAAGGATATTAGTTTTCCGGGGGTAGCTACTATTATGTCTACTCCTTTTTCAAGGGCGTGACATTGTGCATTCCAGTCTTTTCCGTCTCCTCCTCCGTAAAGTGCACATGAAGTGGTTTGTGTGTAGTATGCGAATCCCTGAATTTGCTGGTCTATCTGTATGGCAAGTTCTCTTGTAGGAACTACTACCAGTGCGTGGGTTTTCCCCGTTTCCATGGATGATACTTTCTCAAGTATAGGGAGTATATATGCTGCTGTTTTTCCGGTTCCTGTTTGTGCACAGGCTATAAGGTCGTTGCCCTGAAGTATTAATGGAATTGTTTTTTCCTGTATTTCAGTGGGCTTGTCGAAATTCATATCATAAAGGGCGTCCAGTATGTTGTCCTGTAACCCGAGGTCGTTAAATGTCATTAATATTTTTATTTCAAAGTTACTAATTTTTTTTGGTTATGAAATTATTGTCTTATTTGATTATAAATCTTTTAAATATCAAGTTTTTTTACCACTTAATTTTTACTGCTCTGGATAGTTTGCTTTCGTTGTTTGTGCGGTCCAGGGAGGAAATTCTTACAAAATGTTTTTTTGTTTTTTCTTTTCCTTTTTCTACTTTGATGCTGTTTGATTGTGTTATTACAAGGATTGTTGACGGATCTGCAGGGGTAAATGATTTCTTTTCCCTTTTTTCACTTTTATATACTATATAGCGGCACGATTTGTCCATTTCATTTTCTGTGCTTTCAATTTTCCATCTTATTATATTTCTTTTTTCCCGGATCCTGAATGGTCTGTCGGGAGGTGTTTTGTCAATGCTTTTTGTTACGGGTATTATGGATGGGTTGTTATAAACAGAAGTTCTTAGAATATTTTCAAGCCCAAGTGAATTTTTCTCTAACCATTTAGCGCTGTAAAAAGCACTTCCGCTGATTCCCGGAGTTTCGCGCATTAAACTTATCTGATTGGGTATTTCCTGCGGATGTCTCCATTCTGATTTTGCAGATGATGGTGTTGCTTTATAAAGTGCCTGACCTATATACAGGTTACAGTTATACTTATGTTCACTCCACCACTGGACGAGTGTTCTGAAGTCGGCTGCAGAATTTCCTATGCACCAGTATATCTGAGGCATTATGTAATCTATCCAGCCTTGCTGAGCCCATAGTAAGATGTCGGCATATAAATCGTCGTAATTGGTGATGCCGGCTCTTGTTAAGGATCCTTTGGGATCTGTGGATTGATTTCTCCATACTCCAAACGGGCTGATTCCGAATTTCACCCATGGTTTTGTGCTTTTTATTGTTTGTGAGATTTGTTGTATCAGCTGGTTTATATTGTTTCTTCGCCAGTCGTATATTTTGTTGTAGGGAAGTCCACCTGAATATTCTCTGAATGTTTTTTGATCGGGGAATGGAGCGTTACCTGTTGGATATGGGTAAAAGTAATCGTCGAAATGAATTGCGTCAATGTCGTAGTTTGTTGTGAGTTCCTGTACAACACCTGCAAGATATGCGCGAACCTGTGGTATTCCCGGATTGAAGTAAAGTTTGTTTCCGTATTCTACTACCCAGTTGTGATGTTGAAAGGCAATATGTGTTGAGGCCAGTTTATCGTTTGTGTGCATGGCAATGCGTAACGGGTTGAGCCATGCGTGTAATTCCATGTTTCGTTTATGACATTCTTTTATCCAGAAGTCCAGGGGATCGTAACCCGGATATTCCCCCTGTGTGCCTGTGAGGTATCTTGACCACGGGCAATATTTTGACTTATAAAAAGCATCTGCTTCGGGACGAACCTGAAAGATCACGGCGTTTATTCCGTCTGCTTTTAGTCGGTTGAGCATATTTATTGCTTCTTCTTTTTGTGTACTGACGGATAATCCCGGTGCTGAAGGCCAGTCTATGTTAAATACTGTGGCTATCCATACGCCTCTGAATTCTCTTTTGGGTGAGGATGTTTTATTAGCGGCAAAGCCTGGTTGTGAAAAAATTATTATAAATAGTAGTGTCTTGAAAAGGTTTTTGTATAGTTTAATCATTGTTTTACTATTACCATCGAATATTTAATTTCTTAAAAAGATTACAAATATAAAATTAGTCCATTAATATCCACTAATTAAAACGAATTATATAAGTTTATTCAACTTTTATATGCTTGTAAATTTTTGAAAATTAAAGAAGTCCAAGCTTGAAAGCTTGTGCTAAAGACTTGTCAGTAATATCTTTAGCACAAGAGTCTGCGCTTGTGACTTTTTAATATAATCAAATATGCTGACTATTTTCGTTTTTTTAGTGCCTTTTGTAAGAATCCTTACGATGAAAATTGTCAAAAAAAAGCCTTCATCTATTTTATGACGAAGGCTCTTTTCTTAGTTTCTAATTATTATGGATAATAACGTACAAATGCTTCCATGGCTTCGTATTCTGCCATGCCGAGCTTGTTGTACTGAATTGCTGTGTTATGATTACGATCCTCTGCACGTTGCCAGAATTCCCGTGAGTCATCTCCCAGATACATGGCTCCTTCTTTTTGTGACTGGTGTTTGAAAATAGCTTCTCTTTTATGGTATAATTCATCCGGACTAAGAGGTACGGCCATTTCTATCTGATCGATGTCCCATTCTCTCCATGCTCCTCTGTACAGCCACAGCCAGCAGTCCTTCATCCAATCTTCATTTTTTAATTCTTCAAGAGCATATAGAATGGCATTAAGACAAACACGATGGGTGCCATGTGGATCTGAAAGGTCTCCGGCTGCAAAAATCTGATGAGGTTTTATTTCCTGGATAAAATTTTTGACTATCTCTATGTCTTTTCTCCCTATTGGATTTTTCTGAATTTCTCCTGTCTCATAAAACGGAAGTCTGAGAAAATGTATGTGGTCATCGTTCATGTTTGAAAAATGGCTTGCCGCTTTTGCTTCCATTTGTCTTATGAGCTCTTTTAATCTGAGTACTTCAGGAGTGTCTTTTTGTCCTTCTTTTTTTTGATTAAGGAAAGTTGATATTTTTTTATATTGTTCTTTATTTTTTTTGTTGTCCGGATCGAAAGAGTTTGAGTAGGAATTGTAAAAAGATATAAATCTACAGGCATATTCATCAGAAACGGCTATGCTTCCTGAAACTTCGTAGGCTACGTGTACATCATGATTTTGTTTTACAAGCCTGTTGAGGGTTCCTCCCATGGAAATTACATCATCATCGGGATGAGGGCTGAAGACTATGATTCTTTTCCTGTCCGGAGATTTTCTTTCCGGACGATATATGTCGTCAGCATTAGGTTTACCTCCCGGCCATCCGGTTATGGTGTGCTGAAGTTCGTTGAAAATACGAATGTTTAGGTCGTAGGCACTTCCTGTTTCAGCAATTAAATCGCTTAATCCGTTATTTATGTAGTCATTATGAGTCAATTTTAATATGGATTTCCCTGTGATGTTGCAAAGCCATATTACAGCTTTACGGGTGAGTGTATCTGATTTCCAGTTGCAGGTGTCAACAAGCCATGGGGTCTCTATTCGTGTGAGTTCCATTGCTGCTGCTTTATCTATATAAATTTTAGCATCTTTATGTAACTGCAGAAAACTGGCAGGGACCTGATCGGAGATAGGTTTTTCTACGGTTTTTTTGATTATATGAGATTTATTTTCTCCAAATGCCATTAATATGACTTTTTTTGCTCTCATAATTGTGTCTATTCCTATGGTAATTGCTCTCATAGGAACTTTTTCCAGACCTCCAAAATCAGGAGCTGCATCCTGCTTGGTTTTTGTGTCTACTATAATCATTCTGGATCCGGAATTTTGCTGTGAACCTGGCTCGTTGAATCCTATATGTCCGGTTCTTCCTATACCCAGAAGCAATATGTCTATGCCTCCTGTTTCTTTTATTAATTTTTCATAGTTCTGACAATATTGGTATATTTTATCAATAGGAAGTTCTGCATTGGGTATATGAATATTTTCAGGTAGAATGTCTATATGTTTGAAAAAATTTTCCTGCATATAATGATATGCTGAATGAAGGGAATCTATCTTCATTGGATAGTATTCATCAAGATTAAAAGTTATTACGTTTTTAAAACTGAGTCCTTCCTGCTTATGTATACGAATTAACTCATTGTATACCTGTTTTGGCGTTGATCCTATAGGAAGACCCAGAACACATGGTTTTTTTTCCTGTTGACATTTTTTGATTTTTGTAGCTATATCTTCTGCAATTCTTAAAGAAGCTTCGGATGATTCATCAAATACGAAAGTTGGAATTTTTTCATATTTGGTCTTCATATTTCGTTGAAGTTTATTTTCTGCTTTGCGATTTTTGTTTTCGGAAAAAATAGGATTTTTTGAAGTTAATTTTTTAAATGTCTCCATATCATTATATTTTATAAGATAAACAAGAAAAATAAATGGGAAGATTATTTTTAAAACGTTTGTTATCCCGAAATCAGAATCTAAATCCTATTGTCATCATTAAATAGTCTCTGTCCATTTTCATTTTTGCGGCATCGGCACTGTCGTATAGATAAATATAGCTTTTTTTCTGAAGATTTTTGTATGTCAGATCTGCAAAAAATCCATTCATCTGCCATCCTATACCCATGGAATAAGTTTTGGTGTTGGCATCAGAGTTTATCTGACTACTTTCGTAAGGGCTCTGGTAATATTCAAAACCGCCTCTTACACTAAAATTTTGATTGGGACGGAATTCTCCTCCTATATGTAGATTACCGGCAGCCTGATAATATTTTTTAATATCTGAATTTACATCGTCAAAATCGGAATCATCACCATTCCAGTTATCGCTGCTGAATTCTCCGTTTGAATAATCTTTATATTCATAATCCACACTGATTAATCCTTTATTCCCGATCACATAAGCTGCACTTATAATGGCTTCCATAGGATTATGGAAATCATAGTTATAATTGCTGTATGGGGAGTTCCATTCGTTGTCTCCCAGTTCAGTAGAAGAATTCATTCCTGTATAAAAGTAGTCGTGCAGGTTATAGTAGGTAGGCGTATGTAAGGATAGTCCTAACCTTAAAGCAGGTATTGGTTTATATATAGCGCCAATTTTAAAATTTATGCCGGTACCTGTAGTTTTCTGATAAGTCCTGAAATCATAGGAATTAAAAATAGCAATATTATTGTTCCTGTCATCCTCATTGAAACTGGTGCTTTCCTTAAAATATACATCCTGAACCCCAATAGTTGCTCCTAAATAAAACCGATTATTAAAATTTGCTGCCATTGAGAATATGTATTCATTTATATTCCCTTTTCGGATTATGGATTTTTTCTGACTCTGTCCGTAACCGTCATTGTTAATATCATTCCAATAGGTTCCTGAAATAGAATCGAAAGGAAGAACTCCTGTTTCCCATGCGAGTTCTTCATAATAGTCGCTCCAGTTGTTTTGGTTGGCATTTTCTACAAAATCATCCAGCATTGATGAATTAGCATTATCCCCACGGATTATTTCTCTGGTGTTAAAATCTTTCATACGGTTATATCCCAATCCTATATTAAAGCTTACAACAGATGGAGAATTTGATTTAAAGGTAGCTACATAACCCATGTTGGGCATATTCATCCATGACCTTGATGCAGTAGTTTTATTCCCAAGATAGGTGGCATCCATATCGGTTGACCCTTGTGTTAGTGTAAATTCAAATTCACTGCTTCGGAAGACGCCAATTCCGGCAGGGTTAATACTCGCTGAGGTAAAATCTCCGCCCAGAGCTCCAAATGCATTCCCCATGGCGGCTGATCTGGCTGTTCCCTGTATTCTGTAATCCGATAAATTCAGTGCATCTTTTATATTTTGTCCCCATGAAGTGCCGGAAATAAGGACAAATAGTAAAATATATGATAATCTTTTCATAATATATCTAATTAAATTGTACGTTATATTCAATCTCTTTTAAGTAATAATTTTTTTATCTTCTCGGACTTCCACCATGACTTACTGAATGGCTGCTGCCAGAGGAACTGTTACCACTACTACTGCCTGTAGAGGTACCTATGCCACTACTATATGAGGAGCTTGATCTGGTTGGATAGTTGTTACCGGTAGATCTTACAGCAGGAGTGTATCTTAGGTATGAAGAATTTTCTGAACTTTTAGAAGATGCTTTGCTAAAAGATGAACCGGAAGGGTAACTATTACCTGAACTCGATTTTGTATCAGAGGAACCTGAGTTGCTTCTGTAATTATAGCTTGACTGTGTAACTGTTCTAGGCTTTGTATAGCTTGGTGTATAAGTCCGCGAATTAGTATTCGAACTCCCTCTTATTGAACTGCTGTTTCTGGAATAAGTATTGTTGCCGGAATTATTGGATGTACTGCTTCCTGTTACTGAGGAATTTGTTTTTACCCCGTTTGAAGAAGAATTATTTATGTGTCTGCTATCGTAAATAGTGGAATTGTTTATTCCCTTTCTTCCGGAAACTGAAGACATGTCTGTTACACTTCTTACCTGAGGGTGAGTACTTCCGCTTCCACTTACTGTGGAATATGAAGACCTGTTCCCCCTGGGACGATATTCACGATTTCCGTAATATTCGGGATTATATCTGCCTGTGTTATAACCGTAATAATTGTGCCCCCAGTTGTTGTATCCTCCGTAGTATCCTCCGTAGTAAGGATATCCTCCGTAATTTGAATAATAAGGAGAATTCCAGCCATAATTAAAACCCATTCCCCATCCATAAGAACCGAATCCTATGCCAAAACTTCCTAACCCGTAATAATTGTATCCCCATGGGTCATAATAAAAAGGATTATAATTCCATGAGTCCCACATAAACGGATCGTAGAATCCAAATCTGTGAAAACGGTTAATACGGGAAGTATAATCAATGTCATCCGCATCATAATAGTTGTTGATGATATAATTGGTGTCTGAATCGTTTTGCAATGCCGTAGTGTCAGAATTTACAAGTTCCATTCCCTTCATGTTATACGACTGGGCATCCGAGGATTTGTTTCCCTGAAATATATAGTTTTCCATCACGGAAGAGTCGTTTCCGTTGTCATTAGAGCTTTTTATAGCAGTCGCAGAAGAACGTCCTGTCTGGTTATATGACAAAGATGGTTCTTCGTTTGTGTTCTGTTGAGTAATAGCCGGAACTGACGCATTCTGAGGCGAATAATATATATCATCGTAACCATTGGTTACATATGATCCTGTGGTGCATGCTCCAAGTAGAAGCCCAATTGCTGATAATAATGTAATTTTAGTTTTCATAATGTAGCCTCCTGATATCTTAATAAAAATAAATTTATTTACTTTGTAATGTAATGTAAAAAATGTTACAAATTTTTAATAAAATAAAGAACAAATACTATACCAAATAACAAAATGTCAAAAAATTTAACTTTTCGAAAAGAAAATTATTCCCAGTGGTACAATGAGCTGGTTGTAAAGGCCGGTCTTGCAGAACAGTCGGCTGTTAGAGGATGCATGGTGATAAAGCCATATGGATATGCCATATGGGAAAAGATGAAGGCTGAGCTGGACCGTATGTTTAAAGAAACAGGTCATTACAATGCATATTTCCCTCTTTTTATACCAAAATCTTTTTTTACCAAAGAGGCTGAACATGTAAAAGGTTTTGCAAAGGAATGTGCCGTAGTTACTCATTATCGTTTAAAGACCAGTGAGGACGGGAAAGATATAGTTGTTGATCCGGATGCAAAGTTAGAGGAAGAACTTATTGTAAGACCTACTTCTGAAACAATTATATGGAGTACTTATAAAAACTGGATACATTCTTACCGTGATCTGCCTATTCTATGTAATCAGTGGGCAAATGTAGTAAGGTGGGAGATGCGTACCCGTTTGTTTCTGAGAACTTCAGAATTTTTATGGCAGGAAGGTCATACAGCTCATGCTACAAGTGCTGAAGCTTTGGCTGAGGCAAAGAAGATGATTAATGTATATTCTGATTTTGCTGAAAGATATATGGCTTTGCCGGTTATTAAAGGTGTAAAATCTGCCAATGAACGTTTTGCCGGTGCTTTGGATACTTATACCATTGAAGCTTTAATGCAGGACGGAAAAGCTTTGCAATCGGGAACTTCTCATTTCCTTGGACAAAATTTTGCCAAAGCATTTGATGTTCATTTTACGTCAAAAGAAGGTAAGGAAGAATTAGTATGGGCAACCAGCTGGGGTGTGTCTACCCGTTTAATAGGCGCGTTGATTATGGCGCATTCTGATGACAATGGTCTGGTGCTTCCTCCTACACTGGCTCCTGTTCAGGTGGTTATTGTTCCTATATATAAAAACGAAGAGCAGTTAAATGAAATTTCTCCAAAAGCTGAAGAAATTGTTAATAAGCTGAAGGCTAAAGGTATTTCAGTTAAGTATGATGATTCTGATAATCGTAAACCGGGATGGAAGTTTGCCGAATATGAGCTAAAGGGAGTACCTGTACGTGTTGCTATGGGACCGCGTGATATGGAAAATGGTACTGTTGAAGTTGCCCGCAGGGATACTTTGACGAAAGAGGTGGTTCCTATGGATAATATAGATAAGTATATTTCGGATTTGCTGGATATTATTCAGAAAAACATTTTTAATAAAGCTTTGACTTTCAGAAATGAGAATATTACAAAAGTTGATACTTATGATGAATTTAAGGAGGTTCTTAAGAATAAAGGTGGCTTTATTTCAGCTCACTGGGATGGAACTACAGAGACTGAACTGAAGATAAAGGAAGAAACCAAGGCGACTATTCGATGTATACCTCTAAATAACGAACAGGAAGAAGGTAAATGTATTTATTCAGGTAAACCTTCGCATCAGAGAGTACTGTTTGCAATAGCTTATTAAAGAAATAACATAATTTTAAAATAATAGTAAATAAAAAGCAGACCAAAGGGCTGCTTTTTTTAATTTTATACCTAAATTCCGTAAAGAAGTATCGTAATAGGTAATTTCTTGCGGATTTTAGGTTATAGGGAAAAACATTTTTAATATTGAAGATAATGGATGCATTAATTGAAAGATTTCTTAGATATGTAAAGGAATATACTACTTCAAATCCAAAGAGTAAGACTTCTCCCAGTTCGGAAAGGCAGCTTTTTTTTGGTGATAAGTTATCTGTTGAGTTAACTCAGGTTGGACTTATGGATGTGGAGAGGGATCAATATGGTTATGTTACTGCTACCTTACCTTCAAATATAAAAAAAGAAGTGCCTGTTGTAGGGTTTATTTCTCATATGGATACATGTCCTGATTTTTCAGGGGAGAATGTAAAACCGCGTATCATAAAATATCAGGGAGGAGATATTTTTCTTGAAAATAATGTTATTATTTCTCCAAAACAATTCCCTGAGATAGAAAATTATATAGGGGAGGATATTATTACTTCTGATGGAAATACTTTGCTGGGTGCAGATGACAAGGCAGGTATTGCTGAAATTATTACTGCGATGGATTATCTGTTACATAATCCTGAGATAAAACACGGAAAAATAAGAATTTGTTTTACTCCTGATGAGGAGATAGGACGGGGAGCAGCTCATTTTAATGTGAAAAAATTTGGTGCTGATTTTGCATATACTCTGGACGGAGGGGAAATTGGCGAGCTGGAGTATGAAAATTTTAATGCTGCAGAGGCTATTGTTACTATACATGGTAAAAGTGTACATCCCGGCTCGGCTAAAGACAGGATGATTAATGCTATTCAGGTGGGAGAGGTTTTTGATAGTTCCCTTCCTGAGAGGGAACGTCCTGAAAACACAGAAGGCCGAGAGGGTTTTTATCATTGTATATCTTTTGAAGGAACAGTGGATGAAACTGTTTTGTATTATATTATCCGTGATCATGATCGTTCTTTGTTTGAGACCCGGAAAGAAAAGGTAAATCAGATATGTAGATGTCTTAATGAAAAATATGGAGCAGGTACGGTTACTGTGGAGCTTAAAGATCAGTATTACAATATGCGTGAGAAGATTGAACCTGTTATGTTTATTGTTGATCTGGCAAAAGAGGTTATGGAAGAGCTTGATATTAAACCAATAATTGATCCTATCAGGGGAGGAACCGACGGAGCTATTCTTTCTTTTATGGGACTGCCTTGTCCTAATTTGTTTGCAGGAGGACATAATTTTCACGGTCCTTATGAATATGTTCCCATAGATTCTATGAAAAAAGCTGTTAATGTGGTTATTGGTATCGCGGAAAAAATAGCTGAAAAAGATGAATGAATCTTTTAAAAAATATCTTAGAGAAAAGAATCTTTTTTCCCCGGAGGATAAAATTATACTTACAGTAAGTGGTGGAGTGGACTCTATGGTTATGCTTTATCTTTTTCAAAAGTCGGAGTATACGTTTGTAGTGGCTCATTGCAATTTTCATCTTAGGGGAGAAGAATCAGACGGGGATGAAAAATTTGTTCGTGAGTATTGTGATAAAAATAATCTGAAACTGTTTGTAAAGCATTTTGATACAAAAGGTTATGCTTCAGAAAATGGGATTTCTATTGAGATGGCTGCTCGTAATTTGCGATATGAATGGTTCGATCAGTTATTAAAGGAGATATCTTTTACATGGATTGCAACAGCTCATCATCAGGACGATATGATTGAGACTATGCTGATTAATCTGAGTCGTGGTACAGGAATTCGCGGACTTACAGGAATAGCTGCCAAAAGTGGTAAGATTGTACGTCCCATGCTTTTTGCTAATCGTAATCAAATTCTTCAATTTGCGGAAAGTGAAAATATTTTTTTTAGAAAGGATTCGAGTAATGAAGATATATGTTTTCAGAGGAATAGAATTCGTCATATTATTCTTCCGGCTTTTGATAAGCTGAATCCGCTTTTTCGTCGTAATGCGCTGAGGACGGCCGGAATATTAGACGAAACAGAACAGATTTTTAAACAGAAAATTGAAGAGGAAAAGAAGAATATTTTTGAATATGAGGGACAGACTGTACATATTCCTATACGGAGTCTTGAGAAACTAAATCCTATTGCTACTTATTTATTCGAATTTTTACGTCCGTATGGATTTAATTCAATTCAGGTGGATGAAATATGTCAGTCTTTTTATGCTGAGGCAGGAAAATGTTTTTATTCCTCGTCCCATCGTCTGGTGAAGGACAGACATGACCTTATTTTAACAGTAATGGGTAGCTCTTTATCCAGTCGTTATTATATAGATAAAGATGTTACTGTAATAAATGCTCCGATTACTTTAAGTCTGGAAGTTCTTAATATGGACTCTGCTTTCGTTTTATCCAGAAGTAGAAATGTAGTTGATATAGATATAAATTTGCTGAATTTCCCCCTTATTTTAAAAAGATGGGAGGGTGGAGAGTATTTTCGTCCTCTTGGTATGAGCGGCTTTAAAAAGCTCAGTGATTTTTTTACTGATGAGAAGATGTCTATTCCGGAAAAAGAAAAAACCTGGATTCTTTACAGCGGTAAAAATATTGTATGGATTATAGGGAAACGGGTGGATGACCGTTATAAAATTACGAAGCAGACAAAAACTGTTTTGCGAATTACAATTAATACAAAATCGTTGTCATAAGGAAACGAATACTGATATTGATTGTTTTGGTTGAGTTTAGTTCAATCGTTTTCGCTTGGACTTCTTTGTTAATTTGAGAATGGCACAAGGCTGGAGATATGCACAATAAGATTGTATTTTACAAAAAAAAGGTTTCCAAACTGGAAACCTTTTTTTATCAGAATTGATATTTTATATTCTTTTTTCTTTGATTCTTGCTTTTTTACCTGTAAGATCACGTAAGTAAAATATTCTTTTACGTCTTACAACACCTTTTTTGTTAAGCTCAATGCTGTCGATGAACGGAGAAAACATTGGGAAGATACGTTCAACTCCAATATTGTTGGATATTTTACGTACTGTAAAGGTTTTCTTTGTTCCTTCTCCTTTGATTTGCAAAACGACGCCACGGTAATCCTGGATACGTTCTTTGTTTCCTTCTTTAATTTTGTAGTGAACAGTTATTGTATCACCGGCACCGAATTTCGGTAAATCC
>Ga0172377_10005263_pt1 | contig 13294 bp, 9 predicted proteins | sample Pumphouse3metaG_FD_119749 | JGI IMG/M metagenome (GOLD analysis project Ga0172377, IMG submission 119749) | Leachate microbial communities from a municipal landfill in Southern Ontario, Canada - Pumphouse #3 metaG | ecosystem: Engineered > Solid waste > Landfill > Unclassified | place: Canada... | reverse complement strand
TTTTTTTATAGGAACATCATTATCACCCCACCAATAATTTTTAATTTCTCGTATTAAATTCGTGCAAGTGGAAAAAATCTTAATACGGACTTCTCCCTTAATATTTTTTAAATAACTTTTTACACGAGAGATTCCGGTAAATAAATCTTTGTTAACTTTTGTATTAACCAATATGCCATTATCAAAAAATAATTCGGAAACACTCTTTTCCCCTGCAAGCGTTTTTTGGTTTGCTGCTGAATCAATTAAGGTTTCAATCATACCATTTGATTTTGTTTGCCAATGTAACTGCTCACACTTCTCTTTAATTTTTTGTGCGTGCCACTCAACAGTTTGCCCTGAAAAATAATGCTCGGCAATTACCCAAATATTTCCATCATAATCTACCGCATACCAATGTGCTGAAAGTGGATTATGCAAACCTGGATCAATAGAGATATTGTCATACCACTCGTGCGGGATATCAAAAGGTTCAACTATGTGAATATGACTATCAAATTCAGGATAGACTAATCCACCAAAAGACAAGAAATTTCCATAGCGCCTACTCTGCAATTCATCTTCACTCAATACACTACTCATTGAATCAATTTCTCGTTTATCCAAAAAAGGATTGTCCGCCCACTCCATATGAATTGTCCAAACTTCATTGTCTTGCTTTTGATTCAAATAGATTTCACTATACACCCATGACAAACCTTTCAGTGGAGTCATTGTTCCAAAAATCTCACCCTTTTTATCTAGCACACGCATACGACATTCTAGATAAATATCATAAGGTGGCTCCTCATCAAACCAAACAAAATCTAGACTTGTCCCTTGAAACTTTTCCCGACCTTGATCACAACTTTTAAAACCAAGTTTACTCAGAGAACCAAACACATTTTGGATAACAATGTAATCTATCACTCCATTTTGCGGTGAGCCTTTACGTCCAGAAAGCATAACCACTTCCACTATCCATTCAGGGTTAAGATATTCCAAAATCTTGCTTTGAGCAACATCACGTTGAACCTGCTGACTTAATGATACAATCCACCCCTCTACACCGCTTTTATTTTTTCTGTAAGGGTGTATTCCACGAGCCAACCACACAGCCTCTACCGCACCACACTGACTTTTTCCACTACGATTTCCACCAAACACCCAACGATTTCGGCAAAGACTTTTATGAAATTCTAACTGCTTTTTATGTACTAATGTTCCTGTATTGTATTTCTCTAACTTATTATGATTACGCCATTTGGCTAAATTCTTTTCGACTGCATCTAATGATTTTAAAATTTCCAAATATTGCATCATTTTCCTCTTTTTTTGTTTTTATGGCAATAAAAAACAATAATTGCAAACATACTTGCAACTATTATCTGATAAAATTTTATAAGGAGAAAGATATGAAGTTTTTTGCTATTTTCAGTCTGTTATTATGTCTTTGTTCTTTTTGTGATACATTTTTGATCACATCGCCATTAGTTGTGGACGCTGTATCCTCTCAATATTGTAGAATAACCGAGGAATCAACCTTGATATACAAATCAGCAAATATTTCAGATGATTTATCAAATATTTATTTTGAATTAACTTCCACTTATTTCGCTCAAATACTAGGTACTGAAAATGAATTTTATAAGGTCAATTATGATGGCATTACAGGTTATGTTTTAAAGGACGAAGTAACCATCGTTTATGGAACTCCAACTACACCCTTTCCCGAAGATATAACATTTCAAATAAATGCAAGTGCATCTGCCGTTATTAGATCTATACCAAGTGTAGAAGGAAATTATTTAGGCTTACTGCCCTGCAACACCACACTTTCATATTTTGGAAAGGTAGAGGGTACAGAGGCAATTTCTGGATTGGGAAAATATTGGTTTTTCGTAACCTATACTAGTTTTGAGCAAGGTATTTTAACTGGTTATGTATATGCTCCCCTGACCGAAAACTTAACTGAGATACCGCCGAATATGGAAGAACTTTCCACAATTCCTGTCGGAGGTAGCGTAGATGATATTTTATCTCCCGAATTATTAAACATAAACAACCTATTGTTAATTGCTGGACTGAGCATAGGAGCATTAGTTCTTCTTCTCTTATTGATAGCACCTATGCGAAAAAATAAAAAAGAAAGATTAAAATTGCCACAACAACAATTACCATACGAGCAACAAAAAAAGAAAGTTGATAATGATAATTTTGATTTTTAATTCCAAAGATTGCTTGCCATTGCGTGAGTAATTTTAGAATTAATTTTTTGCGGTATTTTTATATCCGCTTTTTTAATTTTTAATCTAATCTTATCTACATTATGGTTAAAAATATCTATCAACCAAGTTTCGTCTTCTAAATATTTTTCTAAAACCTCGGTTGTGTATCCTTGTTTTATGAAATAAAGATAACATTCTCCCAAGGCTTTATCCATCATACGCTGTACCGTTCTTCTGCTTACATTTAATAGTTTTGCAATTTCCTCATCTGTTTGTTTATCCATAAAACGAAGTACTAAAACTTTACTACTTTGAGGGGAAATGAATTGCAAACTATCCTCCACCAAATACTTTACACAGTTTAAATGTCGTTTACGTTCTATAAGTTCCATTATCAATTCGGCTGTACTTAATGTCTGACCATAGCCATACGGAAAATGCGAACTTACCCCCTTACTTATCACTTGTTTGTCAATTGATTTTACTACACGATTGATGTAGTTGTATGCTTGGAACATACTCCTGACCCAAATTTTTCCTTTCATTTTTTCTCCTTTTTTAAAAAAATAATGTAAATTGCCATTAGGGCTTTTTTGCCCTATTAACAGCATTTTATAATATACATTCGACCATTGTCAATGACTGATGACACATTTTTGAATAATATTTTAAAATATTATTAAATAATATTTGCACATGTTCGTCACTTCATTTGTCGAACGTATGTTCTAATTTTAACTTATTAAATATGACATCAGTCTGTCTTACTTTATAAATTGTTATTTATTTTCTCCCGCCCTTTTTGTTGCTTTTTGCTTCATTTTGTTATAACATATAATGAGAGGATAAAAAATGAAGAATTCTGCATATTTTATTTTATTTATAAGTTGTACCGCCATAGCATTAGCCTTTTCTAATTTAAATACAACAAGTAATATCTCCGTTTCAGCGGATAGTATTATTTATTCAACATCAGATGAAAGCACTCTTTCTTCATTTAACAACGCGTATGACCTTGATTATGTAAACAACACATTATTAGTAAGTGAAATCACAGAAAAGAAAATAGAGGACCTTACTCATAATACAGAATTTTTGTTGAATTATGAGCCAACAGCAATAGCAAATGACTATCACGAAACCACCTATTTTGCTAAAAATGGATTAGATGGATTATGTAGTATAAATGAAAGTGTTATTACATCTTATAATGAATATTACAATGCGGGAAGCCCTTTTAGTATTCGTAGAGTTTATGATATTGCTTGCAACATATACGGAACAACCTTTGCTTTGGCATACAATTCTAATGACCAAGCAGTTATCCTTTATAAGGAAAAAGATGATGGAAATTTTTTATTATATAAAACTTTAAACTCTTTAACTTTGAGTTCTGATAGCAAAATACAAATTTCTCTGGATAATAATTTTGTAATTTTTTGCAATAATGAGATTATGTATAAAACAAATAGTGAAATGACCAATTTTGAAGAAGTGAGCAATTTAACATATTTGTCAGAAGTAGTTTACGACATACCTACTACACTTAATAATATAATAGATATAAAACTCGACTTCCACGACTCCTTATTTATTTTAACTGAAAATAGCGGAGTTTACACTTTGTACCGCTGTGATAAAAATGCTGAGAATTACACTGAAACAACTAATACACTATTTGAAAATTGCATTTCCTTTGCCTTAGATTATACCAACGGATATGTGTATACTTTATCAAATACCACCCTATCTGAATTCAAAATAACCGATGAACAAAACAATAACTTTATAGATATTATAAACACCAACAATAGCCCTGACTATATTAATAATCAACTAGACATTACTCTAATAAAAACTAACACGGACAATGTTCCTCTTTATGAATATGACAATTCTCTTTATACTAAAAAATTGAATGATGAACAAATTACTTTTTCCAACTCTACAATATTATTTTCGCTACAATATTATAGTTCAGGTTACTACTTTGTTCTCGTTACCAACCTAGCATCAGAAAATATAACAGGTTATGTTAAAGCGAGTTTTGTAAATGAGGTTGTATCATTTGATGATGAAATGTCAGCCAGAATAGTAATACCAAACACTCAGGTTTTTGAATATCCAACCAGCCTAGACAATGCTCTGCTAACACAGGTAAACGATGTGCCACTCACCCTATCACAAAATGAATCCATAGTAGTCACATATTTAGATTTTGGTGATGCAGATTTTAATAAAATAACATTTGCTAAAATAAAATTATCTGACAATACATATGGCTATATTGATACAAATAGTTTTGTTAGAACTGAACAAAATACCATAAAGCCAACCGTAGTTACAAATGCACGTACTAATGAAAATGTAATAGTATATTCAAATCAAAGTTGCACCATTGAATTAACACAATTAAGTAATGGAACGGATATTGAAATTTTAGAGCAAGCAAATGGAATAGCAAAGATTACGTGGGGACTTGGAACATTGGTAGGATACATTTCAACTGAAAATTTATCTAGCGACCAAATTTCAAATATGCAACTTACAGGTTTAATTTTAATGTCCACATCTATCATAATAGCAATAGTTTTAATTTGTGTAGTTGCATCAAAAAAGAATAAAGAAATAGAAAATGAATAAAAAAACAGCGAAAAACAATAAAAAAGAGGGTTTTTGCCCTCTTTTTTTGCAAAATCAGTATTTTTATTTGAAGCAAATACTTTTTACAACTAATAAATTTTTTATTTTTTATGCACACAAATTTATGATATTTATGTTGCTGATAACGTTGAAGAAGACACGTTTGGCTCCATAGGCAAAGCATCTAAAACACGCTCAATGTTATCATCAACTGAAATCTGCGAAATAGAAATCTCAAAAGCAATTCGAGTTTCTGCGGTACTCTCATCAATTTTCTTTTGGTATTGACGACTTTGAATACGCCCTGTCAAAAACACTTTTTCGCCTACTCCTAACTCACTTACATAACGTGCATTTCTACCCCACGCTATACAAGGTAAATAATCTGATTTATTGTATGCACGATTAACAGCCAACAACATATCACATATTTCACGTTTGAAAGGTGTAGTCCTATAAATTGGCTCTTTACAAATATAGCCTATCAATTCTATTATATTACTATTATAGTTTGGCACTTCTTCACATAATTCACGAACAAAAACTGTAAGCATAAGTTTACTACGTCCATCCACCATTTTGTTATATGAACGGAACTGCCCTTTAACAGCAATTTTATTACCCACCTCTAAACTGTTATCCTTAAATAATCTTTCAGACACCGTTACAGGAATAACATCACTCTGTTCAGATAGTCTAGGCACTTCGAGATTTATATCGTAAAAACTCTCCCCATATATTTCGTGGCTAAATGTTGGTTCACTTATAACCTTTCCGCATAGGTAAACCTTATTGTTATTACAAAGTTCAAAATTCATAGTTATCCTCCAATGTTTTTTAATTCTTTTTCTGAATCCCCGCACGGTCAACAGTATAATTATCTTGATAAATCAACTCATTTATTCCTACTACGCTATACCCTTGCATTTGCAGTTTTTCTAAAATTAAAGGCAAGGCTTCTAAAATATGCTCAGAGTTATTATGGCAAAGTATAATTGATCCGTTCTTTACATTAGCCATAACACGATTACATACATCACTTGCACATAAACCTTTCCAATCCAAAGCATCCAAACTCCACTGAATAGTTGTCAAATTCAAGGACTCAGCCGTTTCTAATAATGTGTTGTTATAACTACCATATGGTGCTCTAAATAAAGTTGGAGTCACACCTGTTGCGTTGTATATTTTGTCTATTGATGACTGTAACTCTATCTCCATTTGATTAGCAGATAATTTCACCATATCTGGATGCGTGTCACTATGAGTACCAATTTCAAAGCCTGCATCTGCAATAGCCTTTGCTTCTTCTGGATAGTCCTCTACCCAAAATCCTACCAAAAAGAAAGTGGCACGAGCCTTATATTCTATCAAGGTATCAATAATTCCCTGAGTCTTATCAGCACCCCACGCTGCATCAAAAGAAATTGCCACTTGTTTTTCTTCCGTCTGCACCGCATATATAGGTACTTTCCTAAGATTATCTCCAAAGAATACTGATGCTGCCGAGTTTTCGCCGAAAGACATACACAATAATGCGCATACTGCGACTGTCAATATGACGAATTTTAAAGTATGTTTTTTCAGTACCAAAAATTTCATTTACATACTCCTTAATTTTAATTTTTTACATAAAATAAATCTATGCGTTTTTTGACACAAAAAATCCCTATTTTGACAACTTTTACCACTTTTTGTCGAATTACCCCGCATCTACTAAAATATATGCTAAACAAAAACAAAAAAGAAGTCCAAAGACCTCTTTTTAAATTTTTATTTAATTTTTTAATAATGTATTTTATTAAATATTACTTTTATTTATAATGATGTAATAAAATAAAATCTTTTTTATTCCATTAAACATACATAAGAAATTTTAAATAAAATTTATAAAATTATAATGGAATTCTAATGGAGTTCTAACAATTTTTTATAAAGTTTTAACAGCATTTAAAAAGTTTAATTTGCCAGATAAATACCTGATAGTTCTCCCGAGCCTTTTATCTTTTTACCTTTTGTCATTCGTGCTTCTATACTGATATCCTCACTATTCTTCATAGTTGTAGTATCATACTCAAAAACAATTTCAATAGGTAATTTACATTTTTGTGCAAAGAATATAATATCGCCATCACCTAGATTTATCAAACGTACACCTTTTCGGTAACGAGGCAATTTATCTATTTGAGATATCACTACCCGTTTTGCAAAACCTTGTTTAGTTACAATAATTAACTCACCCTCATCGTCGCAAACGCTAGCATATACCACCTTATCATTTTCATTTAGATTTATACCACGCACTCCACCGCTAATACGCCCTTGTAAAGGAACATCTTCTTTCTTTGCATACAGCACTTGTCCTTGCTCAGTTGCAAAAATCATATCAGTGTTATCTTCATCAAAATTTACAGCAACTACTTGGTCATCTTCTTTCATCTTTACTGCTTGGAAATATGTTTTTTGAACATCATATTCCTGATATTGTGTTTTCTTAACAAACCCAGCCTCTGTGAAGAATATCAATTCTTGTTTATCAAAAGTTGCTTCAAATATTGCAACCACCTTTTCATCCAAGCCAAAATCAATAAACATTTCACGTGGACTAGTCCCTTTATCTTTAAACTTTGCAAGTGGAATATCCTTAACTTTACAACGTACACAATAACCTTTATTTGTAAAGAGTAACAAAGTTCTATCTGTCCAAGTTGGGATGACAATCTTGTGTACCTGAGTCAACTTAGAGCCATCTTTAAATACCTTGTTCGCCTTTTCATACACATCTTTTTCTATTGATTTTATATTATCCTGTGCTGTCAAACAAATATACGCCTCTTGTGGAACATCTAAGTCTACCGTTTCAGTCAATTCCGCTTCTTCTTGTCCAACTATTATTGTTCTACGATGAGTTGCATACTTCTTTTTAATTTCTAACATTTCTGTTTTAACAATTTCTAATTGCAATAAATCGGACTTAACTATGGCTGTTAAATGTTCAACTTTTATTCTCAATTCTGCAATTTCACTAGTGATTTTTCCGACTTCAAGATTAGTTAATCGAGCAAGACGCATATCCAAAATTGCTTGTGCTTGTATTTCAGATAATCCAAAAGCATTTTTCAATCTCATCTTAGCATCTATTGGTGAAGTAGATTTTTTAATTATTTTAATAACCTCATCAATATTTTGAATTGCTATCAATAAACCTTCTAATATGTGCAAACGGTCTTTTGCTGCTTGCAAATCATATTTACTTCGGCGTAAAATCACCTCTTTCTGATAAGCAACATAATAAGAAATAATTTCTTTCAAGCCCATAGTTCGTGGTTTTGCATCAGCAATTGCAACCATATTCATAGCAAAACTGTACTCTAAATCGGTAGACTTTAAAAGCACTTTCATAATGGCTTCTGGGTTCCCATCTTTTTTGACAGTAATAACAGCACGAATACCTTGGCGGTCACTTTCATCTCTTATTTCTGAAATATCACTCAAAACGCCTTTCTTCTCATCTCGAAGAGTAGAAATATCTTGCAATAATTTTGCTTTGTTAACCTGATAAGGAAACTCAGTTATAATTATACTTTTTTTGTCCCCTTTGGATTCCTCAATATAGTACTTAGCACGTATCGTGACTTTTCCTTTTCCTGTGGAATACGCACGCTCTAAATCGGTCAAAATCATAGTTCCACCCGTTGGAAAATCAGGTCCTTTTATATAGTGCATAAGACTAGAAAGGCTAATGTTTGGGTTATCTATATATGCAACCACCCCTGAAATAACTTCACCCAAATTGTGTGGTGGAATGTTAGTAGCAAGTCCAACAGCAATACCTGACGCCCCATTTACCAACAAATTTGGAAAACGTCCTGGCAACATTTCAGGCTCTTTCAAAGTATCATCAAAGTTTAATGTCCAACGAACAGTGTCCTTATCTAAATCACGCAAAAGTTCCATAGCAAGTGGTGCAAGTTTTGCTTCTGTGTAACGCATAGCCGCTGCCCCATCACCATCATTACTACCAAAGTTTCCATGTCCTTGCACTAACGCTTCGCTCATATTATGTGGCTGTGCCATACGTACCATAGCATCATAAACAGAAGTATCTCCGTGTGGGTGATATTTACCCAAACAATCTCCTACTATACGAGCAGATTTACGATATGGTTTATCTGGTTCCAACCCTAGTTCCAACATAGAATACAAAATACGTCGTTGAACTGGTTTAAGTCCATCTTCCACACGAGGCAAGGCTCTATCCAAAATTACATACTCACTATAAGGCATCATACTGTTATGCATAATCTCATCAATAGAACCAGTAATTACGTGCCCCGTACTACCGTTAACATTTCCAGTATGTTTAACTTTACCCTTTTTCTTACTATTGTCTTGTTCTAGTTCTTCATCTAAAACCTTTTCTTCATCTTGCATTTCGTTTTCATCTTGTTCCAAAATGTTTCCTCCTACACGGCTTTTGCATATATAAATTTATTATTTGTTGATAATTTTTGATTATATTTTACAGATTTTTATGTTTTTTAACAGATTTTTCAATATTTTCAACGTTTTTTTTGACATTTTTTAACATTTTTACTTTTTTATAATTTTTGAATTTTATTAATCTTTGAGTTTACAAATGTTTTGACTTTTTTGAGTTTTTTAATTTTTATCAATAATATCCTTTCCACAAAGTCTTTTTAAGTTTTTCCATTTTTATATCTTAACTTTTTGAGTATTAACATTTTTTAAGTTTATTTACTTTTAATGTTTTTATACGTACAAAATTATGAAGCCTTAACATCTGCAAATTTATCATTTTTATTAAAGTTTGCATTCTCACTTATATAATTTTTTCTAGCCTCAATATCATCACCCATCCAAGTTGTAATCATCAACTCCGCATTGGCAGCATCTTCCACGGTGACTTGCAACAAAGTTCGACTGGCTGGGTCCATAGTTGTATCCCAAAGTTGTTCAGGGTTCATTTCACCTAAACCTTTGTATCGCTGTATCGAGTATCCCTTACCGGCTTTTTCTATAACCTTTGGAAGTTCTACATCACTATAAACATACTCTACAAAACCTTTCTTTTCTACCTTATATAATGGAGGCAAACCTATATACAGATGCCCATTAGTTACCAACTCTTTCATATAACGGAAGAAGAATGTCATCAAAATTGCTCGAATATGTGCACCATCTTGGTCAGCATCGGAAAGTATAATTACTTTATAATACTTCAAGGCTGATAGATTAAAATCTTCACCAATTCCCGTTCCGAGCGCACTTATAATAGTTCGTATTTCCTCATTAGCCAAAACCTGAGCAAGTCTTTTCTTTTCCGCATTTAATGGCTTACCCCTTAATGGCAATATTGCTTGAAAAGAACGGTCACGGGCTTGCTTCGCACTACCACCCGCACTATCCCCCTCAACTATAAATAACTCATTCAACTCAGGCTTTCTTCCACTTGCACTGGATAGTTTTCCTATTAAATTACTATTTTCAATACTATTCTTCTGACGAGCAATTTCCTTTACTTTTCTTGCAGCCTCTCGTACGTGTGCAGCATCTTTTCCTTTTTTAACTGCCAACTCTAAAATTGTTTTATTTTCATTCTTTTCAAAGAGAGCCACCAACTGATTGTATACAATATTCTCTACTTCGTTCTTTATTTCTGGATTTCCTAATTTAGTTTTAGTTTGCCCCTCAAATTGAATATTTCGCATTTTTATAGCAAGTGCAATAGTCATACCCTCTCTATAATCCTCACCAAGAGGGTTTTCTTCTTTATCCTTTAACAAATTTAGCCTACGAGCAACGTCATTGAAAGCACGGGTAATAGCACTTTTCATTCCTGTTTCGTGTGTTCCTCCCTCACTGGTAGGAATATTATTTACATAACTAAAAGTATTTTCAGTATAAGATTTAGTGTACTGAAAAGCACACTCTACTTCTACCAAATCACTCTTTCCATATATATAAATAGGGTTTGGATGTTCTACTTCTTTACTATTATTTAAGTATATAACAAAGTCTTTTAGTCCACCATTATATTTAAACACTTGTTTGTGTGGTTGTCCATTTCTATTTTGTCTTTCATCAATCAAAACAATTTCTATACCCTTATTCAGAAAGGCTAACTCACGTAGCCTTTTACTAACTATTTCGTGACTGATTTCAGGTTCTTCAAAAACTCGATCATCGGGTAAAAAACGAACCGTAGTTCCAAATTTATCTGTTTTACCTATCTCGTGTAGTGGCTTAACCACAGCACCACTTTGGATTTTGCCATCTTTTGTGATACTTTCAAAACGCATTTCATAACGTTTACCTTCTCGGCAAACAGTAACATCTAGCCACCTAGAAAGAGCATTAGTTACAGATGCACCAACACCGTGCAAACCACCTGAGTAATTATAACTTTCATTATTAAACTTTCCACCTGCATGTAACTGTGTAAACACAACTTCCACACCTGACACACCCATCTGTGGATGTTTGTCTACTGGAATACCTCTACCATTATCTTCGACCTGTGCACTACCATCGGCAAAAAGGGTAATAGTAATACTATTCCCAAAGCCATTTGAAACCTCATCAATGGAGTTATCTACAATCTCCCACAACAGATGATGTAAACCTTTCGGTCCAGTTGTTCCAATATACATTCCAGGACGCATACGCACCGCATCCAGTCCTTCCAAAATTACTATATCTTTTGAATCGTAATGTTTATTCAAGACAATACCTCCGAGTAAATATAAACTTATTGTAACACATTTTACAAAAAAACCCCAATAAAAAAAAGCCCTTTTCTAAAAAGTTTTAAATATTTTACTGAAAATATACATAAATTAACCAAAAAGGAGTGTCTATGCGAACTATAATTTTAACAGGTGGTGGCACCGCAGGACATATATATGGTAACATTGCCCTACTTCCAAAATTGCAAACTTTTTTTGATAACATCATATATGTTGGAAGTGAAAATGGTATGGAACGAGAGATTCTTGCAAGTTATAAACAAGTCAAATACATTCCTATAAAGACCATAAAATTTACACGAAAATTTACGCTCAAAAATCTTGCAATCCCCTTTATTCTGCACCAAGCAATTAAACAATGCAAAAAAATTGTAGACCAAGAAAAACCAAGTGTAATTTTTAGTAAAGGCGGTTATGTAAGTGTTCCTATTGTTTTAGCAGGACACAAAAAACATATTCCTATAATTGCACACGAAAGTGATTTAAGTTTAGGTTTAGCAAACAGAGTAATAAAAAATAAAGTGCAATGCATATGCACTACTTTTCCGCAAACAGCACAATCTCTTAAAAATGGAGTTTGGGTAGGTTCGCCTATTCGAGAAAATTTATTTAAGGGGGACAAAAATTTTATCAAGAATAAATTTCAAATTCCCCCAAACACACCCATACTGCTTGTTGTTGGTGGCAGTCTTGGAGCAAATCTTATAAACGAATTAGTTTGGAATAATTTAGATTATCTTTGTTCAAACTTTTTTGTTATTCATATCACGGGTAGAGATAAAGCAAAAGCAATTAAGCATAAAAATTATGTTGAACTAGAATATTGCGAAAAGATAGAAAACATTTTGGCTATAACTGATTTCGCTCTAACACGTGGAGGCTCAAACACAATATGGGAGTTTGTAGCATTAAAAACTCCTATGCTAATAATTCCTTTATCTCTAAAAATTTCACGTGGCGATCAAGAAGAAAATGCCAAGTACTTTGAAAAAATGGGTTATGCTCTCACCCTGTCAGAAGCCAACATAACACAATTATATTTTAAGCAAAAAATAAAAGAGTTAAAAGAGCAAAAAGATTTTATAATTAAAAATATGAACGAATTGCCTAAAAGAGATACCTTAGAAATTATATTTAAACTTATAAAAAAATATAGCATAAACTAAGTATAAATATTCATAATAAAATAGAACATACGTTTGACTTTTGTTTTCTTATATGCTAAAATAAATAGGAAAATACTGGAAAATAAGGAGCAAAAATTATGACTGTTTATATTATTATGGGAATAGTTTTAGAATTGTTACAGCACCAGAAAACCACAGCACAAAAAATAGCGAATAAGTATGAAATTAGTACTCGTAGCGTTTATCGTTACATAAATTCGCTTTGTGCTAGCGGGTTTCCTGTAATCACATATTTAGGTCGTTCAGGTGGAATTGGACTACAACCGAACTTTTCTTTAAAGAACTTATACTTTTCTGAACAAGAATTAGAGTTATTGATAGGACTATGCAACAGGCAATCTAAAAAAACCCCCGAAAGCACAGCATTGTGTGAAAAATTACAATATATTAAAATGAATAATAATACAGCAAAATGACTGTTTATACATAAACAAAGTCAAAAAGAAAATCTAGCAAAAACAGACAAATAACTAGATACATTTCCTAC
>Ga0172377_10005259_pt1 | contig 13305 bp, 16 predicted proteins | sample Pumphouse3metaG_FD_119749 | JGI IMG/M metagenome (GOLD analysis project Ga0172377, IMG submission 119749) | Leachate microbial communities from a municipal landfill in Southern Ontario, Canada - Pumphouse #3 metaG | ecosystem: Engineered > Solid waste > Landfill > Unclassified | place: Canada... | reverse complement strand
GCAATATGTACGATACCGTCAGCAATATTTTTTCTTACAATTTTTTTTCTAGTAACTTTTCTTTTTGCCATCTACAATCCCTTATTTAGTTGCTGCACCAACAGTTTTCTTTTTACCTTTTCTTGTTCTAGCATTAGTTTTAGTCTTTTGCCCTCTACAAGGTAAACCTTTTCTATGTCTTAACCCTCTATATGAACCTAAATCCATTAAAGCTTTAATATCCATAGCAACTTTTTTTCTTAAATCACCCTCAACCATATAGTTGTCTTGGATTTCTTTTCTGATAATTGCCGCTTCGTCTTCTGTTAATTCAAAAGCTCTTTTATTGAAATCAATTCCAACAGCATTTAAAATTAATCTAGAATTATGTAATCCGATTCCGAAAATATACGTTAACGCATATTCCATTCTCTTTTTATTTGGTAAATCAACACCTGCGATTCTTGCCATGTGTCTTATCCTTGTCTTTGTTTGTGTTTTTTAGTTTCGCAGATTACTCTAACGATTCCGCTTCTTTTGACAATTTTGCATTTGTCACACATTTTCTTTACTGAAGCTCTTACTTTCATAAGCCTGTCTCCTCTTTCATTTGTGTTATTGCCAATTAATCAACAGGAAAAAGCATTAGTAAATAAAAATATTTTACTTAAGCTTTAACCAACTCTTTATAAAATAAGAATATTTTATAAAAACTTCTTCTGTGGTTGAAAAAATGGAGCTGGATTATAATTAATTTTTACTTAAAACTAGTTGAATATAGTATAACCATCTAATTTAATCCTAATTGTTGTAATATTTCAAAAATTGCACTTATAAAAAGGATTAACTTTGTCTGTTATTTACAAAAATAATTTAATAAAAATTGAAATTGAAAGTTCAGAAATACCTTGGCTTAAAATATTTACGATAGAAAATATAAAAGAGTTTTCACAATGTAATAATGAAACTAAACAAGAAATATTTAAATACCTTGATATTATTGAAAAAGAGATGTTAGATTATTTTAATCCTAAAAAGATAAATATTGCATCTTTTGGGAATTATGTTCCCCATGTACATTTTCATATTATGGCGAGATTTGAAGAGGATTCATATTTTCCAGAACCTATGTGGGGTAAAAAACAAAGAGAGACTAATTTAAATTTACCCTCTTTTGATAAATTTTATGAAAATCTAAAAAAGAAGCTATAAAAAGCTTCTTTTAGCCATCTTTATTTATTTGTTTTATTAACTCTTCTAAAACAGTTAAAGACTTCTTTACATCTATTTGACATCCACCTGCTGCTTCATGACCACCACCGCCATATTTAAGCATTAGTTCACCAACATTTGTTTGTGACGTTTTATTTATTATTGATTTTCCAACACTAAAAGCCACTTTTTCTTTATCTTTTGCCCACATAATATGAATTGAAATATTTTGTTTTGGATTCATAGCATAAATCATAAATCTATTTCCTGGATAGATTATTTCTTCATATCTATAATCTATTATTAATATATTATCTTTTATTGTTGTAATTTTATTTAATTGTTCTTTAAATTCATTCTCATATTTAAAATATAATTCAACTCTTTCTTTTATATCAGGAAGTTCAAGTATTTGGTCAATATTATGTTTTGCACAATATTTAATTAAATCCATCATAAGCTGATAATTTGAGATTCTAAACTCTTTAAATCGTCCAAGTCCTGTTCTTGAATCCATTAAGAAGCTCAATAATGCCCAAGCTCTTGGATTTAAAATATCATCTTCAATAAAATCAGCACTATCTGCTTTATTTGCTCCATTCATCATACTTGTAAAATATCCTGGGAATACGCTATCTCCATCATAATAATCATAAACGACTTGTGCCGCACTTGGTGCATCTGAATTTATTATATGATTGTCTTTTTTTTCATTTCTTAATGTTTCAGAATAATGGTGATCAAAAGCTAAATAAACACCATCAACATAAGGAAGATTTGTGGTAATATCATTTGAATTAACAACTATTTTTCCATCTTGCATATCTTTTGGATGAACAAATATAATTTCATCAATAATGTCTAAATATGTAAGTAAAGTTCCACACACCAAACCATCCATATCACTTCTTGTGATTAATCTATATTTTTTATTCATATTATCATCCAATTTTTTGGATTTATATTATCATAGAAAAAGTTAATTGTATTTTAATAATTATTATTTTGTTAAAAAGAGATAAAGGAAGCAATGCTCCCTTTATTATTTGTTTATATATTTAGTGATTAAATCGCCCATAGTAGTAGTGTCTAAGACTTCCTTAGCATCAAATGAAGCTAAATCTTTTGTTCTATATCCATCTTTTAATACAGCTTTTATTGAATCTTCAATTAAATCTGCTGCTTTAATTTCATTTAATGAATATCTTAACATCATAGCTGCACTTAATATTGTTGCTATTGGATTAGCTATTCCCATTCCTGCAATATCTGGAGCTGATCCATGAATTGGTTCATAAATTGCTGTTTTATCACCTGTTGAAGCTGATGGTAATAATCCAATTGAACCTACAACCATTGAAGCAGTATCAGATAAAATATCTCCAAAAATATTTCCAGTAACAATAACATCAAATTGTTTTGGGTTTCTTACAAGTTGCATAGCTGCATTATCAACATACATATGTGAAAGAGTTACATCTGGATAATCTTTTGATAATTCATTCATAGTATCTCTCCAAAGTTGAGAAACTTCTAATACATTTGCTTTATCAACAGAACAAACTCTTTTATCTCTTTTTCTTGCAAGTTCAAATGCTTGTTTACCAATTCTTATAATTTCAGGTTTTGTATAAACCATTGTATTAAATGCTTTAAATCCATCATTAGCTCTTGGTTGTCCAAAATAGATTCCACCAATTAGTTCACGAACTACCATAATATCGCAACCTTGGATTACCTCAGGTTTTAAAGTAGATGCATTAACTAATTCATCATAAACAATAGCAGGTCTAAGATTTGCATAAACACCCATCTCTTCTCTAAACTTTAAAAGTCCAGTTTCAGGTCTTAATTCTCTTGGTAATGTATCCCATTTTTCTCCACCAATAGAGCCAAATAGACAAGCATCAGAGTCTAAAACACCGTCAACTGTTTCTTGTGGAAGTGGAACACCAGTAGTATCAATAGCAATACCACCCATTAAATATTCTTTATAAGACAATTCAAAATTACATTTTTTTGATACTGCATTTAATACTTTTATTGCTTCATCAACGATTTCTGGACCTATCCCATCACCTTTGATTACTGATATTTTATATTTTTTCATTATTTTGTTCCTCTTCCCATTTCAGCTTTTGCATAATTTATTAATCCACCAGCTGCAATTAATTCTTGCATAAATGGGGGAATTGCAATAAAATCATAAGTTTTATTTGTAGTATTGTTAGTAATTTTTCCATTATCTAAATCAATAGAAATCTCTTCACCCTCTTTAATTTCCAAAGATTCTGGTAATTCAAAAATCGGTAATCCCATATTAAAAGCATTTCTGTAAAAAATTCTAGCAAATGATGGTGCAACAACAGCAGCAACACCTGCAGCTTTTAGTGCAATAGGAGCGTGTTCTCTACTTGAACCACATCCAAAATTCTCACCAGCAACTATAATATCGCCTCTTTGTAACTTTTTAGGAAAGTCAGGATCTGCATCTTCCATAACATATTTTGCTAAATGTTCAGGATCTGAACTATTTAAATATCTCGCTGCAATAATAACATCTGTATCTATGTTAGCGCCAAAATTCCATACTTTTCCAGTAATTTTATTCATATTATATGTCCTTGAATTTAATAAATTTTAAAATTCATTAAATAAATATTTTCAAAAAAAATGCATTTTAGCTAATTTTTTAGTAATTTTTGTTTAAATATTTCTTTTTTAATCAATTGTTTAACTAGTTTGGGTATAATATCCAACCATCTTAGAGAGAGGATTCCCTAAAATCATGAGTGTAAAAGATATAAATAAAACTATTGAGCAATTAGTAAAAGAGTACAAAGAATCGGTACTTACTTACGAAAAAATCATTAAAATCTTTCCAAAAGCACCTTCTGGTCCAAACATTAAAAAACTTTTAGCATTGATTCAGTTATATAATGTAACTGTAATTAGTTCTCAAGAACAAGCAAAAAGAATGAATGCGGAAGAAGCTAAAAAAAGAAAAGAATTAAGAGAAAAATTAATAGAAAATGAAGACGATGTATACGATTTATTGAAAAATAAAGAGTTACTAGAATGGTCAAGATCAGATTCTCCTGTTAGAATGTATTTAAGAGAAATGGGACAAATTCCATTACTTACTAAAGAAGAAGAGATTGAAATCTCTAAAAGAATTGAAATGGGTGAAGATATTATTCTTGATGCTATTTGTTATGTACCATACTTAATAGATTTCATTTTAGAATATAAAGAACCTTTAGTAAATAGAGAAAGAAAAGTAAAAGAATTATTTAGAAATTTTGATGATGATTCTGAAAATGAAGATGAAGAAGAAATTGAAGAAGAAATTATAGAAGAAGATTCTGAATCTTCAGATGAAGATGAAGATAGTGAAAAAACTAGCGCTAAAAAGTTAAAAAAACTTGATAAAAGAGCTCAAACTATTATTGAAGCATTTAAAATATTAGAAAAAGCAAAAAAAGATTGGCTTAAATTTGCTGCAAAAGAGACTGCAAAATCAGATGATGAAACAGATCAAATGACTTTTAATCTTGCTGTTGCATTCAAAAAAAGAATTTTAAAAGAAGCTCTTTTAGATTTAGGACCTACTTCTAAATTAATTACAGAAATTGTAAAAGCAATGGAAACAGCTTTAAAATCTGATACAGGTTTTGATGGTGAATTAAAAAGATTAGAGTATAAATTACCTTTATTTAATGAAACTTTATTAAAAAATCATAAAAAGATTTTAGATAATATTGTGAATTTAACAAAAGCACAAATTACATCTATGGTTCCTGAAGCTACAATGGTTTCTTCTTATATGGAAATAAAAAAACTTTTCCAAACAAAAGAAGCTTCTAAAGGTGGATTTGATTTAGCACCTGAAGAGTTAAAAGATGTTCTTGAACAAATTAAAAGAGGTAAACAAATAACTGATACTTCTAAAACAAGAATGGCCAAGTCAAATCTTAGACTTGTTGTATCTATTGCAAAAAGATACACAAATAGAGGTTTACCATTCCTTGACTTAATTCAAGAAGGAAACATCGGTTTAATGAAAGCTGTTGATAAATTTGAGTATAAAAAAGGTTATAAATTCTCTACTTATGCAACATGGTGGATTAGACAAGCAATTTCAAGAGCAATTGCAGATCAAGCAAGAACTATTAGAATTCCTATTCATATGATTGAAACTATTAATAGAATTAATAAAATCATTAGAAAAGGTATTCAAGAAAATGGTAAAGAGCCTGATGTTGATGAAATCGCAAAAGAAGTTGGATTACCTGTTGATAAAGTTAAACAAGTAATTAAAATTACAAAAGAACCTGTATCTCTAGAAGCTCCTATTGGAAGTGACGATGATGGTAAATTTGGAGATTTTGTTCCTGATGAAAAAGCTCCAACGCCTGTTGATAATATTATGAAAGAAGATTTACAAAATCAAATTGATCAAATATTAGGACAACTAAACGAAAGAGAACAAGCGGTTATTAGAATGAGATTTGGTCTTATGGAAGATGCAAGTGATAGAACACTAGAAGAGATTGGGAAAGAGCTTTCGGTAACAAGAGAAAGAGTTAGACAAATCGAATCAAGTGCAATTAAAAAACTTAAGCATCCAAAAGTTGGTAAAAATCTTAAAAATTATGTAGAAAGTTAATTAAATGAGTTTTTTTGAAGAGTGGGTTGAATTAGATTTAAATCCTATTTTATCTTTTTCATCTAGCTCAAAAATAATTTATTCAAATTCAGAAGCTCAATTTTTGTTAAATAGAATTAAACAAAAAGAGCTTTTTGATTTAGCCTTAACTTATGCTCCAAAAACTTTTGGAGCATTAACTTCTTATATTGATTTAACAATTAAAAACTATACATTTTATGCAATAACCGTTAGCTATGAAAATGAAGATGAAATCCATATGAAACTTTATAAAAGTGCTATGGTAAAAAAAGAATCTAAACTCAATATTAAAAATATCAATACAACAAATATCTTTACGTTGGTTGATTTAGCAATTTCTACAAGCAAAATAAAAAATAATATTAATTTTACAAAAAATTATGATCCATCTATTCCAGAGTTTAAATTGGATGCAAGTTCATTCATAAAGACATTAAATAGTGTTTTTGAAGTTTTCAAAAATAAAAATAATGTAACTTGCTCAATTTTATTAAAAATTGGAGAGTATATTAAAATTGATAATATAAAATATTCTCTTATAAGTGTTGAGATTGATGCAAAGGAAGAAAGTGATTTTTCATCGTTAAGTATAAGAGAAACAAACTCTTTTATCTTAACTTATGATGATTCAAAAGTAACAATTGATTTACCTTTAATTCTTTAAATTTTCAAAGCTTTTTTTCAAGAAGCTTTGAAAATAAAATTCCAATTGGAACTATTCCTAATCCTATAATAAAAGCAATTGGTAAGAAAATCTTATTATTATTTAAAGCAAAAAAACCAAATATTAAAATTCCATAACCTAAAATTCTATAAATTGATAAAAATCCACTTGCTGAAAAAAGAGTATTTTTAAAAGAATTTCTTTTTACTTTTGACTTTTCATCATTTAGAATTTCTTTTATTTTTTCAGTTGTTAACTCATTTTCTGGTATTTCATCATATTGCGTATATAAATCATATGGATCATCTATCTCATCCATTTTATCCCTATCGAAATCTTCGTTTATTTGAGTTAAATCAAGATTCGATAATCTATTTTGGATATTTTTTCTATAAGATAAAAAAGAAGCAACAACAATAAATAAAGAAGATACAAAAGCAACTTGAGTATTTAGTAGCCAAAATTTATTTTGGAAAAATAAAGAGTAAAAAATAATACAAAAGTCTAAAAGAATAAAGACCTTTGCAAATTTCAACATTTCTGGATTAATCTTCATCATCATCTTTATCAAAAGATTTATCTCCATGTTTTGCTCTATAGGCATATCTTGGATCATTTTCCATACCCTCATACACTTTTTGAGCTCTTTTATATGCTCTGTAAACATTTACAATTGCGGCTGCAATTCCCCATGCAATACCAAGCCATAAAGTCCATGTATATCCAGTTAATTGCTTTAAACCATAACCAATACCAAAACCTATGATAATAGCAGCAACAATAGAAATACCTAAAGATAAACTATCAAGAGCAACTATTTTATCTTGGTGTTTTGGTTTATTCGTGTTGTAATCTTCCATTTAATACACCAAATTTAATTTATAAAAGTACAACAATAATCTGTTATTTCTAATACTTTTATGTCAAAACTACAATTTGCAGGAACTTCAAAAAATCCACCTGCATCAATTGTTTCCCAGTTACTATCACCACAAGCTATTAATATTTCAACACGACCAGCAATAATTTCCATATGTTCAGCATCATTTGTTCCAAAAGTGTACTCTCCTGGCATCATGATTCCTAATGTTTTTTTAACACCATTTTCATCTATAAAACTTCTACTTGTAACATTTCCATCAAAATAGATATTTGCTTTTTTTGTTAATTCTACATTTTTAATTGTTGGCATTTTTATTTCCTTTTTATAATTTTTTCATTATTTCTGATGCAGCATTAAGACAAGCATCAATATCTTCATTTGTAATTTTTGTACAAATAAAACCAGTTTCATATTGTGAACAAGCGAAATAAAAACCTTTTTTTAACATTTCATGATGAAATGTTGCAAATCTTTTAAAATCACAAAGACCTACTTCTTTAAAGTTTTTAGGTTCTTTTTCACAAAAGAAAAAACCAAACATACTTCCTCTTGTATTCACTTGCAAAGAAATATCATTTTTTCTAGCTATTTCTTTTAAACCATTTACTAACCTTAAAGCTTTAGCGCTTAAATCATCATAAATCTCAGGATTTGCTTTTAATTTTCGCAGACTCACTAACCCAGCTGCCATTGCAACAGGATTTCCACTTAGAGTTCCAGCTTGATAAACAGTTCCATCAGGACTTAAATATCCCATTATTTTTTTATTTGCAGCAAATGCACCTACTGGCATTCCAGCACCAATTACCTTTCCAAAAGTAATTATGTCAGCTTTTATTTTTGAAATTCCACTTGCACCTTTTAAAGAAGCTCTAAAACCAGACATTACTTCATCGAAAATTAATAAAGCATTATTCTCATCACAAAGTTCTCTACAAGCTTTTAAAAACTCTTTATCTGCTGGAACTAATCCCATATTTCCAGCGATTGGTTCAATAATAATACAAGCAATATCAGAACTATCAGCAAAACATTTTTTTAGATTTCCAATATTATTATATTCACAAATTAAAGTGTGTTTTGTTAAATCAGCAGGAACTCCTGGACTACTTGGACTTCCAAATGTTGCCATTCCAGAACCAGCTTGTACTAAAAGGGAATCTGAGTGTCCATGATAACAACCCTCAAATTTTATAATATCATTTTTTCCCGTTACTCCCCTTGCAAGTCTAATTGCAGACATTACAGCTTCTGTTCCTGAACTAACAAATCTAACTTTATCGATATTATCAAACATATCAACAATTTCATTTGCCAGTTGTGTTTCAAGAATTGTAGGAGCACCAAAAGAAAGACCTTTTTTTGCTGTTTCAATTACTGCATTTTCAATATCTTTATCACAATGACCAAAAATAAGCGGTCCCCAACTTTGTACAAAATCTAAATACTTATTCCCATCTATATCGAATAAATAAGCACCCTCACCTTTTTCTATAAAAGGTGGAGTTCCTCCAACACTTTTAAAAGCCCTAACAGGCGAATCAACTCCACCAGGAATTACTTCACAAGCTTCGTCATAAGCTTTTATTGATTTATTAAACATTCTATATTCCTATTAATCATTTATTAGTGTAATTGTACTATAATCGCGCTATGAAAATTATTATCCTAGCCTTTATTATTTCAATATCTTTACATTTTTTTTTATTTAAGAAATATAATACTGATGAATTTAAAAAAAATAATCAAATTAAAGAAGAAATTATAAAAAAATCTGATGTAAAATTTGTAAAGTTAAAAAAAGAAGAACCTATAATAAATAAAGTAACCCAAGAAAAAGCTGAACTTCCAAAAATTCAAAAAGAAGTAGTAGTAAAAAAAGAGATTCAGAAAAAAGTTGAGAATAATAAAAAAATAGATTTTGAAAAATCAAAAGAATTACAAAAAAAAGTATTAAATGAACAAATTGTAAATAAAAAAGAATCTCTTCAAGATAAAACATTAGAAGATTTTTTATCTCAAAAACAACCTATAAATAAAGAAATTCTAAATGAACTTCAAAAATTATATGGAGAAGAATATGATAAATTTACAAAAGTTCAAAAAGCATATTTAGAAAAAAATTTAAACAATTTTCAGAGTATTACGCAAAGAGTTTTAAATAGATTAGGTTATCCACCACTTGCTGCAAAGCTTAGAATTGGTGGTGTAAATATTATAGAATTTATGTTTCATCCAGATGGAAGTATTACAGGTTTAAAAGTTATAGATTCCTCTGGATACGCTGTTTTAGATAATTATTCATTGGAATTAATAGAAATTGCATATAAAGATTACCCAAAACCTCAAACTGCAACAAAACTAAGATTCAATGTACAATATAGATTATATTAAGGAAAAAAATGTCAATAAATAAAAACTATTTCTATAAACTAATAAGTGGAGAAACTTCGTTAGTTGTTGTTTTTTGGTTCTGGTTTATTTTTTTATCATTTTTAATTGAAATTTTTTTTGAAATGTTTTTTATGCAAACAAAATATGCACAAAATAAGGAAAATTATTTAGAATTCTTTTTATATTTTATCATTTTAATTTATTCTATTCTTATATCATTAGCCATTTATAGAACAGCTAATAAATATAAAGGTTCAAGAATCTGGTCATTTTTATCAAAGGCTTTAGTAAGTATTAATTTATTGTTTTCTATTAATTTCTTCATTGAAGTTAGTAAATTTTACTTTTTTGAAGATTATGCTTTGGAAAAGGAAATTGAAAGTTTTAAAGATAAATTACCAATTCAAATAGACATGAATAGTACTTTAATCGACATCTATAAAAAAGATAAAACTATTTATTATAAATACCAACTTCATGAAGTTCTTTTAGATGATAAATTTTTAAAAAATAAATTTAAAAAACAAATTCAAGACTCATTATGTGAAGATAGAAGTACTGTTGATTTATTAAAACGAGAATATATTTTGAATTACATGTATGTTGGTGAAAAACAAAAGGAAATAGTTGAAATAAAAACTGATAAAAAAGCGTGTGGTGATTCAATTGACGATTTAGAAATTTTAAATAATGTTTTAGAAAAACAAGGGATGATTTAATCTCCTCGTTATAACTTTCTTTCATAATTATATAAATTCATATATCTAAATGCCAATAAATTTTCTAAAATAGCAAATGTAACTATAAAATTAATAAATGAACTTCCACCATAGGAGAATAAAGGTAAAGGAAGCCCAACAACAGGAGCAAAACCTATAACCATTAAAATATTTACACTCATATTAAAAAAGATTAATAGTCCTAATCCTGAAGAAAAAACTCTAATCATATAATCATCTTTAAAATAATAATTCATGCTAAGTAAATGAATAATAATTAATGTATATAAAAATATTAATCCAATTGCACCAAGAAATCCATGTCTTTCAACAAAATATGCAAAAATAAAGTCACTTGTTGCAATTGGCAAAAACTTTAATTGAGTTTGAGTTGCATCTTCGCTTTGTTTTCCAGTAAGTCCACCTGAACCAATTGCAATAATTGATTGTTGAACATGATAACTTGGTTCTTCTGAAACAAAATCAGTGATTCTTTTTTTCTGATAATCTTTTATTAAATATGTATAAATAAAGGGTGAAGATATTCCTATTACAATAAGAATAGTTGCCCAAATTTTCCAATTTATACCAATAATAAATAAAACACCGTAACCTACTAAAAGTAAAATCATTGCCGTTCCTAAATCAGGTTCTTTAGCAATTAATATAAATGGTAATAAAATATATACTGAAAAATAAAGAAAATCAGATAAACCATAACCACCTTTTGGTGGTGGTTTGTGATAAATTAAATATCCAAGCATCAAAATGAATACTGGTTTTATTAATTCTGAGGGCTGAATCGTTGTATTTAAAAAAGGTATAGGCAACCATCGTGTAGCACCTAATTTTGTAATACCTAAAAATTCAACAGCAATCAATAATATAATACCTAACCAATATAAAGTTGGTATAACTCTAATTTTTCTTCTAATAGGTAAAATAAAAACTATTAGAAATATAAAAATAGAAATTACATAATATACTAGTTGTTTATTAGCTAACCTTTCGTTTGTTTCACCAATTAAATGGTATGATATAAATATCAAAGGTAAAATAAATATTATTAACAAATAATCAAAATGGGAAATAATTCTTTTATCAAATAAACGCATAGTGAAAGAGTATCTAAATATGGATAAAAATTTTATTGTTTTTGAAACAAATAGATTAGATAAATTTCTAGCATCGCAAATTGATGCTTCAAGAAATCAAATCGAACAACTAATTAAAAAAGAGTATGTAAAAGTAGATGGAAAAGTAGTAAGCAAAACTGGTCTTAAATTAAAAGAAAATCAAAGTATTGAAGTTCATTTCCCAGAAGCCGAACTAAATCCTAAAAAAGATGAAAATTTTGTAAAAGAGTCTTTAAAAGATAAAAATGTACAAATTATTTATGAAGATGATGATATTTTAGTTATAAATAAACCTTACAACTTAACTGTTCATGATGCACCAAGTGTAAAAGATGCAACTTTAGTCGATTGGTTAAAACTAAATAATATCTCATTATCAACGCTAAGTGGTGAAGAAAGACATGGAATAGTACACAGAATCGATAAAGGAACAAGCGGTGTTATGGTTGTTGCAAAAACAAATCAAGCCCATGTCGGATTATCAAAACAACTTGAAGATAAAACTATGGGAAGATATTATTTAGCAATAATTGATATGCCATTAAAAGATAATATTATAATTGATAAACCAATAGCTAGAAATTCAAATAATAGATTAAAAATGTCAATTGAAGAAAATGGAAGATTTGCAAAATCAGCATTTAATAAAATTTCATTAAGTGATAAAGAAAATTTTGAATTAATTGCAGCAAAATTATTTACAGGAAGAACTCATCAAATTAGAGTTCACTTAAGTTCGATAAATAGGCATATATTAGGTGATAATTTATATGGTTTTAAGGGCGAATTAAATAAAATAAATAGATTTTATTTGCATGCTTATTATCTTTATTTAACTCATCCTATCACAAATAAGCAAATGAGTTTCAAAGCAAATTTACCAAATGATATGGATGAATTCCTAAACATTAATTTTCAAAAGGAGAATATAAATGACAAACTTAATGAAAACGACATCGTTAGCAACTTTAATACTTTTATTTAGTGGTTGTACAAATATCATTGATAACTTCAATGCTCCAACAAAACCAAGAGTAGATAATTCTATTGAAGTAGTAAATTATGATTCTATAAAATCTATTCCTGACATGGCAAATATTGGATTTGAATGGGAAAAAGTAAATGACTCAAGAGTTATTGGTTACAATTTTTATAGAACAGAATTAGATAAAGGTTCAAATGAGTTAAAACTTGTAAAAACAATGGATAATAAATATGCAACTCATTATGTTGATAAAGGTTTAGAACCAAAAACTAGATATGCTTATCAAATATCTTCAATAACAGCTGATGGCATTGAATCAAAAACAACAGATGCATATATTGTTCAAACTCTTCCTCGTATTGTCCCTGTTGAATTTATACAAGCAATCTCTAATTTACCAAAAAGTGTCAAATTAATTTGGAGACCACATACAGATACAAGAGTTGGTTATTATAGAATTGAAAAATACAATACTTTTTTAAATGAATGGATACTTTTAAAAACTATAAAAGAAAGACTCCAAGTTGAATATTTAGATACAGGATTAGATGATAATACTAGTTATAAATATAGAATTAAAGCATTTAGTTTTGATGATGTAGAAGCAGCTCCTAGTAAGGTGGTTATTGGGAAAACAAAACCT
>Ga0172377_10005258_pt1 | contig 13310 bp, 10 predicted proteins | sample Pumphouse3metaG_FD_119749 | JGI IMG/M metagenome (GOLD analysis project Ga0172377, IMG submission 119749) | Leachate microbial communities from a municipal landfill in Southern Ontario, Canada - Pumphouse #3 metaG | ecosystem: Engineered > Solid waste > Landfill > Unclassified | place: Canada... | reverse complement strand
TTCTGCCTCTTCAAGCCAGATACTACTGGATGCATCAGAAGGCATGCGCCAGTCTCCACGAGGGCTCAGACTGACACTCCCTACCTTCGGTCCGTCAGGAAGACAACTCCTCTTGAACTGCTGGGCAAAAAATCTGCGAAGGAATACCCTTAACCATTTTTTCAGGGTTTCTTCATCGTATGTACCGCCCAGTTCGGCTCCGGATACAGCTTTACGTTCCGTTGTCTTATCTTTAACTTTCTGTTCGATAAAGGCTTTCTTGGCTAATAAGAATATTTTTCCAGGTCTGAATCCATAACGAAGGAAATAGTACAGGAAGAAATCATGCAACTCGTATGGTCCTACAAGGTCCTCTGTCTTTTGCTTGATCTCCCCGTTCTCATCTGCTGGAATCAACTCAGGAGAAATAGGAGTATTGATAATATCCAGCAAAGCTGCTCTGCTCGTCTCATCAATAGAATTATCTGCAACATGTTTCAAAAGAAACTGTATCAAAGTTTTCGGAATACTGGCATTCACTCCATACATGCTCATGTGATCACCGTTATAGGTGGCCCACCCCAATGCGAGTTCACTTAAATCACCTGTTCCGACAACAAGACCCTCCAGTTGATTAGCCAGATCCATCAAGATCTGTGTACGTTCCCGAGCCTGACAGTTTTCATAGGTAATATCATGGATATTCTCGTCATGACCAATATCTTCAAAATGTTGAGTTACCGCATTTGCAATATTTATCTCACGGACAGTAACTCCAAGATTCTTCATAAGAATGATTGCATTATGATGGGTACGGTCAGTCGTACCAAAGCCAGGCATAGTAACGCCAATGATTCCTGTACGGTCCAACTTGAGTTTATCAAAAGTCTTCACACATACCAACAGTGCCAAGGTAGAATCCAATCCCCCGCTGATACCGACAATGACCGTTTTCACATGAGTATGGACGATTCTCTTAGCCAGGCCCATCACCTGGATATTCAGGATCTCCTCACAAGAGGCATTCCTATCCTTTTCCTGAGGGATAAAAGGATGTGGGTTCACCGTACGCTCCAATACGAAATCACGTTCAATATCAGGTGATGCTGTAGCCACGCGATGGATAGAAAATTTAGATTCCTGCATGGCATATTTTATATTGCGCTGCGCATTAACGTAAGTAGAATTGCACCGTCGCTCTATCTGGAGTTTTTCAATATCAATCTGAGCAATTTCCAGTTGGCTGTTGAGAGAGAACCGTTCTGACTCCGCCAGCATATTGCCATTTTCATAAATCAATGCATTCCCCCCATATACGACATCCTGGGTGCTCTCACCAAAACCACAGGAACTATAGATATAGCCTGTCATGGTGCGTGCACTTTGGTTGGACAGCAGACTCTTGAGATAAGCATGTTTGCCACTCAACTCATCACTGGCAGAAAGATTGAATATCAACTGGGCGCCTGCCAGTGCGAGGCCATTGCTAGGAGGAGTGGGAGCCCATACATCCTCACATATTTCAACTCCAAAAGTAGCCCCACTGGAAGTAGTGAACAACTGAAGGTCAGGAGTGATCAATGTTTTATGTCCGGCAAAGCGAATTTCAGTTTCTTTCACATCCTGTGCAGAAGCGAACCACCTCTTCTCATAGAACTCGCTATACTCAGGAAGATAGGTTTTAGGAACCAGCCCCAGGAGTTTACCTTTCTGGATGATTGCGGCACAGTTTAGCAACAGATCACCAACCACAACCGGAAGCCCTACAATAGCAATGACATCCAACTGCCGTGTGACATTAAGCAGCATCATCAGGGAATTCTCAGCCGCATCAAGAAGTAACTGTTGATGAAAAAGGTCCTGACAAGAATATCCGGTGATAGAAAGTTCCGGAAAGACGATGATCTCTACTCCCAATCCTTCAGCCTGTACGATAATATTCTCTATCTGTTGAGTATTAAACCGCACATCGCCTACCTTCACAGAAGGAACAGCGCTTGCTACTTTGATAAAACCGTACTCCATAACCTTTAATTTTTATTAACACAAGTATTTGTTATTAGTCTGATTCAGCATCTTATTCTCAGATGTCAGTATTTTCACTTTTCATTTCACTCACATCCGATGCCGATCCCTGTTATTAGTTTTCTATAGAAAATCAGAAATAACCATCCTATTATCATCCAAGACGATTATTTCTGATACAGATATATTCAATGTATTGTTATCTGAGTGGCACCATATCCATATTCCTGGAAAGATGCATCCTGATAAGTGCAATGCTTATACCGGTAGTTGAGTTCATGGATCAAGGCATGACGGAGAACGCCCTCACCTTTACCATGAATAAAGACAATTTTCAGTCCTTTCCTATTCAAGTTTTCATTCATTATCTTCTTGAAATAATCAAGTTGGTAGTGAAGGATATCTACCGCCTGCATTCCCGCCGTTGTTTCCAGCAAAGACGAAGCATGAAGGTCAATAACCAGCAAGTTATCCTTTTTCTTCTCACTTTTATTCAGTTGAGGAGTTCCGGATATTTTAGTTGATGATTCTGTATGATAGAGTTCATCCTTTAACTTTCTGGGATCCAGATGTATAGGATGACTCACGACATCATTTTCGATGATGGGATAGAGCAAAGCCTGCTGTTCAAAGAAATCATTCTCCGCAAAAGAATTCTGTTTGCAGAATTTTACGGCATCAATATGAAACTGAGCCTCTACAGGTGTTTTCCACAAGAAAGGTTTATCCTTCTTATACGCCATGATCTGCAAGGCGATATGTCCCAGTTGTCCGATCTCCATCACAGTATCTTTTTCAACGAACAGTTTGGTGTTCGGTTCTACTTCAGATTGCTGCTTGAGTGTCCAGGCATTCCCTTCAGCATGAAGGTAAGCATACTGAAGGGTATAATTACTATCGTTGATGATATAAGTTTCAAACTCCGTATCAGGCAAAGCCTGTACATCCTTAGGGACAAAAGCCAGATAAACAGACAGCCGGTCACCGTCCTTTCTTTCTTCAGCAGGTCTCTTGAAAGTAATCTCCTTATCAGCAGGATCATCTTCCAGTTCCTCCTCTTCCGTTTGTCCGGCAGTTTCTGCATTCAACAAGGTCTTAATACTTCTCTGATCATCTTTCAACTCCGTTCTGGCATGAGCTTCTGCTTTCTCCTTTGCATCCATTTTCTCAGAAATCATCTTGCTCATACTGTAATCATCTGTCGAAACGACAACTACGTCATTAACAGGGGTTGGGATCTGAAAACCATCCTCATCCTCAATCAGTACAATGCCATTGCCCTGGAACCCGGCGACCTTACCACCACCGGTCTCTGACAGGAATCTTACTTTATCACCTATTTTCATACTATCTTTCTTTAATTTATCAGTAATGAAATCCGAGTCATTTTCATCTCAGCAGATGCCAATGGTTCTTCTTCATCTTAAAACGTCTCCTATTCTATCCAACTATCGGACAAGAATCGTACTTTCCTGAGGATATACAGGCAGACACTATCTTACGGAATCAACAGACAAGCATCACCATAGCTCAGGAACTTAAAGTCATGGGCCAGGGCATACTGATATACCTTCTTCCAGTCACCATGCAGGAAAGCACTGACCAAAAGCAGCAAAGTACTCTCAGGTTGATGGAAATTAGTAATCAGCAACTTGACAAACTTATAGGTATAACCCGGTGCAATAAAAAGCGCAGTGCTTGAATGAAGTGCATCGAGGCCGTTCCTATCCAGATAAGCCAGAATATTCCTCACAGACTGTTCCGGAGTGATTCCTTCAGCCAGTCCTCCGTCTCTGCCATTGTCGTATGGATCCCACTGATTCACGTGCAGATCTTCCTCACTGGCCTCTGGATGAGTTTGTAAATAAGCACCCATATAATAGAGACTCTCGAGAGTGCGTACAGAAGTTGTACCGACAGCTATGCACTGGCAATGATACTTCAGAAGACGCTCAAAGGTATGCCGGTGAACAACAATATATTCAGAATGCATCTCATGCCCTTCTATCTCATCCGTCTTTACAGGTTTAAAGGTACCGGCGCCTACATGCAAGGTCACCTCATCACGGACGATACCCAACCGATCTATATTGTCCAGCACCCGGTCTGTAAAATGAAGGCCAGCTGTAGGTGCAGCCACGCTTCCATTAATCTTGGAATAGACTGTCTGATAATCAATTTTATCACTCTCCTCCGTAGAACGGTTCAAATAAGGAGGAATAGGAAGTTCGCCCACCTTCTCAAGGATATCAGCGAAATTCACCTGATCCGCATCCCAATCGAAATCAATCCAATAGTTGGTTCCACCTGTGTGATTGGTCATTTTCTTCTGTTCCTCATTCAGTTCATCCCCTCTGAGCATAGTTGCTTTCAAGGAAAACTGTTGGCCTTTGATTTCAAATTCGCGAACCAGGGAACCCTCTTTCCATTTCTTCATATTCCCTACCATGCACAACCAAGAGCAATGTCCGGTAGTCTGGAACATCCGTTCATAATCAGAAGGAACGGCCGGTTCCATAAGGAATATCTCTATCTGTGCACCAGTCTCTTTGCGAAAGTGCATACGTGCCTGGATAACCCTTGTATTGTTGAAGACCATCAAGGCACCTTCAGGAAGATATTTCGTTATATTATAGAAAACATCCTCACTCACCTCACCTTGCCGATAAAGAAGGAGTTTAGCATGATCACGTAGAGGATTAGGATGTTCAGCTATCTTGTCATCAGGTAAATCATAATTGAAATCAGAAATTCTAATGTGTTTAGTATCCATAATTTTATTTAATAATTTGGTATGATTCCTCTGAAAAGAGCATATACCAATGTAAAAGCCAGTACAGTCATTACCACGTCTATATCGCTATAGTCATAACCCGTCTTGGTGTACTGGGATGAAATATAATTCAGTTTTGGAGAGATTTTATAGTACATCTTATGATAAAGCAAATAGAACATAAAGCCCGCCAATGCACCAAATGCCCAACCCGCCAGCACATCACTGGGATAGTGTACGCCAAGATAAACACGAGTCCATCCATTCATCAATGACCACAAGACCATGACAGAACTTAATAGCCGACTTCTGATCAGGAGACCGAAAAAGATAGCTATCCCCATGGTGTTAGCAGCATGAGCGGAAAAGAAACTAAATCCATCTCCACGATAACTGTTTACCACATCAATGGAGTATTTCAACATCGGGTCATTAGACGGCCGACAGCGCGAGATAAGGGGTTTGACGATACCATCGTCAATGCAGTTAATCGATAAGACACACAATGCGGTACATCCGACCACAAGCATAATCTGTGCCATGGTCTCATTATTTTTCAACACAAGATAGAAAAGCACAATATATAAAGGAATCCAGGTTAGGCCAGATGTAAGAGCCATGACCAGACCATCCATAAACTGTGATTGGCTTCCATTAAAGAAATGGAATATGATTCTGTCTAATTCTAAAAGTTTCAATTTATTTTTTCTATTATGACTTTCAAAATTTCTACTCTGTAGTATTTCCTTATCATACAAAGAGAGGATACCCTTCTACCTTTATTCACTTAAATACCTTCTATCTGATTGGTACGCAACCAGCCTTCACGTCCATCAGCCAATTTGATACCTCTCCACTGTTCCATGGTCTTATCAGTAATTTCCACACGGGTCCCTTCATGAATGACAAAAGCCTCTACACCATTCTTAGCTGGAGTTTTCTTCACGGAAATGGAAGGAGAAATGACTATGGCTCCTGTACGATGCATGAGATCCGACTTTTGCTGAAAGGCAAAGAGGTTACATAGTAGAAAAACGACAACAGATACACACGCACCAAAGAAGCCCACTTTGCGCAATATCAGATTTTTCCCGAAGAGATAAGCCAGAACAAGTATCAGAGCCAAGCACAATGCCCCAATAGCAATATGAGCCCATCGGTCTACGCTGGTAAAATTGACCAGTTCTTTATACCATGACACAAAAAACACCTCACCCTGAGGAGTAATCTTGTCAATGGTTTTACTCCTTGCGAAGTCAAGATTAAACCGGATATCCTTGTCACCCGGTTGAATCAGATGGGCTCTTTCATAAGCCAGAACAGCCTGAGGAATATTATCACTACGATAATAAGCATTCCCCAGATTATAATATAAAGCAGCGCTGACTCCCTCTTTCAGAAGTTGCTGATATTCCTTGATTGCCTGCTGATAGTTACCTTTGGCATAGTCTGCATCCGCATTAGCTTTTGAAAGCGCTGAAGCATTCTGAACGAAGACCAGCAAAAGCAAACAGAGGAAAACGAATTTTATATTCTTCATCATCTTATCTGTTTACGGAATTTTTATTCCCTTTTTTCATTACATCCTCGATATTCATAATGGCTGTCATAGCACGATCGAAGGTCCGCTCCATATTTCCTTGTGGGTCTCCAGGCGCATAGCGTTCAAATTCACATTCGTCCAGAGCTCCGACAAATTTCTCTATTGTCTCTTTATCAACCTGATGAATAGACAGATTATCCTGAATATTCTCACGTGTAAGTTGTTCTACCGGCATATTCAGTTTATCACTGATATATCCCCACAAGGCCCTGAGTACTTCATCATAAAATTCAGCTTGCCTGCCCTTAATCATCAGCAGACTGGCCCGTCTCAGTCTTCTTCTTGCAACCTTATTAGCCTTTTTACCCCGCATCTTCACCATGTCAGCCATTTCTGCGGCACGTTTTCTGAAGATAATCAGCAATGCAACAAAGACCACTACAAGAAGGAACAGAATGGTCACATATCCCACACTTCCGAAGAAGAAATGATTTACCTGATGAAAGGCACTGCTGCCCAACTTTAAAGGATGAATATCCTGATCTTTCATATCTGAGAAATCAGTTACTCCTGATTCATTACCATCTCCCTTACTGACATTGATCACAAAGGGTTGTGTCTGTATGGTCTTATAAGCATTAGCCGCAACATCATAATAAGTCATTTTGACTGATGGAATGGTATACTTTCCCTGATTACGGGGTACGGCAAGGAAGTCATAAATCATATTTCCTTCTACTCCATTGGCAGTCAACTTGGTCTTGTCTGTTACTTTAGCATCGTATGTATCAAAACCTTTCGGGAAATTGACTACAGGTTGCTTAAGTAATTTAAGATTGCCGATTCCTCCTATGACGACACGCAGTGTTATCGGTTCACCGGCCTTAACCTCCTTCTTATTGAGTTGGGCTGTAATATTAAATTTCCCAACGCCTCCAGAGAATCCTGAAGGACTGGGCGGTAGTGGAGCTACATGAATCGTCATGCCGGGAGCGATGATGCTTTTCTTCACATCCACGTAATCCGATCCACCATTAAAGAAAGCTTCGAAAGGATCCACATTTCTATTCTCCTCCTCGACAATTCCCTTAAAGGTTATGCTTGGTATCTTCAGGTCTCCGGTCATCTGAGGATACATCACATACTCGCTCCAAGTGACACAGCGGTACGGCCGGCCATTAACTTTCTCTATATGGAAAGTCTTCTGTTGCGGGAGTTGTACTTCCTGTGTATGAAAACCATTCAGATCCGGCATCTTGCCTTCCAACTGTGTCAGATCAACAGTTGTATAGACCTTATAGGTAAGGAGAACAGGTTCCTGTTCATGCACTCTCCTCTTACTCGCTGTGACACGGATAAAGAGTTCATTACCCGATATACGGGAGCCTTCAGGACGCATTCGTGGAGCACTCACCGGACTACCCTGCATATTCGGTGTACCGCCATTGGCCTGAGCACGACCAGACACATGGATATGAGCCGAACCGGAAGTAATGCGTTTTCCATTTACAACGGCATGAGCCCCTGAAATGGTATAGTGACCATCCTTTTTAGCATAAAGTGTATAGGTATAGGTAACCGATGATGAACTAGTCGTATGCCCATTAACCATCGTAAAACTGGACTGGGAGGAAGCATACGGCCCTGCTACGATTTCCAAACCTTCAGGAACATTACCACCACGGAACTCTGACACATCCTGAGTATTCACGGTATAGGCTATACGAAAATTCTCCCCTGCCGCTACATGTGAAGGAGCGGAAACAGAAATTCTCTGTGCCCATAGAGGCATATATCCTAGAACGAGAAATAAACTCAGAAACAGATATGTATAGAAATGTCTCATATAATAATTATCCTTGAATTTTGTCCGATTGCCCGCAAAAAGAATTTTTCTCATTCCTTTTCTGCACTCGTATAACCCGTCATTTACCAGTTTTTATCCAATTGTTTTCTCGCAGGCTGCGCCATATTCTTCTGAAGTTTTGCATTAGTTGCCTTTTCCTGTTGGACAGCTGCATTCAGAAGTTGCTCAGCATTCTGTTTACTCATCTGAGGCTGATTTGGATTCTGCTGGTTCTGATTTTTATTTTGATCCTGCTTATTTTTGTTCTGTTTGTTCTGATTCTTATTTTGGTTTTTGTTTTGATTCTGCTTGTTCTTACCGTTCTTATTATTCTTCTGATTCTTATTCTTGTTCTTGTTTTTATTTTTGGGTTGATTTTTCAGCAACCTCTGGCAAAGGGCAAGGTTATAACGAGTCTGTTCATCAGAAGGATTATTCCTTAAAGCCTCTTCATAGAAAGGTATAGCCTGTCCATACTGCCGACGATTCTCGAAGATGACACCTGTATTATGGTAACTTCCAGCCTTTCTGACTTTCCCTTTTTCCATACGGCCGGATTTCATAAACTGCTGTACTGCAAGGGAATCTTTCTGCTGCATCATCAAAGCACAACCAAGATTATATACAGCCTGCGCATTATCTGTATTAGCAGCTATCGCCTTACGGAACATCGTCTCTGATGCGATCCATTTATGAGCATGATAAAGTTTGTTCCCCTCACGGATAAAAGTTCTGTCCGCACGAGGCTTCATATCAGGAACAGCCATTACCAGACAGAAAACTGCCAATAACAGGATTGCTCCTATAATGATATATTTCGCATACTTTCTCATCATCTTTTCCTAAAGAGTTTTACCTTTTTTAGCAATGGGTTCTTAGCTTCCGAAATACACACTTCAAGTATAAGAAGGAAAAGGACTATCATCCCAACGACTTGAAATTGTTCATTAGAAGCATCATATACGACAGACTCTGCATCTCCATGCTGCAATTTTGAAAGTTCCACATTAAGTCTGTCTTCCACATTACTTGTATTGTCAACATGAATATACGTCCCATCACCAGCCTGTGCTATCTGCTGGGCTGTCTGTTCATTCAAAGCCGTCATTACCGTATTTCCACTCCTGTCCTTCAGATAAGTCCCATTACCCATAGGAATCGGAGCACCCTTTCCTGAGCCCACACCAAGCACAAAGACATTAATACCAGCCTTATGGGCTGCCTTTGCAGCTTCCTCAGCACCGCCTTCATGATCTTCTGCATCCGTAATCACGATAATGGCCTTACCTGATTTGTCATCCTCCTGCGAGAAACTGTGCATCGCAAGATTAATAGCCTGACCAATATCCGTTCCCTGAGTACGGATTAATCCTGGTTCTATGTTACTAAGAAACATCTTAGCAGAGATATAATCCGTGGTAATCGGCAACTGGACGTATGCTTCACCGGCAAATACAATCAGTCCTATTTTATCATTATTAAACTTATCTACAAGATTTTCTATCAGCATTTTGCTCCGCTCCAGCCGCGAAGGTTCCACATCCTGAGCAAGCATCGAATTTGATATATCCAAACAGATAATGGTCTGTATTCCCTTACGCTTCTCATTGGAAATCTTTGCTCCCATTTGAGGACGAGCCATCATGACCACTACTAATGCCACAGCAGCCATCAGAAGCCAGAATTTCACGCTCGGGCGATATTTGGATACATCCGGCATCAGTTCTTTCAGAAGATCTTTCTCACCGAACTTCTTCAATTTAATGCAACGTTGACGCCATTCGACAAACCGGATGATAACCAGAATAGGAATGGCAATCAATGCCCACAGATATATAGGATTTTCAAATCTAAACATTTCTGAATATTTCTAGCATTTCCAACAATCCCACCCATCAGGGTATACGACGAAACCAAGTAATCCTGAGGAGAACCTCCAGAAGTAAGAAGAAGAGTGCAGCAAAAGCGAAAGGCTGATATGCATCATAACGTTTTGCAAAATGCTGGACATTCATCTTAGACTTCTCAAGTTGGTCTATATCACGATAAATTTTTCTCAACTGAGATGTATTCGTAGCACGATAGAAATTTCCGCCTGTAGCATCTGCTATCGAACGAAGAGTCTGTACGTCTACTTCAGCCGGAAGGTTGATATATTGAGTAGTTCCAGCCACCTGTACAGGATAAGGCGCTACAGTATTAGTACCCACACCTATTGTATATACACGAATGCCCAGGCTCTTGGCTATCTGAGCGGCTGTCATCGGTGAGATATCTCCCATATTATTAGAGCCATCAGTCAGAAGAATTACCACTTTACTTTTAGCCTTAGAACTCTGAAGACGGGATATGGCATTAGCCAGTCCCATACCCAAGGCTGTACCATCATCTATCAGTCCTCTGGCTGCAATATCAGTGCGCACATTATGAAGTAGAGCCAGCAAACTGGCATGGTCAGTGGTCATCGGGCATTGCGTAAAGGCTTCACCGGCAAAAATAGTCAATCCTATATTGTCATTCGGACGACTGGAGATAAACTCCTCTGCCACTTCTTTAGCAGCTTCTATACGATTCGGCTTCAAGTCCTCTGCAAGCATACTCGTCGAGACATCCATACACATCATGATATTGATGCCTTCAACAGTCTTGTTATTCCAGGCATTATGAGTCTGGGGACGAGCCAGTATAATCACAATCAGAATGAAGGTGATACACCGCAGCAGCATGGGTAAATGCATCAGGCGCATACGCATGCTCTTGGGCGCATACTCATAGGCACGAGTATCGCTCATCTTCATCGTAGGCTCACTCTTCTTCCTGTACAGAAAATACCATAATATATAAGGTATCAGCAACAGGAGCAGCAGGAAATATCCTTTGTTTGCAAATTCCATATCTACTAAATTAACTTCACTACCTGTACGATAACATAAATAAGGAGCACAACAGCAACCAGTCCCGTTACAGTAAGAGCAATCTTAATGTTACGACGGGCATCACGAGTTCTCTGATCCGAAGCACTTAATGTCGGAGCGACTTTCTCCTCAGCCGGAACTTCATCCGTTTTCGTCTCATCAATGAACTTGATGGCATTGACCAGATTCTTGTCATTCTCATTAATGAATGTCTCGTATTTCGCAAATTTCACCAGATCGGCTGTCTGGAAAAGTTCCGTCAGTTCTGCTATCATCTCCTGATCACCGGCTTCACGCAAGCGGTCAATGATATCAGAACTGGTCATCTCTTTAGCCCCGAAACCAAACCGATTCTGTATATATTCCCTTAAAGCATCCGTAAGTTGGGTATAGTAAGCTTTCTCACCTTCTATATTATCTACATGCTCATGCTTGATTTTCTGTATCTTAGTAAGAGCCTTCTCATGTGCCGGAACTCTCTTGACAATACGGAAATGAACAATAATAGGCTTATTTTCCTTCAACCTTACATAGCAATAGAAGAAGAAGGCACACAGCAGGAGCATCAACATACTGCACCAAAAGACAGGACTCCATTCCTCCCAGTCAAAGATATTGTTCTGAACATCCTTCGGGGGATAGAATTTATTAGGGTGCAGGGTATCCACAGGAACCGTCAAGACCTTAAGAGCCAACTGATTGCCATGATAATTTTTCCCATCCACTTTCACATTCAATGGAGGTATAGGATAAAGTTTCTGATGAAACGATGTCAGTGTATAGGTACGTTCAACCTGCACCATACCATTATCAAGGGCTGTTGTATCACCGTCCTTCCAAGAAAGGACCTCCACACCAGGTGTGATCATCTGAGATCTCTTGAACACAGGCATGTTAGCTTTTGTACCTTTCTTCATAGCTACAGTCAGATGCAAATCGGTCTGCTGTCCGATCAGTATCTGTATAGAGTCTATCTTCTGCTCTACCTGGACTTGAGACCACCCAGGCAGCACAAACAGAACAGTGACTGCACCTACCAATATCTTTTTGATGAACTGATTCATTCCAACTTCAACTTATTAAAAATCCTCATCATGTGCGTTGCTTAAAGAGAAGGAGCAATGATTTTGTAAAATCCTCATCCGTTGCAATACTCGTCCAATCAACACGGCTCTTGGCAAAGATTTCTTTCAACCAAGCTTCACGTTCCAACCAATAACGGGTATGAGCTCTGCGAAGATTCTTCGATCCGGTATCAACATACATTTCATGCCCCGTCTCTGCATCTCTTACTTTCATCATTCCCACATCAGGCAGACGCTTGGCACGAGGATCATACACCTGAATAGCCACCATGTCATGTTTATGGTTAGCGATCTTCAAAGCATGTCCCAATGCACTCTCCTCCTGTCCTTCTATCCGAACCATCCGCTTACGATCATAAAAATCGCTGATTACGAAAGCCGTACAACGCCGCCGCTGGACACGGGTGAGATATTCCACAGCTTCAGCAATATCCGTCTTTTCACTTTGCGGATGAAAATCAAGCAGTTCCCGGATAATCAGAAGAATATGCTTCCGGCCTTTTTTAGGCGGAATATACTTTTCTATCCTATCACTGAAAAAAATAACACCTATCTTATCATTGTTCTGGATAGCACTGAAAGCCAATGTCGCGGCAATTTCAGTCTCCATATTACGCTTCGTCTGATGAGCCGTACCAAAGTCAAGAGAACCACTGACATCGATGAGAAGCATAACCGTCAACTCACGCTCCTCTTCAAAAACTTTAATGTAGGGACGATGAAAACGGGCTGTTACATTCCAGTCTATATCACGGACATCATCGCCAAACTGATACTCTCTTACCTCTGAGAAAGACATTCCACGTCCCTTAAAGGCTGAATGGTATTGCCCGGCAAAGATATTCTGACTCAACCCGCGGGTTTTTATCTCAATCTTCCTGACTTTCTTTAAGATCTCTTGCGTATCCATATCTGATTCTCCAAACGACTCATGTCTTTACATCTTCAGCGGAATTTTTCTATCACTGACCAATCAAGGTACTTCTACCTTATTGATAATCTTACTCACAATCTCTTCCGAGGTAACATTAGCAGCCTCTGCTTCATAGCTCAAGCCGATACGATGGCGCATCACATCATGAACTACGGCACGAACATCTTCAGGAATCACATAACCACGATGGTGAATAAAGGCGTACGCACG
>Ga0172377_10005255_pt1 | contig 13314 bp, 10 predicted proteins | sample Pumphouse3metaG_FD_119749 | JGI IMG/M metagenome (GOLD analysis project Ga0172377, IMG submission 119749) | Leachate microbial communities from a municipal landfill in Southern Ontario, Canada - Pumphouse #3 metaG | ecosystem: Engineered > Solid waste > Landfill > Unclassified | place: Canada... | reverse complement strand
TTCTGTGATTACTGGTGCGAGTTCAGAATAATACCTCTACATTGGCTCTTTCAAACATTAAATTCCATGCTTTGGCTTTGACACATATTGGGGCAGAAGGTTAGAAGCATCCATTTATTTGAGCAAAAGTATTATTGGGATGGAAAGAACCAAAACGGACAAAAGCCTAGTGCCGGAATGCATTTTGCCCGTGATAGCGTTAGTAAGAAAGCTATTAAGATTATCAAACTCAAACCTTAATTTTTAATTTCTAATTGTTTGCTTAACCCTTTAGGTTAATTCTCTCTAAGGTTCATGCTGCCATCATCCCGTTTTACCCGATGATGGTAACCTGAACCTATCTTTTGAATAACACGAAACAATGGGAATAAAGGCAATACTATCCTTGCAGAATTATCTTGTCTAATCGTAAATCCGTATTTACACTATTAGGAGATTAGAGGTTGATATACTCCTCGCATGAAAGGACATACGATACAACTTTCTGCAGGTTATAATACTATTTTGAGTACAAATATATAGAAGCATTGCGGACAATAAAATTTCAGCTTCGAGATATTGGAATGCAATTTCTTGCTTGACAAGTCCAATGCTGTATCAGATGCGTTATCTTATAAAAAATATCTCTTGAGGTTTAGATTATTGATGAGGTTTTATGACTTTCACTACTTGCTATAAATGGCTATTAGTTCTAGGGATATTGATTGCTATGTTTGCCTGTGCACGCAATAAAAGGTTCCAGTCTCAAGCAGAAAGCATGATTAAACAAGGCAAGTACGAATCTGCCGCCTATTTTGCCATCGAATCTCTCAAGCTTAAACCGGATTACCTAAAAGCTCAAACAAGCCTAAAGCAAGCTTACCCTCAAGCGGTATTATCACGTTTAGAGCGTGTAAACAGGCTCAAAGAAAGCAATGATGATTACAAATGGGAAAAAATACACTTAGAGTATAATGCCCTCAACAAGCTAAACAAAGCTGTGGAAGCATTGTTTCCTCTCATCAATCCCGAAAATGGCTTAGCAATTCGTTTTGACGTAATGGATGTCAGTGCGGAAATTGCAGAAGCTAGTGAATTGGCAGCGGATTTGTATTACCATAAAGCCCTTCATCAAAGCCGTATTAGTATCGATAAAGAAAGCCAGCAAGAAGCGGCGAAACTGTTTAAAAAAGCCATGAGTTTTGTTCCTAACTATCTTGATAGTGCACAAAGATACCAAGCTGCAAGGCAAAAAGCTGTAATGCGCATAGCAATTTTACCTTTTGAAGACATATCGGGCAACAATCGTTCCTATGGTGCTCTTACCAACATACTCAGCGATCTTATTATAAGTAATCTTTTACAGCAAAATAACGCTTTAGAGTATACGGAATTCATTACTCGAGACCGTATAGATGTGCTAATGAAAGAGCAACAACTTGGTGTATCGGGCATGATAGATGAAAACAGTGCGGCAAACATCGGTCATCTCTTAGGGGCTAATTCTATCCTGACGGGAAAGATATTGCAGATTTCTTACAATGAACCACGCACAGTCCAAACAAGCATAACCGAAACTTCTGTAGTAGCAGATAGCGAAAAAGATGAAGAAATTGATATTAGCTGCAGCATTACAAAATACACTAAAACTGCAAGCTTGCAGATATTGGCTTCTTATACTTTGGTTGATGTATCTACAGGTAAGATACTTTCCCACAATAGCTTTAATCCTTCCTATAAGTTTCAGGAAAGTTGGGGCACCAAGCTTGGTGGAGATGAGCGAGCATTAACTACTGAACAGAAAAAACTAATTAGCAAGGAAGAAATACTGGCGCCTTCTGCTTCGGAAATGACTAATATGGTCTTAGAAATGCTAAGCACCGAAATTGTTGAACATCTTATTGGGTATCTTGAATGAAATATTGCTATTTAGCATTAGTGTTCCTCCTTTTAGGGGCGTGTTCTTCAAACCAAAGTGTGCCCGAATGGACTAATAGTATAGTCCACGACCCTTTATATTTTAGTGCCCTAATCAAAGTGCCTACTACACTACCGGATTATCGGGAACGAGCACAAGAGCTGGCAGCAAATGAAATAGCGATGCAGATCAGCACTACCATAGATACGCAGATTAAGCTTACTCAAACTGAGATTATGGGCATATCCGGTAGTGAATACATCGCCCAGATTCGCAGTTCCAGCAGCGCACAAATCAAGAATCTTACTCCTACTATGAGTTATAAAAGCAAAAACATATATTATGTATTATATCGGGTAAATAAGGCTGAGTATTATGCTCAAAGGGAAAGGCAGAGAGATATAGCCGTTGCCACTGCACACGATTTGCTTGTTCAATACGATACCAATATTCACAAACCCGCCGTAGCCATTCCTCTCTTACTTTTAGCCTTAGATACAATATCTGAATATGCGGATATGGATTTGGCCGGCACCAAGGGGAACATCGTCTCAGATATCTATTCCAGATTGCACAAGTTGCCATTAAGCATAAGCTATGCTTGGCAAAACGACAGCCAAAAGGTGAAAGCTAAGCTCAAGAAAAATATTGTTCTAGAAGGCAATGTATTTGAATTGCCTTCACAAAACCCTCTTATCAATATGCCCATGTCCGCAAATTCTGAATATCTAGATTTTACAAATCCGATATTTAGCGATAAAGAAGGTAAATTTAGCTTTACTTTACCCTGTATTGATAGTTTTGAAGCCATTCAACCGATAGGCTTAAGTATTTGTAAGCAATATTATATGGACATGATTACAAATCCAACAGCCCGAAAAGTGTGGCAAAATCTCATTTTCGATACAGTTTGGCTATCATTGGAAGTTTCTCGCCCCTCAGTATTTTTAGATTACGCTTATCTTTCTGCCTTTCAAGGCGGTTATCGAGAATCTCTAATTGGATATTTGGCAAATCTGAATGTTGACCTTGCACAAAAATTGGCTGATGCAGATTTCCTACTTCAAATACGAGTGGAAGCTAGAGAAGGAAACTATATAAACAATCTGAAGCAATATACTGCAAATACAAATATCCGCTTGAGTTTAATTGACCCTCAAAGCGGGGCTACATTAAACTATATAGATCATTCGGGATTGAAAAGCGCAGCCAAATCTCGAGAAACAGCCGAACGCAATGCAGAAAGCGATGCAGCGAAGTTGATGGGTGAAAGCCTCTTGTATAGACTTCTTTACAAACACGTGATAGAATAAGCAGTAAAATTAGAGCCCACTTTTTGCTTGACACAACAATCATGGATTAGATTTTACCAATAAACAGATATGAGAACTTGTAGCCATATAGGGAGCGCTATTTGAAGCTTAGAAAAACACCAAAGGCGGAGCATACATGTTAAAGGCTCCTGTTTTTCAGAAGGACGCCCAAGATCGCCTCAAAAGAACCATTGATATGGTAACGCGACTCTATGTGCACATTCTAAAAAGCGATGAACACATCTCCAATAACGAGATAAATATCCTGTACTCATTGTTGGTAAATCTGTTTTCGCAGGTTGATGTTTCTTGGGAGGCCTATGTAAAACAAATTCTAGAATCTGATTACGAAATAAATGAAGTGCTTGTTTATTTGGATAGGCATTTATCTCTTTTCGATAAAATACGAATTATCCAATCTCTGATAATTATGGCTAAAACCGAAGAAGATTTTGCTATTTCGGAACTAACAGAGATAATGGAATTAAGCAAGAATCTCAATATTGCCGCCGACCAATTCTTGCCTTTAATGGATCATTTTGAGCATAGACAGATGAACCCGGTTAGTATTTCTTGCAGACATCATCTAAGCCACATTAAGTATTCTGTGTTTTCAGATTATGTAGTATTTGGTTATGGTGATGAGGCCGATGTGGCATATAGAGATGAGCACTTAAGCCCATACGAATGTGCTCTATTTGCCATCGACAAGCATCTGTTCCTTTCTGTTGCCGCAGGTAGCAATATAAGGCTAAATGGCAATCCCGTAAGCAATAACAACATTATCCTCTTAAACAAGGATTGCAGTATTAGCTTGTTAGACCGAGAGTATTCCTACAACTGCCTAGAAAGAATTTATAACTTGCGAGATGAGGAAGATGACATTGTATTTCGCAAAAGTGGATACGATTTTACCGTCCATAAAAGCAAGAATACTTATAGTTTTATTGTTCATTCCGGATCTGTTGCTCTAAATGGCAAAGAGATGTCTCATGGCAGAAGATTTGAGGTGTTCTTTGACGACACTTTGCAAATTAGGGGCTATGCTCCCTTCCATTTGGGCATGGTTATTGAACACCGAGCAATAATTGGAGTGGAAGATTACATCCCCAAGAAACTCTATATTTGTTTTGATAAAGGTTACTATAATACTAGCCGGGAAGATGCGGATAACAGCATAGCAGTTATTGAATTACGTGATAGTAACTACTACGTTTTGCCGCCAAAAAAGGGGTTTAGTATATTTGTAAACCGTAAACTGGTAAGCGAAGCTCTACCAATAAACCTCAATTCGGATATCCTCACCATCGGAAAACGAAACTTTAGAATAAACAATCTTTACGATCTGATAGAAACTCCTTTCGAAATAGAAACCTTGAGCGTTATAGATGTTAAACACTATTTTCCAGATGGCAAACTTGCTTTAGATTCTGTTTCTTTTGAAGCTCAACGCGGCCAACTGATAGCAATTATGGGACAAAGCGGATGTGGAAAATCTACTCTTACTAAGGTTCTCTCATCTGAAATAACTCCTACTTATGGAAAGATTAGCATCGACGGCAAAAATCTTTATTCCAATATCAATTATTTTCTGGAACACATGGCATACGTGCCTCAAGATGACTTACTATATCCCAATCTTAGCGTATATGAGAACTTATGGTACCGAATTCGCCTGCGAATGCCACATATTCAGACTACATTGCTAAAACAAAAAGTAAACAACATCCTCAATCAGGTAAGTCTTAGCCACCATAAAGACACAATAGTGGGAGATTTTAAAACCAAAAACCTCAGCGGAGGAGAACGTAAACGCCTCAATATAGCCCTGGAACTATTATTTGAACCTACAATAATAATCTGCGATGAACCCACTAGTGGCTTATCCTTTAATGATGCCGAACAAATCATCGACATCTTGAGCTACCTCTGTCAACAAGGTAAAATTGTAGTGGTTACGATTCATCAGCCAAATAGCAGCATTTACCGCAGGTTTGACCGTGTTTTAATGATGGATATGGGTGGCAAGTTAGCCTTTTACGGAACCCCGGTTGAAAGCTTTCCCTATTTTGATGAAGAGTTGAGTCAGATAAGCAATCGCAAAGCAGAGATAGAAAAAAAACGCCATCTTATGACATCAGATTATTTCTACGATATCATAACGTATCCGGAATATAATCAACGTGGTGAACCGGTTTATGAACAAACGAAAAAACAGGTGCAAGCCAAACGAAAATTCCCGCCGGATTACTGGCGCGACAAGTTCAAACGTAAGATGCTGTATGAACTAATCCAGGGCGAAGCACCGGATTCACTCTCTCGAGGAATTGGGTTCAGACGCTTAAGAAAACGTTTGGGACTCCGCTCATATTTCATTAGCTTAGGTGCTTTTATCTCTCGCAGTTTTCGCATGAAGATAAGAAACAAAAGCAATAACCTCATTACCTTTATTGAAGCACCTTTATTAAGCTTGATAATATCATTTATACTAAGACACAATACCAGCGGAAGCTACAGCTATAATGATAATAACAATATTTTCATCTACATCTTCGTCTCCATTATTGCATTCATATTCTTGGGCATGTCTAATTCGATTGAAGAAATATTTAGCGAGCGCAAGATAATTCTCAGAGAACGCTTGATGAATCTTAAAATGAGCAGTTATCAGATTTCCAAAGTGCTTACCTTATCTCTTTTTGGATTTGTTCAAGCTTTTTTGTATCATGTTATTGCCGCAAGAGTATTAGATATTAGAGGCTTAGGCTTCATTAGTGTTTCCTATTTCTTTTTGGCAGCTCTGGTGGGTAACTCTTTGGGTTTGTTAACTTCATCTTTAATAAAAGAAAATCGGGCAATAATCAATCTATTACCTCTAATTCTTATTCCGCAAATTATCTTTGGGGGAGCAGTAATTGAGTTTGAGCGCATGAATAAAAACCTTAAACTATACGATAAACATCCTGTTCCCGAGATTGTACAATTAATTCCCTCGCGCTGGCTTTTTGAGGGGCTGGCTACCAGTTATGCCAAAAACACAAGATTCCACAGAGCTTTGGCATCCATTCAAAAAAAGGAATTGACATATTTGCAAAGTTACAGGAATGCTACCATAAACTATGAAGAGTTTCAGGCAAAGCGTTCCGAAATGTATTATAAAAAAGTTCGTGTTGCCAAGAAATGGGACCCTAATAAAACCTTAAATAACTATTTGAACTCTGCCGTTAGTATGATGGACGGTAAAGTTCATAATACAAAAAGAAACGAGTTTCTTTCCAGTTTTAAGTTACTAGGTAATTGGGAATACCGAACATGGACATTCAACTCAATTATTATTATGTTGTATGTCTTGGTACTGAACTTGATTACTTGGGCAAAACTAAAATTTGATTTTAAAGAATAAGGAGTTAGATCATGAAAAATCGTTTGATCGTAGCAATAGTGCTAATCCTGATGTTATTCTCACTATCCTGCAAGAAAAAAGCAGATACTTTACCAGATCAGGAAACAACATCTCAGATAACAACTTTCGCTCCCCTGCCTTCATTTAAAGAAGTTTATAGCACATTAGACCAAGTGCAAGTGAAAGACATTTCTGCTGCTGTACCCGCCACTATTTACAAAGCCGAACAGGATGAAATTCGTAACGCATTCTCTTTGGGCTTATTAACCGCCGATGCCGTTTTAGCTGCTAAAGGCAGAAACAAGAGCAAACTGAACGATATCTCTGCCCAAATGATGAACTTAACCGGATTACTGGGTCTAGAATCCGAAGTAAATAAACTTGGCGACGACATGAAGCGCATGATAGAAGCAGAAGATTGGGATAACCTCGATATAACTTTAGACGCCCATAAAGCAGATGTAGAAAAAAAGTTGTGGGAAAGCGAAAATTTTGATAATTACACTCTAATGTTGATGGGCGGCTGGATTGAAGCTGCAAACCGCATAGCCTGGTTAATTAACCAAGATTATAGCGTTGAACGCACATCTGTTTTGGTTCAAAAAGGAACATTTAACCACCTTGTGAACAACCTCCAACAAATAGACACTCCCCACATTTTGGAACAAGAAGCCTTCACTAAAGCGGTTGCCCTAACCCAAGAACTAAAAGCAATTTTGGACAGCGATAACAATTCTACCTACACCAAAGAACAAATCGGTGAAATTCTAGCAAAAACGGATGCCATTAAAACAGCATTTCAAGATTGATATTTGCGTGATAATACACTCAGAAATCCCAAAGATAAGCTGATAGTTTGTCTTTGGGATTCTGTGTTTGATGCCTCAGTTACATAATTCATCCCAAAATATGCTATAAGGAGAATGTGAATGAGATCCACACTGGTTTTTATTCTTTTACTATTTATCTCCTGCCTAACGGCAAACAACTTTACTGCAATAGACACTCCATGGGACGACGGAAAATCCATAAACCTCAATTGGAAGCTTAGCCCCATGACAAAAACAGTAACTTTGCAACGTCAAATTGATGGCGACATTTTTGAAACTATACATAAATCAACTGAGTTTCAGGGTAGCTTTCGGGATAACGGTTTAGAACCACAACAAGAATATATCTACCGCCTGCAAGCTGATTTTTTGGATGACAATATAGTCCTTCAAGCCGAAGCAAAAACCAAAGAACAATGGTTCTATTTACATAAGTTAGCTTTTTTGATCCTTTTGTTGGTTGTTTGTTTTGCCATTGTTTACTACATTCAAAAGGCAAAACGAGGAAAAGAGTATTATATTCGCCGTATTGCGGGCTTGGATAGCATGGAAGAAGCGATTGGACGCGCCACTGAGAAAGGAAGACCCATCCTTTTTGTGCCAGGCATTAGTGATCTGGATGACATACAAACTATTGCCAGCCTTACAATCCTCAGCCATCTTGCCGAGCGCAGCGCAGAATACGATACAGATTTATTTGTCCCCTGCCGCTTCTCTATGGTACTTTCTGCCGCTCGAGAAGTGGTAAAAGAAGCATACATCAAAGCCGGTCGCCCCGATGCTTATAAAGCCGATAATATATTCTATCTTACTGACGATCAATTTGGATTTGTTGCCGGTATAGACGGTATTATGCTGCGTGAAAAACCCGCTGCAAATTTCTTTATGGGCTCGTTCTATGCCGAATCCCTAATCTTAGCTGAAACTGGCTTTAGTACCGGAGCCATCCAAACTGCTGGCACTGCTCAAGCTCATCAGTTACCATTCTTTGTGGTTAGTTGCGATTACACTTTAATTGGTGAAGAACTCTTTGCGGCTTCGGCATATCTTTCCAAAGATCCCCAACAAATGGGAAGCCTAAAAGGACACGATTTTGGCAAGCTGCTGGTAATCTTACTAATCGTTTTCGGAGTTATCTTCGAGATTATTGGCATCTCATTCCTCAAAGACTTTTTATCCGGAGCTGCCTCGTGAAAAGATCCATACCGCTTATCTTTGCTTTCGTTGTCGGCGTAATAGTATTACTTTCCGAATTTATCCCCCACCGACCCTTCAATCTGATTGTCTCTACTTTAGAGAACTGGTTCATGATAATTTCCGGTTTTGCTATCCTTCTAGGGCAAATTAGCCTGATTCGCATGAATTCATATAAAATAGCTAATCGCTTACCGGATTGGCAATACTACCTAGCCGGGCTCATCAGCTTTGCCCTTATGCTTAGTTTCGGAATTTTGTGGGGCATGCAAGAAACACCGGGTTTATTGGGAACTGGCGAAGAAATTGTTAACAAATTGGGTATGAAACCATTCGATTATCTCTTTAATCATGCATACATGCCTCTTTCTGCCACTCTTTTTTCGCTTTTAGCATTCTTTATTGCTTCTGCAGCATACCGTGCTTTTATAATCCGGGGCTTCGAATCTAACTTGCTAATGATTACTGCAGTTATCGTTATCATTGGGCGCACAAGCATTGGCACTATGTTAACTGGTTGGCTGCCAGAATCCTTACAATTCTGGCATATCCCAAACTTGGCAGATTTCATCATGGAGTATCCCAATTCTGCTGCGCAGAGAGCAATACTCATCTCTGCTGGTCTTGGTATTGTGGGAAGCTCATTACGCATAATTTTAGGCATAGAACGCAGCTATTTGGGAGGTGATTGATGAAACTCTCAGTTGTTGCAGAACGCAGAATCATCTTCACCATCCTGTTTATTGCCGTTGCCCTACCGCTCATCTTCCCTATTGGATGGACAACCGAAGTATCCGAATATACTCGTATGGCTTACAATTTGATTGATACCACTCCTGCAGACAAGGTAGTGATTATCTCTTTCGATTACGATCCTTCCACCATGACTGAACTGCAACCGATGGCAGAGGCGATGATTGAACATGCCTTTATGAAGAATCAACGTGTGATCGCCACCGCCTTATGGCCTATGGGCGTACAAATGGCAGAACAAGCATTTACTACAGTCTTGGAAAACTATCCGGATAAAAAGCGCGGAGCAGACTTTGTAAATCTCGGTTATAAAGTTGGGGGTATGGTAACCGTTCAAGCTATGGGACGCAACCTTAAGGAAGTGTTTCCTAGCGACAATCAAAACATCTTGTATGATGATATTCCCATGCTTCAAAACGTTAAACGATTGAAGGATATTGCCTGGATTAGTTCTCTCTCCAGTGGAGTTCCGGGCATTAAAGAATGGATGATGGTAGCTCGAGATAACTATGGGGTCCCCGTTACCGGAGGATGTACTGCTATTAGTGCCCCCGGCTTTTTCCCTTACGTAAATGAACAACGACAGTTATACGGTCTTTTGGGTGGATTAAAGGCCGCCAGCGAGTATGAGAGCTTAATTGGCAGATTGGGTACTGCAACCACTAAGATGGATGCCCAGTCTATTGCACATTTGCTCATTCTGGTCTTCATTGCAGTAGGCAACGTTAAAGCATACAGAACGCGTGGGAGGAAGAAAAAATGATTCAGTTTATGAACATTCTCGGAATCTGGCTTGCAGCATTCTTCACCATCAGCATCTTTAGCTTTCTATACAAGGACAACCCTTTCTATAAATTTGCCGAACAGGTATTTGTAGGACTTTCTGCGGCATACTGGCTGGTTTATATAATATATTCCATTATGCTGCCCAATTTGTTTACCAAGTTGATCCAAGATTTTTCGGGAAACGCCATCTTGCTAATCCCCGCCTTTTTGGGCATCTTGATGCTGATGCGATTGCATCCCAAAACCCAGTGGTTAAGCAGATACCCTATGGCAATAATGATTGGTACAACTGCCGGAATATCTTTGTTGCGTTATATGAAAAGTGACATCTTAGAGCAGGTTTCCGCCACAATGATTAATCCCTTTGCCGCTTCATCTACCGCAGGAGTTATTGGCAATTTTCTACTCATAATTGGCACTATTACCGGAGTTTATTTCTTCTACTTCAGCAAAAAACAGGAGGGATTGCTAAGAGTTCCATCCAAAATTGGTATCTGGTTTTTGATGGTAAGTTTCGGTGCTACCTTTGGCTATACAGTTATGGCAAGAATCTCTCTGTTGATTGGGAGATTGGAATTCTTGTTAAGAGACTGGCTACATATTATTAAATGAGGTTATTCAATATGCTACAATTACATCAACGTTTTATTCAAACTGCCAAAAGATTTCCCAACCGAATAGCTGTGTACGATAAAGCTACCATGCAAGACTACACATATTCTAAGATGCTAATTGCCAGCTTGATTCTAACTGAACACATCGGCAAAATTCGCGGGAAATACATCGGCATTCTATTGCCAACCGGTGTTGGAGCAATGCTTACCATACTGGGTACTTTAATGAAGGGAAAGATCCCGGTTATGATAAACTATGCCACAGGTGCAATCGACAATTGCATCTATGCGCGCGATAAATGCCAGTTCAAAACAGTTATCACCAGTAGAAAACTATTGGAGAAGCTTGGTTTGGAACCTATAGATCACATGATCTTTGTGGAAGACATCCTATCTCGGGTTACTCTGCCTGCCAAATTGATAGCTGCCTTCAAATCCAAACTTCCATTCTCAATTTTAAAAAACCAGGTACACAATGGAGATGTTTCGGAAATATCGGTTATCCTTTTCACCAGCGGAAGCGAGAAAGAACCTAAAGCTGTGCAACTCTCGCATCGTAATATCCTTCATAATGTTAACGCCTTCCCCACCATGATTCCGCTTAATGAAAATGACGTTTTTGCCTCTATTCTGCCTATGTTTCATGTTTTTGGCCTTACTGTAGATTTCTGGCTGCCCATAACTATCGGCGCCAGCATGCTCACTTATCCCAATCCGCTTGAATATCGTACTGTATGCGATTATATCCGAGATTACAAGGTTACCTTCATCGCCGCTACTCCCGCCTTTTTCTACGGCTATCTGCAAAAATCTCAACCCGGTGATTTTGCTTCGGTAAATATAGCCATTGCCGGTGCCGATAAGCTCCCCGATAAGGTATATGAAGGATTTCTTAGAAAGCACAATCTTACCGTCCTTGAAGGATATGGCACCACCGAAACCAGCCCCGTTATTGCTACATGCTATCCCGGCTCTCATAAACCCGGGTCAATCGGAAAACCCATACCCAATACGCAGGTGCGTATATTGGATATTCACACAGATAAAATTTTAGGTCCCAACAAAGAAGGCAAAATACTGGTTAAAGGAGATTTGGTAATGGAGGGTTATCTCCACGATTTGGAACAAACCTCCTTGAGAATCCGTAATGGTTGGTACGATACCGGAGATATCGGATTGATGGATGAAGATGGCTATCTATATCACAAAGGACGCCTAAAACGCTTTGTGAAAGTGGGCGGTGAAATGGTATCGCTGGTAAAAGTTGAAGAACACCTTAGTGAGCTTTTACCAGACGATGTCATCTGCTGCGTGGTAGATGTACCCAATCCCACCAAAGGAGCAGATGTGGTTGCCGCTGTAGCAAATGGCGATTTCGATATGCATAAGGTACTAAAACAACTCAAAAAAGAATTGCCCTCTATTGCCATTCCTAAACAGTTTTACGTAATTGAAGATATTCCCATGATGGCAAGCGGTAAAGTGAACTTCCGCGAAGTAGAAACAATTATTCGCAATAAAAGTAACAAAAAAAGAGATTAAATGCATATAAACAATCTCAAACACCCTATCTTTCAGAATGCATTGCAACACATTGCCGAGATTTCCCGGCTAATTCATAGCTACGGCTGGGCAGAAGCTAATGCAGGTAACATCAGCATGGATGTGAGTGATTTGGTAATGCAGTGTATGCATACCGAGCTAAAATGGTATATCGTTTCCCGCACCGGTAGTCGCTATCGCCAAACTGCTCTCTCTCCTTGCGAAAACCTCATGTTAGTTGCATGTTCTCAAACTGAAGATACATTCTTTCCCCAAAATGCTTTGCCTACTAGCGAGTGGATTAGCCATCGCTGTTTACAAATGCAAAACGATCGCTTCAAAATAATCCTCCATACTCATCCCGCAGAGATTATTGCTCTGTCCAATCTTACCCTAGCAAAAGATAGCGCATCCCTAAATGCCAAGTTATGTGAATCTCTGCCGGAATTACCACTGTATCTACCTGAAGGCGTGGCTCTTGTCCCTAGAGCAGCGCCGGGCTCCTTAGCACTCTGTACAGCAAGTATAAAAGCTCTTAAAAACCAGAAGGCACTTATCTGGTCTGGTCATGGAATTCTAGCCTTTGCCAACGAACTCGATGAAGCTTTGGACTATCTGGAAATAGTTACAAAAGCGGCAAAAATCCTACTCTGGAACTTAAAGTAAACTCACTCTGCCCCCCTTGCTCTCTCTGATGGAGTTCGCTCAATCTTCCCTCATTATCTCCTCATGCCATGAGGACATCATGAGGGAAAGACGAGTGCAGTACGAAGGATTGCAATGGCTTATAAGACTCGCTTGAAACCCAGATACTACAAGCTTGTGGTGATCCTGGCTGACCGTACGAGTGACATCTGCAGGGCTCTGGCTGCCCAAGACAGGGTTTATCATCTAAACGATGCCTTGGAAGTGATGGACAACCTTATGGCTCTGGATACAAAGTCCAACAGCCTGGATGGTGCTCGGGATTACATCAAAGCCC
>Ga0172377_10005254_pt1 | contig 13314 bp, 10 predicted proteins | sample Pumphouse3metaG_FD_119749 | JGI IMG/M metagenome (GOLD analysis project Ga0172377, IMG submission 119749) | Leachate microbial communities from a municipal landfill in Southern Ontario, Canada - Pumphouse #3 metaG | ecosystem: Engineered > Solid waste > Landfill > Unclassified | place: Canada... | reverse complement strand
TTCACACATTCTTCCAGCAGAATGGCTTCTATTATGTCAACACTCCTCTTATCACCGCAAGCGACTGCGAAGGCGCTGGAGCGATGTTCCAGGTCACGACTCTGGATCTGAACAAGGTCCCTCGCACAGCGGATGGAGCTGTGGATTACTCAAAGGATTTCTTCGGCAAGAGAGCTTCACTGACAGTCAGCGGACAGCTTGAGGGTGAGACCTATGCAATGGCGCTCAAGAACATCTACACGTTCGGGCCGACGTTCCGTGCGGAGAATTCTGTGACCAAGAGACATCTGGCCGAATTCTGGATGATCGAGCCCGAGATGGCATTCTGCAACCTCGATGGTGACAGAGCGGTCGTCGAATCATTCCTGAAGTTCGTATTCGGTGCTGTCCTGAGAGACTGCCCGGATGACCTTGAGTTCTTCGACAAGCTGGTTGAGCCTGGCTTGATTGCAAAGCTTCAGCATGTCGTGGACACTCCGTTTGCGCATCTTGAGTACACCGATGCAATTGCCGAGCTAGAGAAGGCAAAGGTCCAGTTCGACTTCAAGCCGTACTGGGGCTGTGACCTGCAGACCGAGCATGAGCGGTACCTTTCCGAGACTGTGTGCCACGGCCCGGTTGCTGTTACGGATTATCCGAAAGAGATCAAGTCGTTCTACATGAAGGCAAACGAAGACGGGAAGACCGTCGCCGCCATGGATGTCCTCGTGCCGAGGCTCGGGGAGATTGTCGGAGGCAGCGAGCGTGAATATCGCTACGATGTGCTTGTGGACAAGATGAAGGCTCTTGGAATGAGAGAGGAAGACTACTGGTGGTACCTGGACCTTCGAAGGTTCGGAAGCGTGCCTCATGCAGGCTTCGGGCTTGGCTTCGAGAGAGCTGTGATGTATGCCACAGGCATGCAGAACATCAGGGATGTCATTCCCTATCCAAGAGCCGTAGGGTCTGCGGAGTTCTAGATGGACGGATTCAGGATCAGCAGCAGCGAGCGCATATTCTCACCATCTGAGCTTGTGCGCTCCTTGCCTTTGGATGAGGGCGGCAAAGCCTTCATCCAGAGGTCCAGAGATTCCATCAAAGCAATTCTTCGCGGCGACGATCCGAGGATCCTTGCCGTAGTCGGGCCGTGCTCCATTCATGATAGCACTGCCGCTTTGGAGTATGCTCAGAAGCTTTTCGAACTTTCAGAGAAGCTCGGTGACGTATTCTTCTTCGTTATGCGCAGCTATTTCGAGAAGCCGCGCACCGTCGAGGGCTGGAAGGGTCTGGTCAATGATCCTGACATGGACAATTCATTCGATATCCGCAGGGGGCTTGAAACTGCCAGGAAGTTTCTTCTGAAGCTTGCTGAAATCGGTATTCCCGCGGGAACTGAGGCGCTTGATACTCTTGCGCTGCTGTACTATCAGGATCTGGTAAGCTGGAACTGCATTGGCGCCCGCACCTGCGAGAGCCAGATTCATCGCAATCTTGCAAGCATGCTTTCCACCGCTGTCGGATTCAAGAATCCCACATCAGGAGACCTGAGGGTTGCTGCCAATTCGCTTAGAGCTGCATCTGAACCTGCGGGTTTCCTGTGGATGGGGCTTGATGGAATGGTGCGCGCTGTCAGGACCGAAGGGAACAAGTGCTGTCACATGATTCTCAGGGGAACTGATGATGAGCCGAACTATGGGCCCAAGTCAGTCGCCTTGGCAGCCAGGCTGTGCGAGGAAGAAGGGATTGACCCGGCAATAATGATCGATTGCAGCCATGGAAACAGCTCGAAGGATCCAAGGCTTCAATCTGATGTGATTGAAAGCGTGACCGATCAGATTCTTGCTGGTGACAAGTCGATCCGTGGCTTGATGATGGAGAGCTTTCTTGAAAGCGGGGCTCAGAAGCCGGGATGCAATATGAAATACGGTGTTTCGGTTACCGATCCGTGTCTTGGATGGGATGATACTAAGAGGCTGCTTTGCGCGGCGCATGACAGATTGAGTCGGAGGTTTTCATGAAGAAAGTGCTGGTTTTTCTGGCTGATGGTTTTGAGGAAGTCGAGGCGATGACCCCGATTGATGTGCTTCGCAGACTCAAGGCTGAAGTTATTGTTGCAGGGGTCGGGTCGCTTGATATCTGCAGCTCGCATGGAATTCATGTCCGGTGCGATGTGCTTGATTCAGACGTTAAAGGCAGCTTCGACTGCGTCGTCCTTCCTGGAGGAATGCCTGGAAGCGTCAATCTTGCCGCCAGCTGGCCTGTGAACGAGAAGGCCATCCAGACTGCGGCGGGAGGCGGGATTGTTGCCGCCATCTGCGCAGCCCCTGCTGTTGTGCTCGGTCCTGCCGGCCTTCTAGAGGGGCACAATGCAGTATGCAATCCAGGGATGGAATCCGCTTTCCCTGATTTCAAGTTCACTGATCAGAGGGTTCTCGTATCGGGGACTATAATCACTGCTCAGGCCGCCGGATGCGCAATGGACTTCTCCCTTGCCATCGTCGAAGCGCTCTATGGGAAACAGGAAATGATTCAGATGGAAAAGCATCTGATTGCGAGGTGAATATGATACTGAAGCCCACATTGCCTTCGATGGTCGGGAAGATCGGGTTTGACAATGAGAAATACCTTTCCGAGCAGCGCCAGTGCATCCTTCAGAGAATGGAGCAATGCGACGGAAAGCTTTACCTCGAATGCGGTGGAAAGCTTCTGTTCGACATGCATGCCTCGCGCGTGCTTCCTGGGTTTGACCCGAATGTGAAGATGAGGGTATTTCAGTCGTTCAAGGATAAGCTTGATGTGATCATATGCATAAGTTCGGCTGATATTGAAAGACACAAGATCAGAAGCGATTTCGGAATTTCCTATGACACCGATGTATTCAAGATGATCGATGACTTCGCCCGCTGGGGAATCGAGGTCAGGCGTGTTGTGATCACCAGGTTCAGCAATGAGCCGGGAGCCATTGCATTCAAGGAGCGTCTTGAGCGTCATGGAGTGAAGGTGTATCTTCATACTGCCATTGCAGGCTATCCAAACGACATCGACCGGATCGTGAGCGACGAGGGCTATGGCCGCAATCCTTATATCCCGACCGACAAGCCAGTGGTTCTTGTGACGGCTCCAGGTCCTGGAAGCGGAAAGCTGGCAACCTGCTTGGGTCAAATGTACCATGATTTCCGTGCAGGGCGAAAGAGCGGCTACTCAAAGTTCGAGACATTCCCGATCTGGAACCTTCCGATTGACCACCCTGTGAATGTAGCCTACGAAGCTGCAACCGCCGATATCGGCGATTTCAATATGATCGATCACTTCTACGTTGCCGCTGAGGGCAAGATTGCAGTCAACTACAACCGCGATCTTGATGCCTATCCGCTTCTAAAGAGGATACTTGAGAAAATCACTGGAAAAGAAGCTGTTGTTTTCAACAGCCCTACAGAGATGGGCGTGAACCGCTGTGGCTTCGGAATCACCGATGACGAGGTCGTCAGGTGGGCGTCCGAACAGGAGATAATCCGCCGATATTACCGAAGCGCATGCGAATTTGCCCAGGGAATCGGAGAGAAAGCTGCTGTGGATCGCTGCCTTGAGCTGATGAACCGCTCCTCTCTGAAGCTGGAAGATCGTCCCACTGTGGGACCTGCCCTTGAAGCTCTCAAGGATGCAGTGGCCCGCGGAAAGGGAAACAAGGGCGTTTCCTGCTCCGCTGCAATCCAGCTGAAAAACGGCACGATCGTCACCAGCCACAACTCTCCGATGATGCATGCCTCAAGTGCAATGGTTCTCAATGCACTCAAATGCCTTGCTGGGATTGATGAGAAGGAAGATCTCATACCTAAGCAGATCATCCAGTCGATAACTGACATGAAGCGTGACCAGCTCAACGGCCGCGGAGTGTCGCTCAATCTGGACGAGATGCTGATCTGTCTTGCAATGGCTGCAACGCTCAAGGGCGAATCCAAGAAGGCTCTTGAGAATCTTCCGCAGCTTCGCGGATGCGAGTGCCATATGAGCCATGTCCCGTCCTCTGGAGACTGGTCCGGCCTTCGCAAGATCGGCATCAATGTCACAAGCGAGCCTGTGTATCCGTCATCGAGCTTCATGAACTTCTAGAATAGAATCCTAACATTGAGAGCCCATCGGAGGCTCTCATCAATTCTGATTTGGATTTCTCCCCAGTTGAGCTCTTTTTTCAGATTAAGTGATAGCTTAACCATCCGTTCTAAGAACCTTATGCTGGCTATTCCTGCATTCAGTTCGGCTTCGAATCCTTTCTTTTCATCGAATGATGCCTTGAACATGCCCCATCTGGTAATGGCTGACAGGCTTGCCCAGCTTGCTCTTGATGTCTTCGAGTCCTCCTTTATTTCATAGCCAAACCCTGATTCTCCTTCGATTCTGAGGCTGGGAAAAGCATATGATATAGTTTTTCTTGCAGTGAGGGTTATCTTCTGCGACTTGCCGTAATGAACAGGAGGCTCATCCTTCTGAAGCTTCCAGCTTGCATTTGCCTTGATTTGACCTGAATCGCGCTTGACCTCTATGCTGATGCCCTGTTCGCTCGAAAGCCTCCTCTCAACTGAAGCTTCTAGTCCAAGCACTGGCATTCCGATTCTGAATGCCACCATTCTCCTCAGTCCGGAGCGGCTGTTCCAGCGGCCGGAGAAGACATAATCTAAACTGATCTTTCCTTTCTGGTGGACTGACAGCATGAGAGAGATGTCCGGCTGTTCTGAAACGGTGCGCCAGTCAAGCGCAAGCGAGTCATCCTGTTCTTCTGGCTGTGATGCCATTGCAGCCGCTGCCGCTCTGTCTGTTCCACAGGCTAGTCCGAAAAGCTGAGGGCAGCTGCTGTCCAGTGCTGGAGTAGACAGGAATGCGGCAAAGCCTTCTAGCCGAAGGCAGAATCCTGACAGCCCGTTTCCAGGCTTTGCCAGAGGCTCCTCGAAGCTTGCTGTGATGCGGGCCTTCTTTGGTGCAAGAAGCTGTTCAAGGACTCCTGATGGGTTCCAATTCCCTGCAAGGCATCTTTCGGAGAGCCTTATCGATGGGAATTCACCAGCCGATATCGTCAGGATATCGGTTTTAAGACTTGGGACGATCCGTCCCGGTTCGATTCTGAGAGCTATCTCGCCGCCTCGGGCGGGGCAGATGGCAATCAGCAGATACATGATAAATAGCAATAATTTCTTCATACACCCTATAAAGCGGCAAAAAGTTGTTTTTGCTGAGATTCCGTTGAATAATTTCCGTCGTTGTGGTTAAATGGCTTTCATGAAGGATTAAATCCTGCATACTTTTCGTTTTGGAGAAAGAAGATGGTCATTCTTACATTGAACTGCGGAAGCTCATCCGCCAAATATCAGGTTTACGACTGGGACAACAAGGATGTCCTTGCTGTAGGCGTTGTCGAAAGAATCGGATTGGAGTATTCCACAGTCGAGCATAAGGTCAAGGGGAAAGACGAATACAATGAAAGATTCCTCTCGCCGACTCATAAGGAGGCTATTGAAAAGATCATCAGCCTCATCGTGGATCCCAAGCTGGGATGCATCAAGAGCGTCAAGGAGATCGGCGCCGTGGGACACCGCGTCCTGCATGGCGGCGAGCTGTTCAAGAAATCGGCTCTTGTCGATGATTCAGTCGTCGAGAAGCTCAAGACGGTCATTCCTCTCGGACCGCTTCACATGCCTGCCAATATCATGGGCATCGAGGCTGCTCGCAAGGTGATGCCGGATGTTCCTCATGCAATAGTTGTGGATACAGCATGGCACCAGACAATGAGCCCTGAGGCTTTCATGTATGCGGTCCCTTATGACTGGTATACCAAGTACAATGTAAGGCGCTACGGATTCCACGGAACCAGCCATCTGTACTGTGCCAAGAGGGCAGCTGTCCTGCTCCACAAGGCTAACAAGGATACAAACGTCATTATCTGCCACATTGGAAACGGCGCTTCTGTTTGCGCTGTGAAGAATGGAATCTGCATTGACACTTCGATGGGACTCACACCGCTTGAAGGCCTTGTGATGGGAACCCGCTGCGGAGATATGGATCCTGCGATCATGCCTTACATGATGAACAACCTTCATCTTACGGCAAATGAGATGGATACCTGGATGAACAAGAAGAGCGGGCTGCAGGGCATATGCGGCTACTCCGACCGCCGCGATGTCCAGAAGGCTGCTGAGGCCGGCGACGAGAAGGCTCAGCTTGCTGTGAAGATGGAATGCCATCGCCTTCGCAAGTACATCGGCGCCTATGCCGCTGAGCTTGGAAGGGTGGATGCCATTGTGTTCACTGCTGGCGTTGGAGAGATGGGGGAGCACATCAGGGCTGGTGCAACCGAAGGTCTTGAGAATTTCGGTATCAAGCTTGATGCGCATAAGAACGATATCTGTCATTGCCGCAACGGCGAGTTCCAGATTTCCACTGATGATTCAAAGGTGAAGATCTTCGTGATTCCTACCGATGAGGAGCTTGTGATCACCGAAGATGCCTATGCTCTGATGAACGGCAACTACGATGTCCACACCAATTTCCATTATTCGTTCGAGGATCCGCAGTATCGCAACAAGGGCCGCGAGCGCGGTCTGGTGGATAATCTGAAGAAGCATCCTGAGCTTGCTTCGATACTTGTCCGTCCTTGAGTTTCCTGATTCAGGATTATTGCAATGGGCCTTGCTTCGGCAGGGCCTGTTTTGTATTCTTTATATTGTTAATCCGTACAGATTGACTTCTGGCTTTAAATCGATATTATATAATTCCAATACCTTTTTTCTGCAATAACTAGCTAATTCTGCTATCTCTTCAGAGGTGGCCAGACGTCCAGGATTGATAATAATGTTGGCATGATGTGTGCTCACCTGTGCACGTCCGAGAATGAATCCTCTGAGCCCTGCATCATCGAGCAGCTTGCCTGCGCTGCTCTGGCCGGGATTGAGGAAGAAGCTTCCAAGAGAAGGTTCCAGTCCGATTCCTCGGCTTCGGCGGCGGTTCAGCGCAGCTTCTCTCTCGATCTGAGCCTTGGCTGAATCTCCGGGCATGAGGTCCAGGATAACCTCAGTGATCACAAGATCATTGCGTGTCTTGAAGAGGCTGCTTCTGTAAGCATATCCGAGCTCAGGCTGACGAAGAATCAAGGTTTGGCCAGAATAATCAAGGGCATGGACTTCCCGAATGAAATCACCGATGGCAATCCCGTCTGCACCGGCGTTTCCAGCGGCGGCTCCCCCGATGGTGCCAGGAATGCCGGAAAGCCGGGATAGATCCTCAGAGAATGAAAGGCTTGCTTCGACCACCGATTCAAGTGATGCTCCTGCCTGAGCGGCTATCGAGGTGCCGGAAACATTGATTTTGTTCATTCTGCAAAGGTTCAGAAAGACCTGCTCGGAGGGAATTCTTTCAGATACAAGAATGTTCGTGCAGCGCCCGATGACTATTGGAGCAGTTATGCAATGCTTGATGCAATAGGCAATTGCTTCTGAAAGCTCGCCTGATGAGGCTGGCATGAAACCCTGAACCGACTCCGGCCCGGCTCCGATGGGACTCATATCTTTTATGGAAAAACGGCAGTTGATTTTTTCCAGAGGATTGCTTATTCTATTAGTCATAATAAGTATATTATTAAAAATGAATTGCTTGTTCAACTGGAGATTCGGATGGCTATTAGATTATATAACACGATGGGAAGGAAATATGAAGATTTCCAGAGCATTGAACCAATGCACGTCGGCATGTACACATGCGGGCCTACTGTCTACAACTATGCGCATGTAGGGAACCTGAGAACCTATGTCTTCGAGGATGTGCTGAAGCGCATGCTTGAGCATTTCGGATACAGCGTGAAGCATGTGATGAACATCACTGATGTCGGTCATCTCACAGGGGACGGCGATGATGGAGAGGACAAGCTTGGGAAGATGGCCCGCGAGACAGGCCGTTCTGCCTGGGACATTGCAGCTTTCTATACAGAAGCGTTCTTCAAGGACTATGACAGCCTCAACATCATCCGTCCGGATGTCGTCTGCCCTGCAACGAAGCACATTCCTGAGATGATTGCCTTGATCCAGAGGCTTGAAAAAGGCGGTCACACCTATGTTTCAGGCGGAAACGTCTATTTCTCAATCGATACATTCCCTGATTACGGCAAGCTTGCCGGCCTCGATCTTGAAAAGCTTCAGAGCGGTGCAAGGATCGATGTTGATTCAAACAAGCGCAACCCGAAGGATTTCGTCCTCTGGTTCACCAACAGCAAGTTCGGCAAGCAGGAGATGATGTGGGATTCGCCTTGGGGAGTCGGCTATCCTGGCTGGCACATCGAATGCTCGGCTATGAGCATGAAGTACTTGGGAGAGCAGTTTGACATACACTGCGGAGGAATCGATGCGATTCCGGTCCATCATACCAATGAAATAGCACAGAGCGAGGCTGCTACTGGAAAGGTCCCATGGGTGCGTTACTGGCTTCATGGCGAATTCCTGCTTTCCGACAAGGGCGGCAAGATGAGCAAGAGCTCTGGAGAGTTCCTTACCATGCCGCTTCTTGTTTCAAAGGGCTACGATCCGCTGGATTACAGGCTCTTCTGCCTTGGGGCGCATTACAGAAGCCAGCTTCAGTTCACCTATCAGGCTCTGGACAGCGCGAAGGCTTCTAGAAGAACGCTTCTTGAGAAGACAGCTCAGATCCGTTCCCAGTGCAAGGCTGTGCCTGCTGCCGCTTCGGATTCCTCGCTGTGCAGGCAGCTTGCGGATTTCGATGATGATATAAGCAATGACATGAACATGCCTAAGGCTCTTGCAGACATGTGGTCTCTTGTGAAAGACGATTCTCTTTCTCCTGAGGTCAAATATGCAGGTCTCCTGTACATGGACAAGGTTCTTGGGCTTGAGCTTGACAAGGCTGTCTCTGCTGATGACGATATTGAAATACCGCCAGAAGCTCTGATTCTGCTTGAGAAGAGGACTGCTGCCAAGAAAGCACGGGACTGGGCTGCTGCGGATCAGGCCAGGTCAGAACTGGACAAGCTTGGCTTTGCAGTGAAAGATACGCTGCAGGGTGCAAGATTGATTAAAAAGATGTAACCTTTTTGCGAGGATAGTTGTTAAGCTTATGGAAATGAGAAGTGGCGATGAAGCCGCATTCAGACAGGTTTATGAACAGGTTTTCCCTGTCATAATGAAGGTTGCATTCCATGTGACATACAACCTTGATGTCTCAGAGGACATCTGTCAGGATGCATTTGTCAGGTTCTTCGACAAGAACATGGTCTTTGAGACCTTGGACGATGCGAAGTTCTGGCTTATCAGGGTAACCAAGAATCTGGCGATTAACCAGATCAAGCGGAAAGCCCGGGAAACGGCTTCCTTGGAAAAGCTCAAGCAGGTGACGCCTACATCGAGCTACAAGGATGGAGCTTCGGAGCTGCTTTTTCAGGAATCCACCGAGAGCGTGCGCAAGGCAGTCGCGCAGCTTCCGGAGAAGTACAAGACTGTTATTGTCCTTAAGGAATACGCTGGGCTTGATTATCAGCAGATATCAAAGGTCCTGAGCATTTCTGAGAGCAATGTGAAAGTGAGAGTGCATCGTGCCCGCAAGGAGCTCGAAGCAATTCTCCGCAGGGAGGATTCGTAGCATATGTGCCTTGATGACCAGATACTTAATACTTATTTGGATGGAGAGCTTGCAGAACCGTTCAAGTCCCAGGTGGAAGAGCACCTAGGATACTGCAATGCTTGCCGCGAGCGCTATCAGAAGCTTCAGAATCTGAAGAAGACCATCGATGATGCAGTTCTTTCCGATGAGGATATCGCCTCTCGGCAGGAGAATGTAATGAAGATGATCGAGAACACCTGCTTCAAGCGCAAGAAGATCCCTTTCTTCAAGAGGCAGCTTCGGATCAATCTTCCAGCTTTCGCCACTGTTGCTGCTGCTTTTGTGTTCGTCTTCGTAGGATCGATTGTCTACATCAACAAGGAAAGCAATGCCTTCATTCCAGCGAATGTGGATAATCCGATTGATGAGAGCAATGTGAATCTTGTCAATGAGAAATCCCAGAAGACCATCGATGATTATTCTCTGGAAGAGATCATCAATTCCCTTGACAAGCGCGGGTATACCGTGGATCTCAAGCTCAAGAGCGTTGAGCCTGTCAAGTTCGAGGAATAGACCTTAGGTTTGTTGTAATTTTGCCTTCAAATGAGTACAATGTCCGCAGTTTCGACCTGTGGAGGCTGTACTGTGAAATTGAAGGCGATTGAACTTGATAAGGCTTATAATCCCAAGGACTTTGAGGAAAGGCTGTACAAGCAGTGGACGGATGAAGGATTCTTCCATCCGAATCATGATGAGAATGCTCCGAAGTATTCCGTAGTGATGCCGCCGCCTAATGTAACTGGCATCCTTCATATGGGTCATGCCCTCAATAACACGCTTCCTGATATTCTTGTACGCTACCATCGCATGAAAGGCGATGACACCCTCTGGGTGCCTGGAACGGATCATGCCGGTATTGCGACTCAGAATGTGGTCGAGCGTTTCCTTCTGAAGGAAGGCAAGACCCGTCAGCAAGTCGGCCGTGAGGCGTTTCTCAAGCGCACTTGGGAAGTAAAGGAAAAGCACCACGACATTATTGTCAATCAGCTGAAGACTATCGGATGCAGCTGCGACTGGGATCATGAGAGATTCACTATGGATGAAGGCCTTTCAAAGGCTGTTCGTGAAGCTTTCGTTACTCTGTATGAGCGAGGGCTCATCTACAGAGGCAATTACCTGGTCAATTACTGCCCGAAATGCGGCACTGCTCTTGCAGATGATGAAGTTGAATACAAGGAAATCCCTGGAAAGCTTTATGATATCAAGTATCCTTACTCCGATGGTTCTGGTTTCATCACTGTCGCTACCACAAGGCCTGAGACTATGTTCGGAGATGCTGCTGTTGCAGTTAATCCAGACGATGAACGCTACAAGAGCATCGTCGGGAAGATGCTGGATCTGCCTCTTACAGACAAAAAGATTCCAATCATCGCCGATAGCTTCGTCGATATTGCTTTCGGAACAGGCATGGTGAAGATAACTCCGGCTCATGACCCTAACGACTATCAGTGCGGGAAAAGGCATAACCTCAGCGAAGTAAATATTCTCAATCCAGACGGAACGCTTAATGCAAATTGTCCTGAGAAATACCGTGGCCTTGGCGTGATCGAGGCTCGTGAACTTGTTCTTCAGGATCTTAAAGAACAAGGCTATTTCATTTCGGAAAAAGAACATAAGCATGAAGTAGGGCACTGCTATCGCTGCGGTACTGTTGTTGAGCCGTATCTTTCAGAACAGTGGTTCGTCAAGATGGATGGGATGGCACAGAAAGCACTTGATGCATGGAAGAATGGAGATGTGCAGTTCTACCCCAAGAAATGGGAGAACACATACACCCATTGGCTTGAGAATATCAAGGACTGGTGCATTTCTCGCCAGCTTTGGTGGGGACACCGGATTCCAGTATGGTACTGCAACAAGTGCGGTGCCATGATGGTCAAGCGTGAGGATCCATGCTGCTGTGACAAGTGCGGAAGCACGGATATCCGTCAGGAAACCGATGTTCTTGACACATGGTTCAGTTCCTGGCTGTGGCCGTTCTCTACCCTTGGGTGGCCTGAAACAACTCCTGATTTCAAGCGTTATTTCCCTACAGATGCCCTTGTGACTGGTTATGATATCATTTTCTTCTGGGTTTCCAGGATGATAATGGCAAGTCTTGAATTCCTTGGAAAGGTTCCTTTCCATGATGTATTCCTCACCGGTCTTGTCAGGGACAAGCAGGGGCGCAAGATGAGCAAGAGCCTTGGCAACGGCATTGATCCGATAGAAGTCGTGAATCAGTACGGAGCCGATGCCATGAAGTTCACACTTGCACATAGCTGCACTCAGGGGCAGGACATCCTGATTGATATGGATTCTTTCAAGATGGGCTCCCGTTTCTGCAACAAGATCTGGAATGCCGCTCGGTATCTTCTGATGAACCTTGACGGTGTCACTTTGAAGGATCCGTCTACAGTTGATCTTGGAATAATGGATCGCTGGATCTACAGCCAGCTGAACAATGCTTCCAGAAAAGTGGCAGAGGGCCTTGATAGCTATAAATTCAACGAAGCTGCCCAGTCTATTTATGAATTCTTCTGGAATGACTTCTGCGACTGGTATATTGAAGCATCTAAGCATTCGTTATACAGCGATGATCAGAATACCAAGGATTCTGCAATGACTATTCTTCTGGATATCCTGAAGAAATCTCTTTCATTGATGCATCCTTTTGTTCCGTTTATCACAGAAGAAATCTATTCTAAGATTCCTAACACGGAAGGTTCTTGCATGTTAAGTAAGTACCCAGAGTTTGATTCTTCTTTGGATTTTCCTGAAGAATCAGCTATTGTCTCGAAGATGCAGGAAGCTGTAAGGCTTGTCCGAAATATCCGTGGAGATCTTCAGATTCCTCTAGATAAGAAGGTTCATATTGTTCTGTGCCCTGACAAAGCCGATGCTGCTTCTGATTTCATGTCTGAAAGGAAGGATCTGCTTTCTTCATTCATGACTGCATCACCGCTTCTCATTGATATGTCACATACTGAGGATATTTCCGGTGCGCTTCCTGCCGCTGGTCCTGGTTTCAATGTTTATGTGTTTGTTCGGGAAGCAATTGATGTAGATCAAGAGATTGCTAAGTTGATGAAAGATATTTCTGGAAACGAGAAGAGCCTTGCTCAGACTCAAGCCAAGCTTTCCAATGAGAAGTTCATTAGCAATGCCAAGGCTGAAGTCATCGAGAAGGAAAAGAGCAAGGAAGCAGAATTCACAGAAAAGATTTCAAAGGCAAAGCAGCACATTTCTGTTTTAAAGTCTTTTTAACTTGATTCACTTGTGATATAATTTCCTAAGTTTATAGGAGAAAACGATGAAAAAGAAGAAACAGTTGGTTTTGCTTTTGAATGCAATTCCTTTATCTCTTTTTGCAGCAAATAGTTCCGCTGTCAATGATACTGGTTTCTTTTCTAAAGTCTGGAATGCTCTTTCTTCTTTCAAAGACAGTGCTTCTATATTCTTTTCTGACATCTTCTCTTATCTAGGTACTAAATTCAGTGAATTTGGTACTTCATTTCTTGAATTCTGTTCTTCTTTTGCTGGCAAGAATAAGCAGGCCTGGAACTTTTTCAGCACAACTGGCTGGGACTTCTTCAAGTCTTATTGGCTTGAGATCACTGGTTCTGCTGTTCTTGCTGCTGGAATCATCTTCCTGATCTGCTCTCTTGCGTTCAAACCTAAATACAGGCTTCAGAATGTTCCTTC
>Ga0172377_10005252_pt1 | contig 13315 bp, 8 predicted proteins | sample Pumphouse3metaG_FD_119749 | JGI IMG/M metagenome (GOLD analysis project Ga0172377, IMG submission 119749) | Leachate microbial communities from a municipal landfill in Southern Ontario, Canada - Pumphouse #3 metaG | ecosystem: Engineered > Solid waste > Landfill > Unclassified | place: Canada... | reverse complement strand
CATTGCCAAGGTTGGATTTCAGCTGCTGTACCTTTCTATATTAAGACTGCATATAAGGAAGATCCCCCGTTTGCACATACCAAGGTTATTTATTCTTTGCATGATGAGATGCTGACGGCTTCTATTCCAGACAATTTTAAGAATTGCTTGGCTTTTCGCAATATCACGCCCAAAGTTATTGATAGTTTTAAACTTGAAATGAAAGAACCAGATGATTTTCCAAAGTTTGCTATTAATTTTTGTGATGGTATTATTGCTGGAAATAGTAAAGTCAAACCAGAATTACTTGATTTTGCTCGTTCAAAAACGATACCAGTACTAGATTATATTGAAGAGAGCGATGTCTCTCAGCGTTATGCTGATTTCTACGATTCAATTTTGGAGAAGTAACTACATTAATACTCATTATTTAAATTTTCTTCCTGATGAATTACATCTGCAAGAACTCTATAAAAATATTAGGAGCAGCATTCCTCTGCCTATGCATTTTCTCATGTGATGATAACACCGATACATTCGGAGGTTCTGTAATTCCATCTTCAGATGGAACATCTGTTTCACAATCTGTTTATCAGGTGCTTACAAAATCGCTTCGAGTAGATTCTCTGGTAGCTACTTCGAGTGATTGTTATCTTGGTCGGGTGACTGATCCAGAAACAAATGCAACAACGACCTGTAATTTTTTGGCTCAATTTTATTGCCTAGATAATTATTCTTTTCCTGATTATTCTAAAATTAATAAGATAAACGGTTTGCCTGTTGCTGATTCTGTTGAAATGCGTTTATATATAAAATCTTATTACGGCGATTCTCTTAATTCAATGAAAATCGGTGTTTATGAGTTGGATTCCAATAAGATTATGAGCGAAAATGATACCTACTATACAAATACTGAACCTGATAAATATGTTAGCAAATCACCTGATGCTATTCGAAAAGAGATTTCCTTTGCTGTGGCAGATTTATCTTTACCTGACAGTTTGAGGTATTCATCATCATATAACAAGAATATTCGAATTAAATTACCTGTTAGTTATGGCTCAAAAATTATAAATGAGTATTATAAACATCCTGAATATTTCGCGAATTCCTATAATTTTATTCATCATGTTGTTCCAGGCTTTTATTTCAAAGTAATCTCAGGAAATGGTACGATTGTTCATATTGATGTTTCTTCTTTAAGCGTCTATTTTAAATATACACAAAAAGATTCTACTTTAACAGGGATTCAACGAGTTGCTGCTACAGAAGAAGTTCTTCAAAATAATTATGTTGATAATCAGAATACTGATAATTTGCTTAAAGCAACAGATTATACATATTTAAAAACTCCTGCCGGTATTTTTACTGAAGCAACACTGCCTATTGATGATATTTATGAAAATCATTTGAATGACTCCGTCAACAGTGCAAAAATTGTTTTTAAACGCTATAATAATACTCTTATTGATACGTACAATCTTCCTACCCCTAATTATCTTCTTATGATTTTGAAGTCCGATATGAATTCCTTCTTTCAAAACCATAAAGTTCCAGATAGTTATAAAAATTATTATACTTCTTTCGACCAAAGTTATAATTCATATACATTCTCTAATATTGCCAATTTGATTTCTTATTTAAAAAGATTACGAGACAACGGTGCTGGTATTTCTTATACAGATTCAGAAACTTCAAGACGAGCAAAAATTGCGGATTGGGAAGCAAAAAATCCAGAGTGGAATAAAATTGTTTTAGTTCCAATATCAACCGAAAATAGTTCTCTCGGTGCGATTACTGCAGTGCACAATGATTTCAGTTTGGGAAGTACAAAACTTGTGGGAGGTGAAAACAATCCTATTAATATTTCCATAGTGTATAGTCATTTTAATAGATAGGATTGGATAAGTGATTAAATGTTGACTCGTTTTTACATGTTCATTTAAAAATGGATTCTTATGAAAATCTATGGCAAACGTTTTGAATAAAAAGAAGTTCGTAGATTATGATGATGGAGATATTTTTGTTGTCACTGATGTGAACAAAATTCTTTTGGAAGATTTTGATTCCATTTGCTTAAACAAGATTATTGTATTTGTTTGTTCTGCTGGTCAAATGTCTGTTGAGCTTAATGGTAATGCTCTTGTTGTAATTCAACATGAAGCGCTTATATGCTATCCAGAAATTGTTATTAGCAATCTTAATCTTGAGAATGACTGTAAATGTTTCGTTTTTGGTTTTTCTGTACATGCCATAGAAAATGCGTTTTATGCAAATGAACGTATTTTGCAGAGAATTTTTGATGTTTCTCAATATCCTGTGATTCACTTAAAAGAAGACGAAATGTTTATGATGTATCATTTTGCTGAAATTGCTAGAATTAAAATTGCTCAGGCTAGTCATTTATTCCAAAAACGAATGATGCATGCTCTTTTACAGGCTATTCTATATGAATTTTTCAATATTATAGATCGATATTTTACAGTACCTGTTCAGACCAACATGAATAGTAAGGTCCAACTTTTTCGGAGATTTATTGAATTACTTGGTCTATGTAATGGACAACTCCGTACCGTGGCCGATTTTGCTAATGAATTATGTATTACTCCAAAATATCTTTCTTCTGTTGTAAAGATTAGTAGTGGCAAAACTCCACTGAAATGGATACACCTTTATACAACAAACATTATAGTTCAACAGCTTCGTTACACTGACAGGAGTATCAAGGATATCTCAAACAGCCTTGGATTTCCAAGCCAAGCTTTTTTCGGTAAATTTGTTAAGATACACTTAGGGATGTCTCCAAAAAAATACAGAGATCATTTTCATAATGAATAATGATCTCTGTATTATAAATTGTTGAATGGAAAACGATGCTCTATCCTTTTTTACTTGATTTGCGTTTCTACTCCCGTAATTGTAAATTTTCCCTTTAATGGTAAATTTACAGAAGACGGGCCAACCATAACTTCAAAATCTCCCGGCTCAATTACTCGTTCCATTTTTGCATTAGAAAGAGATAAACATTCTGGACGTATTTTCATTGAAACACTTTTTGTCTCTCCTTGTTTTAAATGTACTCTTTGGAAACCTGCAAGACGTTTCTCGTATGTCGTTACCGAACTTACTATATCTCGAATATATAATTGTGCAATCTCATCACCCTCGCAGTCTCCAGTATTAGTAATTTTAAATGTCACTTCTACACTGTCATTAGCTGCCGCTTGTTTGGGTGTAATTGTTAGATCCGAATATTTAAAAGATGTATAGCTCATTCCTTCGCCAAAATACCATAAGGCACCATTTACTCTCGTTTGGTTCCCATTCATACCAGGTTTTGTCCCCCCATCTGAGTTAGCGGCAGGTTTAGTAGGATAATTAAAAGGTATTTCCCCTACTGTTTTTGGAATTGTTACGTTTAGTTTTCCACTTGGATTATAAGCTCCGCTTAAAATATCAAATATTGCTTGCCCGCCGTGTGCTCCAGGATACCATGATTCTAGAATTCCTTTTACATGTTTTTTTGCCCAATTGATAGATAACGGTCGTCCATTTATTAGTACCAGAACAACGGGTTTTCCTGTTTCACAAACTGCTTCCATCAAATCTTCCTGACGACCAGGTAAATCAATACTTGTACGCGATTTACTCTCTCCACATGTTCGTAACCCTCCTCCTAAAACCAAAATAACAGCATCACTGGATTTTGCCAGATTAACTGCGTTCAATATTTCTGTTTTTTCCTCTTGATCTAAAGGTTCATGAAGGACTTCCGATTCTGGCCAATTTTTGTCTACAAGATCACAACCTTTTTCATAAGCTACTTCACATTTTCCTTTTAGATTATTCTTTATTCCATTATAGACTGATGTCACTTCAACGGCCTGTGGTCCATAATGAGCTACTGCAAAATCAGTGGCATTGCCGTTCGGTCCAATCACTGCCACTTTTTTCATTTTTGAAAAATCAAAAGGTAGTATGTGGTCTTCGTTTTTTAAAAGGACCATACATTCACGTGAGGCTTGTAATGCAGTTTTATTATTTTTGGGGCTATTTACTTCAATATCTGCTTGCGATAAATTTGTTTGATAAGGGTGATCAAAAAGCCCAACTATAAATTTAACACGCAATACGTCGCGTACCCTGCTGTTTAACGTATCTGTATTTAGACGGTGTTGAGCCAACAACCTTCGAAGGGGTTCAATATAAGTTTCTGGTTCTTCAAAAGTACATCTCACATTAAGTCCTGCCATAATACTTTGCCATACAGCTTCATCACGATCCTTTGCTGTATGATGCTTTCTATAAAGGTATTCTACAGCATCGCTGTCAGAAACCACATAACCATGAAATCCTAAAATGTTTCTTAAAATTTTCATCAACCAAAAGCCACAACCTTCTACCGGTTGCCCATCAATGTCATTATAGGAACACATCACCCCCAAAATGCCGGCTCTACGTACTACTTCATAGTATGGATACAAGTGCAAGTTAAAAACTTCACGTAATCCCATTTGTGGATCTGTACGAGCGTAGCCCTCTCTAGCTCCTTTATTATTGCTGTATGCTAAAAAATGTTTGGCAGTTGCCGCAACTTGAAAGTTGGTTTGCAATCCTTTACAGTATTCCACACCCAACTCACCAACTAAAAATGGTGACTCTCCATAAGATTCTTCACAACGTCCCCAGCGTTGGTCTCGCATTACATCAAGAACAGGTCCATAAACATTTGTAAAACCAAGTAAATGTCCTTCTCTGCCCGCAATATAACCAGCTTGATATAGTAGTTTTCTGTCCCATGTACATCCTAGTCCGATGGGATGTGGAAAATCAGTGGCTTTATAAGCTTCTACACCACGAATTCCTTCGTTAGTCATGTCTGCAGGAATACCAAGTCGAGTATCTTCAATAAAAAAACGCTGTATATCGTTAATAGCTTTTGCGTGGCGTGATGCTGGCCAATCCAAAGTACAAGCTTTTCCTTTAAAACTCCATCTTTCAAAACCATTCAGTTGTTCGTCAATAGCTCCGATACCATCTTTCCATATTCTGTTTTTCCATTCCAGGGTAGGTAAACTGTCCTTAAGCACCCGACCATAGCCATAAAGTGTAACTAACTGACATGTTTTTTCTTCCAATGTCATTTGTGAAAGAAGGTCTTCAATACGATCATTAATAGATGCTTTAGGATTCTCATAAACATCCATTTTGCCATTTTTATTAAAATCTATCCATCCTTTATGATACATTCTTTTATTACCAATGTTGTAAATATTCAGATCTGTTTTTTTTGCAACACAGTTTGTCAAGATGAAGAGCAAAAATAAAAAGCTTGTCAAAAAATTTTTCATATAGAACGATATTTAAATGATTAAGGTCACATCATACGATTTAATGAAAATAATAATACCACCAATAGGTATTTCCATAAAGCCTTCTTGTAAAATTGTTACGTTCTACAGCGTTTGGATACTTATTATAGAGTTCCATAAAATCTTCATAGTTTTGTTCTGTAAAAATACTGTGATATATTAACCTTGGATGGATAAATAATGAATTATAAAGAACAAGAGCTTCTCTATAATGTTTGGGTAGGTTAACATGAGTATTATTTATCGGATAAAATTTAGGTAGCCATTGCGCAAAAAGATCTAATTTTTTTTCAAGTAGTAAAGTGCATAGCCAATAATCCGCCGTAACGGAATCTTTTGTTGAAATTTGACCTGTAGTTGCTTTCTGTAACAATTTATAAAGTGATTTTGGAACACCTCTTTTTAAAAAGTATTTTTCAGAACAGATCATGTTTGAAAATTCTTTTGTTTCAAAGAATAAATCACTATCGCCAGAAGGAATTGGATATTCAAAAAGCCGCTCTCCTAGTTTTTTTTCGTTTGAAAGAGCATAGGCACGCAATGAAAGCAATAAGTGCGATGATTCCAAAGATTCTTGTCCAACCTGAAGTGCAGCTTCCTGATGATTATAAATTAGTTTTCGTTCTGTTTTTAGTTCATAATGAAAAACATCATTTGTATTACTAAAAATGGCTACAAATAAAAAACATAGTAACATACAAAGTAAGTTCGGTTGAAATAACGTCCAAAAAGTATCGTGAGTACGGAAGCCTCTATGAGAAGAAGCTGCTAAAAAGATAAAAACTAATAGTCCCGCAATAACTGGAATAAATGTAAGAAACGAAATGCTTGGTACCAAATTTGTAAACAATGATAGCAAGATAAACGAAGGAATAAAAGAAATGGCATGTCGTCTTCCCTTTAGTCGTAAAAAGCGGTTTAAAACGATTTGTATACAAAGGAATAATAAAGATAGGACAAATGCAATTCCTCCAGAAACAAAAAAATATGGAAGATGGAAGACCTTCATCATTGTTAAAGACACCAAATCGTCTTGCAAACCATTTAGAAAAGCAAAACAAAAAACTGTAAAAAGCAGGTAGTCACATAAATGCAACAACCGTACTTTATTGCGGTATCGATCAGACAACGCCTGAGTTATTTGAAACTTATTCATTATTTTTTTTGCGTAATACTACCGCAGATCGTGCAGGAATATACAATTTCAACCAACCTTTATGTTCGCTTTTCAATAACTTGTCAGAAATTGTAAAATGTTCTACATTATCATCAGCAAGTTCATTGCCACCAAATTTTTTGGCGTCAGTATTAAGTACTACTGTGTAACAGCCCTCTTTTATCATAAATCCATAATCAGCAAAACTTTTTACAGGATTGAAATTAAATACAAAAAGAAGATCTCCACGAGTATATGCCAAAATTTGTTCCTCATCATTATGCCATACTTCTTCAAGTTTGGTTTTTTCAAAGTTTTTTTCCAAACGAATTGTCATAATCATTTCACGGTCAAAGTCTCCTAAAAAGTGGTAACAAAGTGTTTTATCATCTACGAGATGCCATTGTCTGCGAGCATATTTGTAACTCCACCCATTATCCTGGCGTGGAAAATCAATCCATTCTGGATGTCCAAATTCATTTCCCATAAAGTTCAAATAGGCTCCATTAATAGTTGTAGCCGTTAGTAGACGTATCATTTTATGCAGGGCAATGCCTCTACGTACTCGTTCGTTTTCATATCCTTGCTTGAAGTGCCAGTACATGTCGGCATCTATTAAACGGAATATAATCGTTTTGTCACCAACCAACGCTTGATCATGACTTTCGCAGTATGATATAGTTTGCTCATCTTTCCGCCTATTTGTCATTTCCCAAAACATAGCACTGGGTTTCCAGTTCTCGTCGGTTTTCTCTTTAATGGTTTTTATCCAAAAATCTGGAATATTCATTGCGAGACGATAATCAAAACCATAGCCACCATCTTCTGCTTTTGTAGACAATCCGGGCATGCCAGATACTTCTTCTGCTATAGTAATAGCATCAGGATTTATTTCATGTATTAATTTGTTGCTCAATGTTAGATAGCAGATGGCGTTGTCGTCTTGATGTCCATTAAAATAATCTCCGTAATTGTTAAAATTCTCGCCTATTCCATGACTATAGTAAAGCATAGATGTTACTCCGTCAAAACGAAAACCGTCAAAGTGATATTCTTCCAACCAATATTTACAATTGGAAAGAAGAAAATGTATCACTTCGTGTTTACCATAATCAAAACATAAACTATCCCATTGACGATGTTCTCGTCTGTCTCCTTGACAAAAATATTGGTATGGGTCTCCAGCCAGATTACCTAATCCTTCCAGCTCATTTTTGACAGCATGACTATGAACTAAATCCATAATTACAGCAATACCATGGCAGTGAGCCTCATCAATAAGTTGTTTTAGCTCTTCAGGAGTTCCAAAACGGCTTGATGGCGCAAAAAAATTTGATACGTGATAGCCAAAACTACCATAATAGGGATGTTCCTGTATTGCCATGATTTGTATACAATTATAACCATCTTTAATAATACGAGGTAATACATTGATACGAAATTCATTATAGGTACCTACTTTCTCAGCATCTTGAGCCATACCGATGTGGCATTCGTAGATTAAAAGAGGATGCTTATCTGCTTTAAATTTTTTATTTTTAAACTTGTAAGGATTTTCTGGTTCCCAAACTTGTGCACTGAATATTTGAGTTTTAGTATCTTGTACGACTCTTCTGCACCAAGCTGGAATGCGCTCTCCCGAACCACCATCCCAATATACTTTCATTTTATAAAAATCGCCATGTTTCAAATCTTCGTAGGCGAGTTTGAGTTCCCAAATACCATGATCCTTTCGAGACAATTCATATTTTTCTATTTCTTTCCAATTATTGAAATCTCCTACAATGAAAATTTTGGTAGCATGAGGAGCCCACTCTCTAAAGATCCATCCTGTAGTTGTTTTGTGTAATCCAAGAAATAAATAACCTGAAGCAAATTCGGAAAGAGAACCAGCTGTTTTGGTAGTTAATTCTTTCTCCACCTTAAGTACAAAGTTATGTCGTCCGTTAATAGCGGCCTCATAAGGTTTTAACCATGGATCAGATTGTACTAAATTTAATGATTCGTTTTCCATATTCATTAGATTCTAGTTATTATCTAAAACAGCGACACCTTTATCATATGTACCTTTACGTATTACGTTTCCGTTTTTATCTTTCTCTATGAATGGTCCTTCCCGAACACCATCCTTATAGAAACCTTCAAACCGAATACCGTCTTTATCTTCCTCGATACATTTGCCGTCTTTAATACCATTCTTGAACGTACCTTTAAATTTTGTTCCGTTTGAAAGACGTAAAATACCCTCTCCATTCATTTTTCCAATAGACCATGTACCTTGATATATATCTCCGTTTGTCCAAGTGTAGGAACCTTGTCCGTCTCTCTGATTATTAAGCCAATGCCCTTTATATTCTGCACCATTTTTCCAAGTATACGTGCCTTCGCCACTTTGTTCACCATTGAGAAACTGCCCTACATATTTATTACCGTTATCAAAAGTATAAATGCCCATACCGGTACGTTCTCCCTGTGCGTATTCGCCTTCATAAACATTTCCATTTTTAAAGTGATAAATACCTTTACCTTGCTGGATATCATCTACCCAATCTCCCTGATACTCATCTCCGTCAGCATAGCTGAATACACCTTTTCCGTTGCGTTGATTATTTGCCCAGTCTCCTCTATATTTGGATCCATCCGGCCAAATAAAAGTACCTTTCCCACATTTTTTATCATCTTTCCAATCTCCCGTATAAGAAGCTCCACTGGCATACGTATATTCCCCATGTCCTTCTCTCTTATCTTGCATCCAACTTCCAGTATAAACATCACCGTTGTAATAATACATTTTCCCCTCACCTTGTTGATAATCACGATACCAGAGTCCTTCATAGCGGTTATTATTCATAAAATAATATGTGCCGCGTCCATGTTGTTGATCTTGCATCCATTCGCCATCATATTTTTCACCGTCAGGAAATGTATAAATACCTTTACCTTGACGTTTTCCTTTTACATAATGTCCTTCATAGATGTCTCCATTTTTAAACACGGTTTTACCATTTCCATTAGGTCGCCCACTTTCCAAATCTCCAGTGTATACGGAACCATCTTTAAATGTGTATGTTCCTATTTTAAGTTTTTGAGCCTGACAGTTCATCACCGTATAAGTCAGTACTATTAGTAGCAGAATGATGTTTTTTGAGGAATTATTCATTATAGTATAAGGTAATATATATAGGATATTTAATGTTGTTTTTTTAAGAAGATTTCTGCACGTCTTAAATCTTCAGGCGTGTCAATGCCAATGGTTTCATGCTTTGTTTGAGCCACTTTAATTTTAAGCCCATTTTCCAACCAGCGTAATTGTTCGAGCGATTCAGATAATTCTAAAGGTGTCTGTTCCATCTTTGTTATGCGATGTAAAACGTCAGCTCGATATGCGTAGAGTCCAATATGTTTATAAAAAATTTGATATTCCAACCATTTTTCTTCTGGTATATTTCGTAGAAATGGAATTACAGAACGACTGAAATAAAGAGCTTGCCAATTTCTATCGACAACGACCTTTGGACTATTTGGATTTTTTAGAGCGGATAAGCCGTCTTTAGGAGAAAACGGTGTTACGAGTGTAGCTATATCTGTACCTAAATCTTCAAAACAGGTTTTTATTACCATCAGTTGTTCAGGATTAATAAAAGGTTCATCGCCTTGTACATTTACAACGATATTGCAGTTCGTTCCACTCTTGATATAAGCTTCTTCGCATCTATCAGTCCCACTGTTATGATTAGGGCTTGTCATGATACAGTGTCCTCCGAAGTTTTTAACACAAGTCGAAATGCGTTCATCGTCTGTAGCTACAATTGTTTCATCAAAGATGTCTACTACACGGCTATACACATGTTCAATAATTGGTTTATTTCCAAGTAGAGCTAAGGGTTTACCAGGAAATCGTGTTGAAGCATAGCGCGCTGGAATGATAGCAATATATTTATTCTTCATTTGCATTGTTTTGTTATTGGAATATTTGATCAATTCCATTCTCAGAAACAGAATCATTTCTTGCTTTATCACAGGACTGGAATCCACGCGGGATATTAAATTTTTCGTCTTTGCGATACCCTAAGGACTTATCAGCGAGCACCTTTTTCATATACTTGGCCCAAATAGGCAGAGCCATGGTAGCTCCTTGTCCCATACTCATCGTGTCAAAGTGAATATCGCGATTTTCTCCCCCTACCCAACAGCCTGACACCAGTCTTGGTATGAAACCGAGAAACCAACCGTCAGAATTATTGTTTGTAGTTCCTGTTTTGCCACCGATAGCACCCTCAAAATGATATTTGTAACGTATTCGTCCTGCGGTGCCTTGATCCACAACAGCTTGTAGCATGTCCAGCATTTTATATGAACTCTCTGCACTGATAACCTCATTCATTCGTGGACGGAACGTAGCAACCACTTCACCCTCATTATTCTCAATTTTTGTAACGAGTAATGGTGCAGTACGAATTCCTCTGTTTACAAATGCCGTATACGCACTGACCATTTCGGCTACAGAAATATCACATGTTCCCAAACTCAGAGACATTGAAGGATAAATACCCAAACTGTTGACTCCGAATGATCGAATGAGGGAGACTAATGCATTCGGGTTCAATTTACTCATTAAATAAGCAGAAATCCAGTTATTCGATTGTGATAGCCCCCATTTAAGTGTTACCAATTGTCCATACCTGGCATAACTGGCATTGCGTGGAGTCCAAGGCGTATTACCGACTTGATAGGTTCGTTGTACATTAGCTACAAGATCACATGGAGTATAACCATTTTCCATGGCTAACGCATAGAGGAAAGGTTTAATTGTAGAACCTATTTGGCGTCGTCCCATCATGCACATGTCATATTGGAAACTGGCATAATCCGGGCCTCCTACGTATGCTTTTACTTGGCCTGTCATAGGATCCATAGATAGTAAACTCGCTCTTAAGAATGATTTATAATATAAAATTGAATCTAACGGGCTCATCAAAGTATCTACATCCCCATGATAGGTGAAAATGGTCATAGCTACTTTTTTGTGAAATATTCGATTAATTTCTTCTTCACTTATGCCCTGCTCTTTCAAGCTATTATAGCGATCGCTTTGCACGATATTATGCTTCACGATTCCTTTGATTTGTGCAGGCAATAGTGAAGTAGAAAATGGAAATGACGGTGAATTTTTCTTTTCACGCTCAAAATTTGGTTGCAGGAAACCTGCCAGATGATCTCTCACTGCATCCTCAGCATAACGCTGCATGCGAGAATCGACAGTAGTGTAGACTCTAAGACCATCCGTATAAATATTGTATGGCGAACCATCCTTCTTAAAGTTCTTGTTACACCAACCGTATAGAGGATCCTTCTCCCAAGCTATAGAGTCGTCGTGATATTCTTGAGCCTGCCATTTCGCATATTTACTGCCGTCTGGTTTCTGTGCCATCATAATATGTCTCAAATATTCTCTGAGATATGTCGCGAGACCTTCTTTATGAGAAATTCTTTGGAAATCGAGTCCAAGTGGCTGCTGTTGATAATTTTCACAATCTCCGGCCGAGAGGTAACCTACATCTTTCATCAGTTTTAAAACCACATTTCTACGTTCTAATACGCGCTTCGGGTCACGAATAGGATTAAAATATGCTGGATTCTTGCACATGCCGACTAACATAGCAGCTTCTGATACAGTAAGATCCTTTGGATCTTTGTTAAAATAAACCTTTGCCGCTGTTTTAATACCCACTGCATGATGTAAAAAATCAAAATAATTTAGATACAACGTCAATATTTCATCTTTCGAATAATAGCGCTCCAACTTTACAGCAATTACCCATTCTATGCTCTTTTGTAAAATACGTTCTGTATTACTTGATGCTGATGATGTATAAAGCTGTTTCGCCAATTGTTGCGTAATAGTACTTCCCCCTCCGGCATTAGCTTGTCCCAGAAAGCCTCGTTTCACTATGGCTCTAACCACAGAATGAAAATCAATGCCACAATGGTCGTAAAAGCGCTTGTCTTCAGTAGCTACAAGAGCTTTGAAAATACAGGGAGCTATGTCGTCATGTTTTACGAAAATTCTGTTTTCGTTCATTGACCAGGTTCCCATTAGTACGCCGTCCGCACTCAGTACCTGCGACGCATATTTGCTAATAGGGTTTTCCAATTCTTCCAAGGGAGGCACATAGCCAATCCAGCCCTTACTGACAGCCGTAAAAAACAAAACAGTTACGACTACTAACAGTAGCAGGAACCCCCAAAGAAAATGTACAATTTTCAACCTCATCTCATTTGTAAACTATGTTTCAACATAACAAAGAGCAAATTTAATACTTTTTCCTTACACAAACTTGTCAAGTGCATTAAAAACTGGCAAATACATGTTAATGTATTATTCTTAATCGCCCATTAAAGAGACATATTTATTAAACAAAATGAACCAGTTGGAGAAATTTGAAAGTTAAGAAATTAATATTATCAAAATAATCAGATCAACGGTCTCTACAACATTATAATGTGCAATACTTATGTTATAGAATAGAACTCTATACTAGTGGGGTGCTGCGTACACGTAACAGAAAAAGCTTTTTCATAAACGAGACTGGTGCCAGTTCGCAGAATTAAATATATGCTAACTTATTTCTGAAAAAGAAATAAATCTGTACAAAATCATAAATATCTTTTTGCATGGTTCCTAATATCAATAGTACGTTATAAATTTGAAATAGATTACGCCGCAAAAGCAGCCAAATCAATGAGTTCTTTGACAAGTTTAGCATTTAAAGTTCTGTTTGGCTTAAAACCGGACAGCTCAAAAAAT
>Ga0172377_10005250_pt1 | contig 13317 bp, 9 predicted proteins | sample Pumphouse3metaG_FD_119749 | JGI IMG/M metagenome (GOLD analysis project Ga0172377, IMG submission 119749) | Leachate microbial communities from a municipal landfill in Southern Ontario, Canada - Pumphouse #3 metaG | ecosystem: Engineered > Solid waste > Landfill > Unclassified | place: Canada... | reverse complement strand
CCAAAATATAAGTTGGATGAGTTGAATGTGCTTAGTGATGGTCATAATGTCTCTAAAAACTATATGAATAGTGTTCGTCATGAGATACGCAGTGGTAATTTCAGTCAGTGGCTGGCAATCTTCTATCATGAAGACCCGTTTGCCGATTTCTCAGAGGCATATAGTTATGAACGTACTCTTGAAGAATGGATATTACTCTTGGGTGAATTTGATATAAACCAGAAGTACTATCGCAGATACGTTACTGCGAGGAAAGAGACAGACGAACAGACCGAATCAGCTCGCCAATTGTGGGCTCATGCTTCTAACAAAGAGATTATATGGAGTTATACGTTTTATTGTCTGTGCATATTATGGTTGATCTTTGTAATATTTGTTGGTATAACTCCAGACGGTCGCAGATATTTGATGAACCATACGGTATTCAGCATAGGTGTACCTCTAGGTCTTTGTTCTGCCCTTATATGTGCTGTCCATTCCTATTTTAATGGGTATGGCTTTACTATTGGTACAGGCATATCCTTGTTGGGCTTTGCCACCGCTGCTATTCCTATAATGATACTCCGAGAAGTTTATAAAGGTATACCGTCACTGTTCATTTTAACGATAGTCATCATAACCATTATATATGCATACATATGTTATGTCACTAATTTCCGTCATAATTCCGACGAAGATAAACAGGCTATAAACCAAGTCCTTGATGATGATATTAAGTCTACTCTTCTAGAGCCTCTTTATTTCACTTTCCGCACCAATTCGTATAAGTATAAAGGAAGTAAGTTTGCTATGCTTCAGGACGTCAGCGATCATATCCGCAGCATGGCAGGAGAATCAGTTATCCACTATATGTGTTGGAGCCTGATGATAGCAGTTTTTGTGATAGATTTCATAATATACAGTCCTCATCTTGGTAATACAGTCAATCCAAAGTTGCCTACATGGCGTGTCGACTATCAAGAAGTGTTTCAAAAGTTAAAACATGATGTAGAATAATGAAATGTGAGCATTGTCATAAACAAAACCGCAAGGAGGCCAATTTCTGCAAATGGTGCGGAAAACCCCTTGTTCAGTCCAATATCCTTGATAGGTTGGTTGGACTAAGCGATGTTAAGGACAAGCTCAAGACAATTGTTGACACATACACATATTTACGTTCACGCAAAGATGTAGCTAATGTCCATATTGGTATCAACTCAATCATTGTCGGTGAAACAGGTACAGGCAAGACCCTTCTTGCAGAAGTAATAAGCGATTACTTCTATCAGCATAAAATTATTGATAAAAATAAGTTTATCAGAGTTGATGCAGTAGACTATAACCGTTTTGTAGACCACTGGGACGAGAATGTAAAGAAAGTTCGTGGCGGGATACTCTTTTTTGATAATGTTCAGAAACTTTTGCCATATAAATATTCCAACCAGGTAAATCCGCTTGACAAGCTCTTCGTCGAAATGGACCACTGGAATGACAGTCCCATTGTTATAATGGCTGGTCTGTCAAAAGGACTGGATGAGTTTCTTGAAAGCAATCCTGCAGTAACTAATCGGTTTAATTACCGTTTTGAACTGCCCCAACCTAGCTATCAGGATCTCAATGACATATGTCGTAGCAAGTTGCGTACCAAGTATGATATAACCAATTTTACAGATGAAGCCTCCGAACAGTTACTTAAGTATTTCCGTTATCAGGTGAAGATAAAGGATGAATCCTTTGGCAATGGCCATCTGGCCAGTAAAGTGGCCGAAGACATCTTCACCTCATTTATCGGTCATGATCCGTATACAACCACTGTAGAACGTGAAGATATACGCGGTTATGTGCCTGAAGAGCGTACACTTGATGAAATACTCACAGACCTTGACAAGTTTGTAGGCATGGACGAGATAAAGAAAGTCGTAAAAGAAGTCGCTTACACCGTCAAGAACAACCTTCAGCTAAATGAGCGTGGAATAGATGTAAATCACAAGATGGGATTGCACGCCGTTCTCACAGGCAATCCCGGTACAGGTAAAACATCCATAGCCCGTAAACTTGGCGAGATATTAGCTTCGATAGGTTATCTAGACAGCGGGCATGTTGTGGAGGTAGACCGTGCACATATGGTAAGCCAGTATCAGGGAGAGACACCCAAATTGGTTGATAAACTATGTGATAAAGCTATGGGTGGCATTCTCTTTATAGACGAGGCATATACCCTTGCGCCTGTATCCAATGCAGGCGAACGTGATATACAGGGAGAACAGGCGCTTGAAAAACTTATGAAGCGTATGGAAGATGATCGCGGAAAGTTTGTGGTAATTGCTGCAGGTTACCGTACCCAGATGGAAAATCTCTTCCGTATCAATCCCGGTTTCCGCAGCCGCTTCAATTATTTTCTGAATATAGAAGATTATACTGCCGATCAACTATACCAAATACTTCTGAGTTTCGTAAAATCGAAGAAGTATATTATGTCTGAAGAGGCAGAAATTATAACACGTAAGTGCATCCAATCCATGTACGACTTACGAGATAAGAACTTCGCCAATGGCCGTAGCATGCGACAACTGTTCGAGAAAATATGCCGTGCTCAGGCAGAGCGTCTTCAGCGTGGTGATATCTCCTCGATGAGCGATCGGCAACTTACAACCATCCTTCCTGAAGATATTCCATACGAGGCACCAAAGGCTGTTGATTATACTAAGTGTCTGGAAAAACTCAAGGGTATGGTCGGACTCAAATCCGTCAAAGATGAGATAACTAATCTTGTGTCATATCTCAATCTTCAAATTAAACTTGGCGAGAGTCATACCTTCCAGGGCAAACATTACATATTCACAGGCAATCCAGGTACGGGCAAGACTACCGTAGCTCGAATAATGGCTGATGTATTTAAGACACTTGGCGTCCTTTCGCGCGGTCATCTGATAGAAGCCGATCGTAGCAAACTTGTTGCCGGCTACTCTGGTCAGACGGCCATAAAGACCAATAATCTTATTGACAGTGCCATGGGTGGTGTACTTTTTATAGATGAGGCTTATACTCTGGCCCAGGGTGATAATGACAGTTTTGGCGCAGAAGCTATAGATACGCTCCTAAAGCGTCTTGAGGATGATCGTGGCAAGTTCATATGTATCATTGCCGGTTATACAGATCTGATGAAAAAGTTCATCGATACCAACCCGGGCCTAAAGAGTCGTTTCACAAATACACTTCATTTCGAGGATTATACGCCTGATGAACTCACACAGATATTTGTCAATATGGCTCATGCACGAAAATTTGTCATATCCGATGAGGTACAACAGGCTATACATCGCAATTTTGAAGAGATATTTCTTCGTAAAGACAAAAATTTCGGCAATGCCCGCGAAGCCCGTCACCTATTTGATGAGGCCATAGAGCATCAGAGTAAACGCCTTGTCGAACAGATCAATGACGAAAGCCTTAGTGAAGATGAGATGTATCGCATTACAATAGATGATATATCCATTGATGATAGTGCTACTGTACGCCCTCTTGATGAAGTGCTCGCAGATATTGATAAGCTCATAGGTATGCGTAATGTCAAGAATTCGATACGTCGTCTCGCCGTACAGAGTATGTTCATGAAGCAACGCAACGAATCAGGTGTAGGCAAAGTACAGCAGTTGTCTATGAATTTTATCCTTACAGGTAATCCCGGTACAGGTAAGACCACGATAGCTCGAAAGATGGGTGAAGTGCTTCATAGTATGAACATACTTTCCACCTCGCGTGTGATAGAAGTAAACCGCAGCAAACTTGTAGGCAAGTATATGGGCGAAACACCTAAGATAGTCAACGATGTATGTGACTGCGCAATGGGTGGCATCCTTTTTATTGATGAAGCTTACACTCTTAGTGACAGTCGCGATGCATACGGTAAGGAAGCCATAGACACACTGATGGAACGTATGGAAGACGACCGTGGTAAGTTTGTTGTCATAGCAGCAGGTTACAAAGAGAATATGGACGACTTTTTATCCACTAATCCTGGATTAGCCAGTAGGTTTACCCACCGTCTGCATATAGACGATTACAACGAAGATGAATTACTTCAGATATATAAGAAGATGGCAGACGATCAGGACTATCATCTTGACCCCCAGGCCGAGTTCAAACTTATGCATGTCATTGACGAGATACTCGTGTTAAAAGACAATGCTTCGTTTGGTAATGCCCGTGCTATGCGTAACCTTCTCAATACCACTATACAACAACTGTCTATACGTGTATCAAAAATGCCTGTAGACAGCCGTACTCCAGAGATATACCAGACTATTATGTCTGAAGATTTAATAATAGGAAAGAAAGGAAGCGATGATAATATGTCCTAATTGCAAAGAGGAAATAGATGAAGACTCACATTATTGCGATCAGTGTGGGCAGGCTTTGCTATATTGCGTGCAGTGTGGCAGGGTCGGACTCGGTCGGCGCTGTACATCTTGTGGTGGTATGATGTATACACTCGACGAGGTTATGAGCAGGAAATCCAAAGATTCCAGCCTCACAAATACGTTTAATTCGTTTACGGCTTCGATAGCCGCTTCCAGAAGAGGTAGCATAGAATTACCCGAGCAGTATAAAGTACCGGGAGTTCCGCAACTCACCCTGTATAATGGAAATTTAAACATCCGGATAATCGGTCAGAACGGAGCCGTTATAGGTCGCCGTCAGGGTATATACCAGAAGATATTCGAGAGTAATAAATATGTTTCTAGCGTTCATGCACAGTTGATGTATTCCAATGATACCGGTTGGTGCATAATCGACAAGCATTCATCTAATGGCACGATGGTCAATCAGCATAAACTACAGCCTGATGTAGCCATGTCTATAAAGAATGGTGATATCGTGACTATAGCTAATATCAACCTGCAAGTCAGTGTGATATGAAAGAAACAAATCAAAATGTTATGTTAAATTTGGAAATAGATGCGGCCAGTAGAGTAGGACTGGTTAGAAAAAACAATGAAGATATGATACTCGTTGGTGACCGCTTGGTCCGCAATGAGACTTATCAGACCTGTGCGAACATCTCAGACAGTCATATGTACATTATCGCACTTGCCGATGGCATAGGCGGTCACAAAGCCGGCGAGAAGGCTAGTGAGATAGTACTCGATAGTCTACGCCATAAGTTTAGTATGCCGTGGGGATATCTTGACGCCTGTCGTTTCAATGAGGCCGCCTACTATTGGCTTGACCATGTATCACGATATATAGCTTATCACAGCAAAGCCGAACCGATTTATTCGGGAATGGGCACTACTCTGGTAGGTTTTGCAGTCAACTATAATGATTTATATTGGGTCAATTGTGGTGACAGTCGCATATACCTATATCGCAACAACAAACTCACCCAGTTGTCTACCGATCATTCGCTAAACAATATTTTAGGGAATACCAGTCATAACGGTATTATAGTTAATTGTATAGGTGGAGGTTGCGACACATCCTATTTGGATTTGGTAGAATTTCATAAGTCAGTGAGTCATGGCGACACTTATATGTTATGCTCAGACGGTCTCACAGACATGTTGAGTGATGAGGATATATCCCATTATCTTCTGAATGGAGCCACAGCCGATCAACTATGTCAGTATGCAGAAGATGCCGGAGGCTACGACAATGTATCGGTATGTTTATTAACAGTATTATAGTCATTTAAAAAGATAAAAAGATAAAGGATTAAAAGATGCCATTAAGATTACCAGACAGATTACCTGCGATAGAGATTCTCAAAGGCGAGAATATCTTCGTTATGGACAATTCAAGGGCGACAACACAGGATATCCGCCCACTTAAGATTGTTATACTCAATCTTATGCCACTAAAGATAACAACAGAGACAGACCTAATACGTCTGCTCTCAAATACACCTCTTCAGCTCGAAATCAGTTTTATGAAACTGAAAAGTCACACGCCCAAAAATACACCTATAGAACATATGATGATGTTCTATAAAGACTTTGAGCTGATGAGAAATGAGAAGTTTGACGGCATGATAATAACAGGAGCCCCGGTAGAAGACTTGGATTTTGAGGATGTCTCTTATTGGAAAGAGCTCACCGGCATATTCGATTGGGCCAGAACTCATGTCACAAGTACTCTATATATATGTTGGGCAGCTCAGGCCGGATTGTATTATCATCATCACATCCCCAAATACCATCTCCCAAAGAAGATGTTTGGCGTGTTTCGTCAGTATCCTCTCGAACCACAATTACCTATTTTCCGAGGTTTCGACGATTACTTTAATATGCCGCACAGTCGTCATACAGAGACACACAAAGATGATGTGTTGAAGTGTCCCGACTTGCAACTCATAGCTGAATCGCCAGAGTGTGGTGTTAGCATGATTATGGAGCGTGGTGGTCGAGAGATATATGTCACCGGTCATCTTGAATATGCTGCTAATACTCTCAATACAGAATATAGACGTGATCTTGGTAAACGCAACGATGTTGAAATACCTCTGCATTATTTCCGCGATGACAATCCTGCAAACGAACCAATGGTTACATGGCGTGCACACGCCAACCTGCTTTACAGCAACTGGATCAACTACTACTTATATCAGGAGACGCCATACGATATCAATACGATAGAATGATGAGACAACTTGAATTACTTTCGCCCGCAAAGAATCTGGAGTGCGGTATTGCTGCCATCGATAATGGAGCCGACGCCGTATATATCGGCGCACAGCATTTTGGTGCCCGTTCTGCCGCAGGCAATAGCATTGATGATATCCGTCAACTGGTTGAGTATGCTCATCCGTATCACTGCAAGGTGTACGTTACTGTCAACACCATACTCTACGACAACGAGCTCGATGCCACCCGCGAACTTATCACCCAATTATATGATATAGGTGTCGATGCTATCCTTGTGCAGGATATGAGTATACTCCGTATGGATCTGCCACCGATAGCCCTTCATGCCAGTACACAGACCGACAACCGTACTGCTCAGAAGGTGAAATGGCTCCGTAGCATTGGTTTCAGTCGTGCTGTTCTAGCTCGCGAACTTTCTGTAGATGAGATAGCAGCCATACATCACGCTGTTCCAGATATGCCACTCGAGGTCTTCGTCCACGGTGCTCTATGTGTCAGTTATTCCGGCCTGTGTTATGCATCACAATACTGTTTCAACCGTAGTGCTAACAGAGGCGAATGTGCACAGTTCTGCCGTCTTAAGTTCGATCTTACTGATGCAGATGGGCGTGAGATACAACATGACCGTCATCTGCTTTCGCTTAAAGATATGGCCCAGATAGATAACCTTGAAGCACTTATACAAGCTGGTGCTACATCATTTAAGATAGAAGGTCGTCTTAAAGATTCTGATTATGTTAAGAATGTTACAGCAGCCTATAGTCAGCGCCTTGACGAGATAATATCACGTCATCCTGAACAGTACTGCCGTGCCTCTATAGGTAAAGTAGAATATACTTTCACGCCTAATATCAATAAGACATTCAATAGAGGTTACACTACATATTTCCTCAACGGTCGCCAGCCCGACATTGCATCGTTCGATACCCCGAAGGCTACCGGTGAATACGTAGGAACAGTCAAGGAGATACGCGGACATACATTCACTGTAGCAGGATTATCCAATTTTGCTAATGGTGACGGATTGTGTTATTTTAACGACCATCGTGAACTAGAGGGCTTCAGAGTAAATAAGGTCGAAAACAACCGTATCTTCCCACTCAAGATGCCAAGTGACCTTCGCCCGGGTACACGCCTGTATCGTAATAATGACATAGAGTTTCAGCGACTTCTATCCAGACCTAGTGCGTCGCGTCGCATACCGGTTAGAATGACCATAAGCGAAGTGCCCGAAGGTTTCTCACTGCAAGTCACCGACTCCACAGGTCAGCGCTTCGTGCACACCATGCAGATGGAAAAACAGGAAGCTGTGAAACCTCAGAAAGACAATATTGTTCGCTGTCTTACTAAGTTGGGCAATACACCATATATATGTGATACCGTAAATTTCGAACCTGAAGATTTCAACTGGTTCATACCTGCCGCCCAACTCACCCGGCTGCGCCGTGAAACAATGCAACAGTTTACCTCTCAAAACAGTTCTGAACCGGTTGCTGTAAACAGTCAGCCGTTGTCTCCAGAACCATATCCATATCCATGGCTGTACAACATATCCAACAAGCCTTCAGCAGAATTCTACCGCCTTCAAGGAGTGCCAGATGCTGCACCATCATTCGAGCAGCAACAGCCCGACACTCCACTTATCATGCAGTGCCGCCACTGTCTACGCTATTCACTTGGCTATTGTGTAAGGTATGGAGGCGAAAAACCAACGTGGAGTGAGCCACTTATGCTCTCATTGCCTGATGGCAGGCACTTTCGTCTTGAGTTTGACTGTAAAAACTGTAAAATGAACATATATGCGGAAAACCGTTAATTGTATAACAATAATGATATTGGCGCTGCTTGTCAGCTCCTGTTATTATAAGAACGAATCGGATACTCCTGACGCGTGGAATCTCACCGAACAGGAGCTCGATTCTATTTCGTTCTCTACTTCTCATCACTATACCCGCAACTATAATTTTGTAGTCAAGGCCGATTCCATGCCGCTAATAGTGCAGCAGCCTGAAGAAGCCATCAACAGTCTGAAGACCGACAGTGTAGAAGTTTATCGCCACGACCGACTGGTAGTGGCCGACATCCGAATGCTGCCCGACGATAAGACCGACAGCGTCTGGGTTCAACTTGCTCGTGATCAGAGCACCATTGGATGGATTCACGAGAGCAAACTCCTCCCGTCAGTAGTACCCGACGACCCTATATCACAGTTTATTGATACATTCTCCAATATTCATCTTATCTTATTCATGATAATTATCAGTCTTATGGCTGCTGCATATCTGATACGCCGAATATTGAGGAAGGGAGCCAAAATAGTGCATTTTAATGATATACCATCATTCTATCCCACATTGCTTACCGTGATAGTGTCGAGCAGTGCCGCTTTCTATGCCAGTATACAGTTGTTTGCACCCGAGACGTGGCGTCATTTCTACTACCATCCCACGTTGAATCCATTCACCGTACCACTTATATTATCAATATTCCTGATATCGGCATGGGCAATGATAATAGTAGCTATAGCGTCAGCCGAGGATGCCATCAAAAATTTACGCTTCTACGATGCTGTAGTATATCTAAGTGGATTGGCAGGCATGTGTGCGATAGATTATATCGTATTCAGTATAAGTACCTTATATTATGTAGGCTACATATTTCTTGCAGCTTATATTTTCTTTGCCCTATGGCGTTATTATTATTATGCCCGTTATCCTTATGTTTGTGGCAATTGTGGGGTCAGCATCAGGCGCAAAGGTATCTGTCCGCATTGCGGTGCAATGAATGAATAATTACCTATATATGTCACTCTTTTTCAGTTCAATGATATTCCCGTATTTGGCAAGTTCTTTCATAGGTAACTTCTTTTTGTTTCCTACGATTATGACTGCACGTGGATGGTTCAGAATATTTTCTTTGTAATATGATGTGATATCGCCCATTCCCAGCAGAGGAATGCTTTTTGCTATGCTTGTATTAGGATCTTCGCTGTATCCGAGTTCTTTATCGTTTGCTATCATTGTACCGATATTTCTAAACGATGGATAGTTATTGTTGATGCGGTTTATAGCCTCCTGCTTTACAGCTTCAACATTCTGTTCTCGCAAAGGCATGTTGTTGAACAGGCTGTCAAGGATTCCGAGTGCCAGTATCGTCTTGTCGTTCTGAGTACCGAGTTCAGCGATGTATGCTGAGCGGTCGGCGGCGAACCTTATCGGTGGTTGCTGGTCGTGACCGTAGGTGCTGTAAGCGTAAGAACGGAACTCACGTATTTCTTGGAATAGAAGTGAAGAGAATCCTCCTCCAAAATAGCTTCCCCATATCTTTAGTTTCGCTTTCTCACTGTCTGAGGTGCATGGTTTTACTGTCTGATAAGTTTTAATTTTCGTTTGTCTGGCCGTTGGCAGATTGAATATGTATACCGTTGGCTTTTCTATTGTCTTCATCTGTCTGTATACGATAGAGGCGGGTAGTGCAGCCTCATTTATCGGCATATATTCCCTTACTGCATTTTCCACATCATCAGTAGACTGTTGACCACAGTAAACTATAGAGCATTCGTTTTTCGGCAATTCCTTGAATAACTCAATAAGTTCCTCTCCTTTCATCTTCTTAATATCTCTGGCCGAAATATGGTTGATATAGACCGACTTGTCACCATAGGCAATCTTTTCGATGATGGCATCAGCTACGTCATCAGCATCTTTTACGAAAGATTTATTGTTCACCTTATATGTTTCAGCCAGAGTCTTCATACTTTCCTTATCAGCTTTGGCATTATCCATGAAGTTACGGAGTAGTTGAAGCGATGGTACCAGATTGCTGTCGATACCCGATAATGTAATGCTGAAACTATTTTTTTCTGCTGAGGTTTCAAACGTTGTACCGAGCTGTTGAAATGCTTGTCCTAATTTATGTTTTGATAGAGAGTCTGTACCGATATCAGACAAATATGATGCCAGTGCATTTAACCTTGGTTCGCATAATGTGCCTTTATGATAAATTAGTGAGAACGAGAATAGATTATTTACAGGGTTCTTTTTCATATACATAGTGACATGTTTAGTCAGCACCTTGGTTTCCACATCACGCTTATAGTCTAGTAGTCTTGGAGCAACCTCTTTGATGGGAATCTGTTCCATTTCTTTTGCATATTCAGATTCCGCGTTAGCATTCTTCGGAACTATCGGTTTGAAGTTTGGCTTGCTCACTTTATCTTTGGGATATGAACCGTACTTCTTAACGAAATCGATATAAGAATCATTGAAATATTTATTTGCCACATTTACAACATCCGCTTTCGTTATATTCTTAATAGTATCAGTCTGTTGCAAATACTCATCCCAAGTTCTTCCTTGCGAGAATATGTTCATCATCTCTTCAGCACGGCTGTCAATACTCTCTAAAGCTTTCTGTATGTCACGTGATTGTGCCAACTTCAGAGCCTCAAGTGTCTTTTCTGAGAAATCACCTTTTTTCAGTCTGTCAATCTGTTTCCAAACCATCTCACCCGCTTTCTTTCGTGAACCGAATGGTATCTTTGGCACAAATGCAAACCCCAGGCCTCCGCCGTCGTTAAGCGACGCTCTCATTGCTCCGGCCCCCAGCACCTTGTGCGCAGATGTCAGTGAGTCTAGAAATCCGGTATCATATTTATTATCTAGCAGTGCCACAGCCAGGTCGAGTGCTTCAGTGTCTTTGTCTTTTTCTGTAGGTGCACGGAACGCCACAACCTCTGCTTTAATTATAGGTATTGGTATCTTAATTTTAACAGTCTCTTTACCTTTCAGTGGTGCAGGTGTCTGAACCTTACGGTCGTCTACATTTCCTCTTACTATTCTTCCGAAAGTCTTTTCAAGTATCGGCACGATAGAGTCGCTGTTGATATCGCCGCAGAGGATAAGTCCCATGTTGCCGGCTACATAATATTTTTTGAAGAATTTATCCATTTCCGACAGTTTAGGGTTCTTCAGGTTCTCTGTACTGCCTATAAGTGGGTAGGCGTATGGATGTCCTTCAAAAAACTTACTAAAAACTTTCTCGTATGGCGGTATTATAATTTGGTCAGATCGCATATTCTTCTCTTCGTAGACAGTTTCCAGTTCGCCTTGGAATAGACGGAATACCGGATGCATCAATCGTTCGCTGTTCAACCACAACCATTGTTCTATATATTGCGGAGAGAATGTGTTATGAAATTCTGTCAAGTCATAAGATGTAGATGCGTTCAGTCCGGAACCCCCGTATTTTGATATTAGCCGTGGAAACTCGTTAGGAATAGCATATTCAGACGCTTTTATGCTTAATTGATTGATATGCTTCTGAATCTCCAGTCGCAGTTTTTCATCCTTAGTCTTTGCTAGTATGTCATATTGATTGGCGATAGAGTCTAACCATATCTTCTCATCAGCATAATTAGTAGTCCCGATTTTGTCGGTACCCTTAAACATAATGTGTTCAAAGTAATGCGCTATTCCGGTATTAGGACAGTCTTTTGCTCCAGCCTTAACTACAACAGCTCCGAAAACCTTCGGCTGACTGTGATCTTCATTTAGCCATACGGTCATTCCGTTACTCAACTTAATTTCTTTAACACTCAGTGGATCTGCGGCTTCAATATGACAAACTACACATGCAGCCATTATAGAAAAAACCAATCTTATATATTTCATTTCTTATATATGTTATGATTGTGTATCACAAAGTTATTCTTCTTACATTGTAATCCCCAAAGACCATTATTGTCCTCCTTTGAAGGCAACAGGCAGAGTATATCGTATGTTGATTGCTTTGCCATCACTCTGTTCAGCAGGCTTCCATCTGGGACATTTCTTAAGCAATGATATAACAGTTCTTTGGAAGATGGGATTTTTTGGAGCCGATATGACCTTTATATCCCCAATATATCCATCCTCTTTTATCACAAACGACACAACGACCTTTGCGTTCTGTTCCTCATATCCCTTTGGATATTTAAGATTATCCTTTATCCACATTATAAAGGCAGTCATATCATATCTGCCATCAAATAAAGGCGATTTTGCATTCTTTGGTAGCACATCTACGGTCTCAAGCATATGGCTTGGAACGACATGCCTGTCTTGATAAAAGATAATTCCCGATGCAACTGCAATTATAATAAAGATTACAATTGCCGCAATTATATTTCTCCTAAATTTAATCTCTTTTTTTGCTCCAATAAAATAGACTTCATTATCTTTATCCTTTTTCATAATTCTATTCTCTTTCTATTAATATTGTATTCTAAAAGTTTTTTGAGATTTTTAAGTGCGTCTTTCGGCACGTTTAGAGTATATTCCTTGGATGCAATTCTCCCAACCAGAATAAGTTCCTGCTTTATAATATCTATGCTGTATATGCATTGCACATTTATGATTAGGCATCTGCCAAGTCTTACGAAGATGGCTGAGTCGGGTCCCAGTTGCTGCTCTAGTAGTTTCTCAAAAGATGAGAGATTAAAAGAAAATACATGCTGTCTGCCATCAGTCAAAGTCATGTTAGTATAACTACCATCCGATGTAATATACAATATCTCTTCAGCGTCTACACGTATCAGAAACGAACTATTTGATATGATGACTTTTGTTTTCATTTTGTGCAATACCCCACAAAGATAAACAATTTAATTAAGTAGTAAAAGTTTTTTTTGTGAATAAGCTAAATAATTTTATGT
>Ga0172377_10005247_pt1 | contig 13319 bp, 13 predicted proteins | sample Pumphouse3metaG_FD_119749 | JGI IMG/M metagenome (GOLD analysis project Ga0172377, IMG submission 119749) | Leachate microbial communities from a municipal landfill in Southern Ontario, Canada - Pumphouse #3 metaG | ecosystem: Engineered > Solid waste > Landfill > Unclassified | place: Canada... | reverse complement strand
CTTACTGCCTTTACTCTCATAATAACGCAGCATCTCATCAATTTTCTTTTTGTCATAGCTAGTAACACAATCTGACAGGACAGTGACACCGTAATTAGCTTTGCATAGGTTGAAGCAGGTTGACTTGACGCAAGCAACAGCATCTGCTCCTGCTATGTAGAAATCACCTATTTCATGTGTCTTGATGAAGTCTACAAACTCTTCACTGCTCAATGCATTCCCTTTGGATTTCGTAAACACATGTTCTGATACCACATGCATGTCTGAAACCAATGCAAACCCTTTTGTGTTCGGTTTGAATGTCCTCGTGCCAGCTGATAGATTTTCATGCCGTATATAGACAACATGAATTGCATGCTCTACTGCCCAATCAATAGCCGTATTGATGTTGTCGATGACGTCCTTGTAATTCTTGGTTATGTCATTTTGGATATCGATGATTACCAAGGCTTTTTTCTGCATGATGGTTCCTCCTGAGCGATTGCTTGTTTACCTTGACACTATACTTGGTAATTGTTGACAACAGTATGGCAACAATCAATACTGATGAAAAGAATTTTTTTTAGGTGGCTCTCCGATGAAAATTGATAGGCTTGTCAGCATCATCATGATACTCCTTGATACAAAGATCATAGGTGCACAGGAGTTGGCAGACAGGTTTGAAGTCTCGCCCCGTACAATCTACCGCGACATAGACACGATCAACATGGCTGGAATTCCTGTCCGCTCTACATCGGGAGTGGGTGGCGGCTTTGAAATCATGCAGGAATATAAGGTCGACAAAAAGGTTTTCTCGACTGCCGACCTTTCCGCCATCTTGATGGGGCTTTCCAGTCTTTCTTCCATGGTACGAGGCGATGAACTGGTGAATGCCCTTGCGAAAGTCAGAAGTTTCATTCCCGCAGACAGAGCAAAGGACATTGAACTGCATGCTAATCAGATATGTATAGATTTACGGCCGTGGATGGGAAACAGGAACATACAACCCTATTTGGAAATCATCAAGACAGCCATGCAAGAAAACAAGCTGCTTTCGTTCATCTATACAGACCACCATGGAAATACAACCACACGGAAGGCTGAGCCGTATCAGCTTGTATTGAAAAACAGTCATTGGTATTGGCAAGGGTATTGCCATACAAGAAATGATTTCCGCTTATTCAAACTATCGCGCACATCAAAGCTACAGATGCAAGAAGAACATTTTACACCACGAAATCATCAAAAACCGCAGTTGGACGTCACTGATATCATCGCAACCATGCAAACACACATTAAAATCCGTATTCATGTATCCGTCATGGACAGGGTGCTTGATTATTGTCCGTATGAACAATTCTCTCCAGATGGAGATGAGCATTTCATTGTCGACTTTCCTTTCATAGAGAACGACTACCACTACGATATCCTTCTTGGCTTTGGAAATCAGTGCGAGTGTCTGGAGCCGCTTACTATCCGTTCAGAAATGAAGCGGAGAATAGATGCAATGGCTACTATATATGAGCGTTGAGGAGTTGTGAGGCAAGACAAGAAATGAAGCTCAACAATCACCAAGTCAGAACAGATCAGCTATTGACCCTTTTTCCAATAGCGAATCAGGGAGAATCCAAGTATACTCCTATTCAGAAAAGGGAAATCATGAAAAAACCAAGTTCGTTGCTCCTCATATTCCTCATCTCCATCTCCGTGCTTGCAGCACAAGATGTCGTTGTGTTTTCAAATGGCACCATACTCGCTGGAGAAGTGCTTATCTATGATGCAAAAACCACACTCACCTTCCAGCTACCAGACCAGGTTGTTCACGAGTATCCCAGCAGCGAGATTTTAGCAATACGAACAGGTATCGATGTTGATTCCCTGATCACCCAGACTTTTTCACCTACATGGAATCAAATCAAGTACACCAAGGGAACAAATCAACAAGGATATTACATCCCGCCTCGATACACATGGAGAGGCGAAAGCTATTCGATGGAAACAGCTTGGGGAATGCAAAGCCAAGTCTTTGAATTCTTCCAGATACTGGAAAAGGAAACAGAGACACTCGATGATGAGACTAAAAACCTCATCGAAGAGCTCAAGAGAGGCATGATCCGGCAAAATCAAATGGTCACGGGGGGATTACTCACTGAGGTTGCAGGCTTGGCACTCACCTTGGTACCGTTGTTTGTCATGGACGACAGTGTTGATCCTGTTTTTGTTCCTGCATGGGCCCAATGGGTAGGTGCTGGCGGCTTGACGCTTAACATAGCAGGTCTGGGAATAATGCTCTCCCAGATGTTTGTAGACCATGAAAGCTATCTGCAAAGCATTGCAGAGTCATACAATCATCATCTGTATAGCACATAGAGAATACCATCCATCACTACCTTCTACTCCTGCATGCTTGAAAACAACACACAGGATACGATTCCAAAGCAGATAGTATCATTGGTAAGAGAGCTACCATGGTTCAATGACGTACGTCGACTTATTGGATTCCAATTAAGTAATGTGTTTTGCCGAAGGACCTCAATAGCACCATTTTTCTAAACAAAACCCCGCAGAATTTGGGATTGCTCGAAAAAAGAATATCCAGCTCATCATCACGACACATATGAAGAAAGGGAACAGTTTGGATACAACACTTCAGTAAACAGGAGGATTCCCATCGAGGTACAGAGTTTAGCAACCACTTTCGTACCAGCATATGGAATTCAATTAATTTCATAAAAAAGCAATTTTTTCACATATTATTTGTGATTTTATCACATAATAATCTTGTAATAAGGATACATCCCTCGTATAGTGTGACTAAGAGAGTCCTCTAGGAGGCGTAACCATGCTAGAAAAATTTACTGTCGGAAACTTCCTCTCGTTTAATAAAAACCAGACCCTTTCCATGATTGCAGGCAATGTAGTAAAGAACAAAGACAGACTTTTTACTGCCGACGGAATGAAACTGCTCAAGTTTGGGGCTATCTATGGCGCAAACGCAGCAGGAAAGTCCAACTTGATAAAAGCTATGTTTTTTGCACTGAAAATCATATATCAAGGAACGGAGACAATAGAAAACACCAACAAATTTTTCCGCTTGGACGACACTAATAAAGACAAAACCTCATACTTTGAATTTGAAATCTGTCTAGGTAAAAAAAGCTATGCCTATGGCTTCGAAATCATGGTGGCAAAACAGGAAATATGCGAAGAATGGCTCATTGAACTAGGGCCGGGAAAGGAAAAAGAAATCTTTACCCGCAACACTTCAACCGGTACCTATTCGTATGATTTCTCGCTTCTGGAAGAAGCCTACCGACAACGCTTTGAAATCTATATCGGCGATGTGAAAACCGTTAAAAACAAAACGTTTTTAGCATATATCATGACCGATAAGGATGAACTGCATGCAAAGAACCCTAAGCTCAGCATACTGAAAGAAACTCTTCGTTGGTTCCAGCGTTTGAATATATCTTTCCCCAACACCCCGATAACCATGTACGATTGCCTCTCCACTGAAAAAGCCGAGGGTATAGAAAAAGCAATCAAGTCGTTTTTAACGGGAATAACCAAAGTCAACGTAAAAACGATCACCCAAGAGGAAGCCTTCGACCACACCCCAAAAAAAATCAGAGAGCAGATTGAAAAAGATATCCAGAATGAGTGTAAGGAAAACCATTCCTGTGGACTCAGGATGAACGTCGGAGGACGATTAATTCTGGTATCCATCAAGAAAGGAGATCCCATATTCAAGGAAGTAACGTTTTTCCATAACAACATGGATTCTGTGAGCTTCTCACTCAATGAAGAATCAGAGGGGACACAGCGCCTTCTTGACTTGCTGTCTGTCTTGGTTACATCAAAAGACAACTCAGTCTTTATCATTGATGAAATCGACAGAAGCCTGCATCCCAAATTGACTGTCCATTTTGTGAAGAATTTTCTTGAGATTGCTCGAAAAAAGAATATCCAGCTCATCATCACGACACATGAAAGCCATCTTCTCGACCTGGATATACTCAGACAAGACGAAATCTACCTTGTCGAGAAAAACAAAAGCGGCGCAAGCATCCTCTACCCCTTCGATCAGTTCAAAGAACGGTTCGACAAGAAAATTGAGAAAGCCTACCTGGATGGCCGCTATGGGGGAGTCCCTTTGTTTGATACATTCTTCATGCCTCAGGAGTCTTTCGAAACCACAGAAGAAAAGGAATAAACCATGCGCGTAGGACAACCGTTTGGAATTCGCTATGGAGAAGAACAATACACTCAAGAACCCAAGAAAAAGTATTTCATTGCATGTGAAGGGAAAAAAACTGAATATAGATATTTTGAAGCAATTCTAGAACATCGAAGCGATTTAGGGATTTCTCCTCTCATTGAGATGATTCCAATCAATCATGAGAGAAATACCGGTAGCCATCCACTTCATATTTTTAACGGAGCCAAGGAAGCTTTGAAAACCTATGAATCTTATTTTCCAAGCGTTGACCACCTATGTATCATTGCCGATAGAGATTTGCATAGTTTTTTTGAAACCCAATACGACACATTAGCCGAAAACTGTTTAGCTGAAGGAATTGATTTATTCATTTCAAATCCTTGTTTCGAGCTTTGGCTCCTTATGCATTACAGCGACCTTATCGAATACAACAAAACTAAACTCCTTGAGAACAAAAAAACCGGAGAACGCACACAGACTGAGCTCTATTTAAAAGATAAACTCGGAGGTAGCTATAGCAAAAAATATTTGCATTTTGAAAGTCGCTATAAGAACCACCTTTCTGAAGCTATTGAACATTCAAAACAGTATGCAACCACAATTGAAGAGTTGAAAAATCAGGTAGGAACTAATGTGGGTTTTCTTGTGGAAACTTTAATGAAGGACTGAAGAGCCCTTCTTACCAATCCAGACGTTCATAGGCAATCGCAGGCAATCTCACCTTTGCAAGACAGGCATTGATTTCAGCATGTACCAAAGGTTTCAATACAGATGCAACGTATGAAGAGAGTGAGGATTCTTCAAGGGCCATCTCATTGTAGTCTTTCCCTATCCAAACAGCATAGCAGAGCTTCATGGTAAAAATCGTATCGTCTTTATTACCTTCTGAAGTAATGGTACACGAACAATCATGCAGAACCGGACGAAGATTGCGTTCTTCTTTTTTTGCTACCGAATTCTTGATGGAAAATGAAATTTCCAGTTTTTCCTCAAGATGAGTCCTCTGTACGTTGAATGCTTCCGAGACCAACAAATAGTTACACAATTTCATGACATACCTCGTCTACATAAGAGAACTGTTTTTCTGACATACTTTCAGTTTTGACTGTATTTTGAACATACGCATACAACAATCTCTCAGAGCCATTTTCCAGAATCCCTGCTTGTGAGACCCTTTCAAAGGAAGAACAGATATTCGCCCATTGAAGAGACTCTGCCAGCTTAGGGTCATAATCATGGTCGGCCACGACAGAAAGCCATGGTAGGATACTCAGTAAATTCACTAAAACCATGCCTGCTTCAGATGGCTTGGTTGCTCCATTCTTCCATTTCGATAGGGTTCTTTGTGGAAGCGAAAGAGCTCGTTCCAGAGAAGCGAAACTTTTTCCAGAAGAAGCCATCTCTTCTAATTTTTTCTGGACATTCTTATGTTGTAGCTTCTTGATCAACTCTTTTCTGACCTGCTTGTCTTGCTTGTTTTCAAAGAATTCTGCTTCACAGAGGGGACAAAACGAGACCTCGACAGTCTTTGATTCAGCATACCCGAACTTGAAGACAGTTATCTCTTTCGTTTCTCTTTCCAATCGGCCCATTTTACAGGCGGGACATAGCTCTTTATTCATCGTGTCTCCTCTTTTCCCTATACAACTTCAAGGCATGTACCATTATTTCGTTACTTCCTGGTTCCAAATGCAGGGATTTAATCAACCAATTTCCTGTTGGAGAAAACCGAAGGAATGCTAGATAACACCGCTTGTAGTCACTTAGGAAAGTATAGGCATCTACCTTTGTCATGTGAGATGGATCAGGGTCATTCTCCCATTCCTTTGTATTGACAAACTCCAATTCACAATCTAATCCTCCAAAAGCCAAAAAAAACAGGATTTCGTTTGTCCCGTGCAGACCCAGATCTCTTGAAGCATCTTCTTGTGCTCCTCTGGAAACAAATACCTTTTTCTTAGCCTTGCAGGCATGTATGAAAGTATGGATATCATACGACGAATGGGTGGATGTATCAATGGATGTATCCTTAAAGGATAACATTTCCATTCTTTTTTCCTTTTCAACACTACTCATGCAGAGAAAGAAATCAGTTTGGTCAAAACGCTTCAAGCCCTATCGAGCCGCAAACGCAGCAGAGAAGTCCAACCTGATCAGGCTTTTCTCGAGGGACACTATGGTGGTTCACCTTTGTTTGACTCATTCTTCCATACATCCCTCATATTTCAGGCTTCTTTGCAGGCAGACAGAAAAAATAAAAAATAAATTGACAAAATAATGATACTCGCATATGGTGTAGTAAACGTTTGCTATGCGGATGTTTTTATTTTTACCTCAGACAGCAAACGTTTACTATGAGCTTTTCACAAAGGAGACTAAGGAATGGCTGACAAACCAAAGAAAACAACAATCCTTGATATTGCTGCAATCGCCAACGTGTCGACTGCAACGGTTTCCCGGGTTCTTAGCAATTCAGACTACCCCGTGAAGCAAGAAGTGAGGGAGCAGATACTTGCAATTGCCAAGGATTTGGCCTATAGCCCCAATCTCTTTTCCAGAATGCTCAAGGGAGCCGACAGCAAGGAAATAGGGGTGATCATCCCCTCAGTCGCCAACCCCTTCTATTCTCAACTAGTCGCATCAGTCGAGGGTGTTTGCATAAAACATGACTATGTACCGATCATCTGCTCTTCTTACAACACTCCTGAGTTGCAATTGAAGCACATAGAGATGTTGAAACAACGCTGCGTCAGTGGAATCCTTATTTCAGTGCTCACCACAGACGATGAAGTGATCAACCAACTCAAGGAGCTGGATACCAACATCGTTCTCTTTGACCAGACGTTTGAAAGTAAGGATTTTGATTCAGTCAATTTCGATTTCTATAAAGCGGGATACATGGCTACAGAATATCTTGTTCAAAATGGCCATAGGAACATTGCCTTTGCAACAGCACCCTTGGAAAGAAGAAGTAGAAAACTTTTTTATAAGGGATATAGGAAAGCCTTGGAAGATTATGGAATTGAGTTTGAAGTGACGAACCTTGTTGTTTCAAAAGTCGAGAACGATGCAATAACCACTGATTTTCATTATCAGAATGGAAAGAATCTTGCAAAAATGATCTTGGAAAAAGAAAAGCTCCCAGACGCCATAATCGCGATAAACGATATGACGGCATTCGGGATCATCAACTTCTTTGAGGCCAATGAGATTGTAGTCCCAGCAGATATTTCGGTCATGGGTTTTGACAACATTCCATTCTCAGAAATGATTTCACCATCCCTGACAACCATAGAACAACCCATCAATTTGACCGGTCGCCTCGCCACAGAGATGTTGATCAATAAAATTGAACAAAAGACTGATTACGAAAGAACCGTAAAACTTGAACCTAAATTGATCGAACGAAAATCGGTCAGAAAGAAAAATAAGATCTTAAGGAAAGAGAAAAATGATTTGTAGAAATTATGGAGACGTGCTGGTCAAGATTTTCGAAACCCGAGAGGAAATGGGAGCCGAAGCAGCAGACGAGGTTTCTCAGTATATCAGCACCTTGCTTGAGGAGAAAGAAGAAATCAACTGCATGTTTGCTGCAGCTCCTTCACAGAGTGATTTTTTGCAATCTCTTGTAGAAAACACCACGATTGCATGGGAAAGAATCAATGCTTTCCACATGGATGAATATATTGGCTTGGAACAGGGAAGTGAACAAAGTTTTTCAGGTTTTCTGAACACTGCAATCTTCAACCGAGTTCCCTTCAAAAGCATCCATCTCATAAACGGAAAGGCTGATAGAACCAGTGAGGTTGAACGCTATAGCAACCTGTTGCGTACCTATCCTACAGATATCGTCTTTTTAGGTATTGGAGAAAATGGACATCTTGCCTTCAATGACCCAAGTGTTGCTGACTTTGAAGACCCTGCACTGGTAAAGGTCGTTGAATTGGAAAAAGCCTGTAGAGAACAACAAGTACATGACCTTTGTTTCCTCAGCCTGGACAATGTTCCCACGCATGCCTTTACGGTGACCATTCCAGGTTTGATGAGAAGCAAGCAGGTTTTCTGCATCGTCCCTACTGAACTGAAGGCAACAGCAACAGCAAATGCCTTGAAAGGCCCCATCTCCACTGCGTGTCCTGCCAGTATCCTGAGAACAAAAGCCAACACAAGAATGTACATAGATGCACCTTGTGCCTCACTCCTTTAGTCAAAGGTCTTATATGAAAACCAAACATACGAATATTATGTACTCATTGCTAATCATTCCGTTTTTACTTATGACTACACTATTGGCTTCCAGCCTTGCTGGTAGCCGAGTATGGTTGGTTGTCATCTTCTGGGCAGCCTCACTTTTTTGCGTCTTTACGCTTATAAAGAAAACCCTGCATTTGCCACGCCCAAAGAAGGAATATTCTGGTCTTACAAAAATAAAACTGGATTTGCCCATAGACTATGGTGTTGAAATCTACACCTGTGAAAGCATGGCGAAATATGAATTTATGGCAAGAGAGGTTGAAGTATTGCTTCCTTTTTTCTCAAAAAGAGGAGAGAGCCTTACATGCGCCATCAACGCAACCCTGTATGAAGAAGAAAGCGAATCGTACTCGAGAATTGCTTGCATGAGAGAACTTGAAAAGGTAAAAAGCCAATCGACTTTGAAAGTGTTCTTGTTCTTGATCATTCCCCTCTTAACCATCATATCGCTGATTCTCTCCGTATTTGTATTCGAAGAGTTTCTCTTGGAAATCACATCCCATTTTTTCGTCAATTTCGTTTGTCCTGTTCTTACTGTCCTTCTGCTCTCTTGTCACTTCTTCTTGTGGAATAGATTCATGGGAATGCAAGAAACAAAACTGGACCGGTTCTTACTTAAATATTTTTCTGAAAAAGAGGTCATCTCATACATCACCAAGAATGAAGATTTCAAGGGGAGAAATGAAAATGAGAAGTATAAAGCTTTCAACGACCACTATTTACAGAAACGTATAGATTCATTACTTACGTATGTGAGGAGGTAGATCATGTCGATGCATTGGTTGGATTGGGTAATGGTGGTAGCATTCTTTGGGGTAATGCTCATCATTGGATTCGTTTCAAAGAAATCAGTAAAGAACTCTGCAGATTTCTTCGTGGGTGGGGGAAGAATCCCCTGGTGGTTGTCAGGTATTTCGCATCACGTATCGGGATACTCTGGGGTCGTTTTTGTAGGATATGCAGGCATTGCCTACGTCAATGGAATATCAATTTACTTTTGGTGGGCTGTAAATATTGCAATCGGTGTTTCTGTTGCTGCAATATTCATTGCTCCTCGATGGCCTCGACTGCGTAGGTCCTTGGGAATTCAGTCCCCCACCGAGTATTTGAAAATGCGTTACAACCAATCAACACAGGTTCTTATTGCAATTTCAGGTATTGTAGTAAAATTGCTTGATGTTGGTGCAAAATGGGCCTCGATGGGTATCTTGCTGTATGGATTTACAGGAATGCCTATCTGGATAGGTATCATTGTCTCTAGTCTTGTCTCCCTGGTCTATATTGCAGTCGGTGGATTGATTGCTGACTTGTGGACCGATTTTGCTCAGTTCGTTGTACAGATTGTTGCAGGCCTCGTACTGTTTATCGGTGTATTGATCCATCTTGGTGATTATGGATTGAATTTCTTCACTGTTTTCAGTTCATTGCCAGAAGCCAACACCGCTGTCTTCAATGCAGGACGTGGACAAGGCTCCTTGACATGGACCCTGCTCTATTTCTTTGTCATTTTCTTCAGCTACTCTGGTGGCACGTGGAATTTGGCTGCTCGATTCATATCCACACCGAATGACAATGAGGCAAAAAAAGCAGCATTCTTGTCTGCTGCCCTGTACTTGGTATGGCCGTTCGTACTCTTCTTCCCGATGTGGTGCGGACCTCTCTTGTTCCCCGGTATGACTCAAGGAGCTGCTGAAGCAAACTTGTATGCCATGTTGACCAATAAGTTCCTGCCTATCGGCTTGATTGGCTTGGTCTTATCCAGCATGTTTGCAAATACGCTTTCAATGTGTACTTCAGATGCGAACACCATATCTGCAGTTCTCACGAGAGACATTATTCCAATCTTCAAACCAGAGATGAGAAACGTAGAATCCGACGATAAGAAATCGCTGTACTATGCAAGACTGACCACAATCGTCTTCACTGCATTGACTATTATCGTAGCACTTTTCCGAGATCAGCTCGGAGGTGTCACCGGCTTGATCTTGACTTGGTTTGCTGCTCTCTTAGGTCCTACGGCCATTCCCCTTATCCTGGGTTTGTTGCCAGCCTTCAAGCATTGCGATGGAAGAGCTTCTTTCTGGTCCATCATTGCGGGCTTGTCGGTATTTGCAGCTACCAAGCTTGGTTTGAAATTCCAACCGGATATTGCAGTCATTGCACCTCTGGCCACTTCTTTCATCGTATTTTCCGGTATCGGCTTATACAATAAATATATGGCAAAGAAACCAGTTTCTGCAGAAGTCGAAAAACTCATGGTCGAGTTGAGCTAAACTGTCTTGACTTTACGTGATCAACAACTGGTCACGTAGAGTCCTTTTTTCAGGAGGATTCTCATGATATTGGATCAGACATATAGAGAGAAATATACATCACTCATTGAAGATGATTTTTTTCCCTATTGGGCGACAAAAGTCGATACAGCATTTGGAGGAATTTCCAATTGCATCAACAACTATGGTGATGAAAAGATCTCTGATGATAAATTCACCTGGTCACAGGGACGCTGGCTTTGGATATTGGGGAAACTCTACTCTTTGATTGAGAAAGGTGTCATCACAAAAATATCTGCAGAGCAAGTCAAAAAAGAGATGAAAGGTACGTATGATTTCATAGTCAAAAACTGTATCGGTGACGATTTCATCTGTACATACCTACTCGATCAAAAAGGAAACAAACAAGTCGATGCTAAAACCAAACGCTATGATGCAAGCATCTTCGCCGACTGTTTTGCCCTGATAGGTCTCGCTCAATACCATACCAGCTTGCATGAGGAAAAAAACATTGATCTTGTAAGCTCTTTGTATGACAGCATCTTAAAACGCATCAGACAAAATGACTTCTTGACTGAACCCTATCCCATCCCTCAAGGGTACCGAGTTCATTCAATCCCGATGATTCTGGTCAACACCATCTATGAAACCATCAAGATGAAAGAAACCTTTGCCATGGAAACCACTTCAGAAATTGCAGACGGGTTGGAGATGGTGAACACCATCTTGGATGATTTTGTTTGCAATGGATACGTACGAGAGCATATATCGACAGAGAAAAACTATACTGACCTTTTACTCGATCGCCATGTGAATCCCGGACACACCCTCGAGGATGCATGGTTCCTCTCCGAATTCCTGGAAGCGTATGGTTCTTTGCAACCAAGGCTCGAAAAGATCTCGTCACTGGTGCTGAATGCTTTCGATATCGGGTGGGACAAGGAATTTGGAGGCTTATTGCGGTTTGTAGACCGAGACGGTGGAAAGCCAAAAGGGGAAAGTGGTACGAGTGATTTTGAACTGCTCATCAACAACACCTGGGACATGAAGCTCTGGTGGCCTCATTCCGAAGCGTTGTATGTTCTCTTGTATTTCTATAAGAAAACAGGAAATGATGAATTTTTAAGCCGCTATAAAATGATTGAGTCGTATGTATTCAAGACGTTCCCCAATACAGAGATAGGGGAATGGATACAGATAAGAAGAAGAGACGGGTTCCCTGAAGAAAAGCTTGTAGCCCTTCCTGTAAAGGATCCTTTTCACATATTACGGAACTTTATCAAAATAGTTGAACTTTACTGAGAAAAGAAGGTTAAAAATGAAATTAGGGGTATCCAAAGTTTGTATTACTCCCTCAATGCCTCTTAGATTGTCAGGATATGCAATAAGAAATTCGAATTTCACTGAGGTGAAAGAAGACATCTATATCCGGGTGTATTATTTTCTATCCAATGATTCTCCTTGTCTTCTGGTCTATGCCGATCTCCTTTGGTGGAATTCAGAATTCATCAAGAAAATTCGACCGATTCTCCAAGAAAAATATGCATTGAAACCTCACCAGGTATTTTTTGTGGCCTCTCACAACCATTCGGGCCCTCCAACAGGGGACAGCTTCACCAAGCTCTTGGAGGAGTACTCTCCTGCCTACGAGATAGAGCTGCAGGACAAGGTCTTTGTTGCAATAGAAGAAGCTAGGACCAATGTTGAAGAAATCAAGCTGGAATTTTACGAAGGGTCGTGTCATCTGAATGTCTATCGGCGCGTGATGGCTGACAACCAGATTGCAATGCGTCCCAACTACGAAGTCGAGGCAGATCATCATCTCACAGTACTTGCATGTGTGACAGAACAAGGTAAAAACAAGGGGTTGCTTGTTCACTATCCATGCCATGCAAACCTAAGTCAGGAGAATGTGATTCAGCCCGATTATCCAGGTGTTGCATTACGGATGCTTGATGCCGAATATGGTACCACTGCAATGTTCCTTCAAGGTTGCACTGCTGATCTTCGGCCGAATTGTGTGGTAGGAACTGTATTCACACCTGTAGGCTATAAGGAAGTCGTTGCGTTTGCAGAACAATTTGTTTCATCTGTGCGAATGACATTGAAACATGAGAAACAGGAAATGAAATCAGAAGTATCGACTTCTCTTTCGTTCCTCGATCTCCCCCTAGAAAACCTTCTTAGCGAAGAAGAACTGATCAAAAACAGCAAAGAAGCAGAGGGAGTGACACAACAGAGGGCAGAAAAAGTAATCCAGCGAGGATCTCTGGAAAAAGAGATTTTGGAGATGGGGACGCTCGATTTTGGATCTACATTCAGAATCATCACCTTCAATGCCGAGGTTTCTCAGTTTTACGCAAAAATAGCAAGGGAGTTTCATGCTCCTTGCCTTTGTGCTTGCTATACAAATGGGATGATCGGGTATATCACCACTGCAAAACAGATACAGGAAGGTGGATACGAGCCAAAAGGATCAGCTGAATACTTTGCCCTTCGGGGAACCTATAAAGCAGAGATAGAAAGTTTGATACTCAAAGAACTCATGAGTAAATAGGAGAAACGGTATGGAAAGCGGAAGTGTGATGGATCTT
>Ga0172377_10005244_pt1 | contig 13323 bp, 11 predicted proteins | sample Pumphouse3metaG_FD_119749 | JGI IMG/M metagenome (GOLD analysis project Ga0172377, IMG submission 119749) | Leachate microbial communities from a municipal landfill in Southern Ontario, Canada - Pumphouse #3 metaG | ecosystem: Engineered > Solid waste > Landfill > Unclassified | place: Canada... | reverse complement strand
GTCAAGGGGGAATTGTCACGTGATGATGTCTTGGAGCGAATCGCGCGCGGGGGGGGATCTCGATGGAGGCCATGCCTATAGATGTCCGCAGGCGATGGCCGTGCAATAGTGTATGAAAGCTCTCTATCAACCTTGCGTCCCGCACACGATACCGACTATACTTGCAAGATGGATTATGTAGCGATCAACGGACAGGCATGGGATGAAGAAGTCGGACGGGGCAACACATGGACGATTCCCGTCGATTCGGAGACGATCGAGGCTGCGAAAAACGGAGTGATTGAAATTTCGCTCACCACGTTCCGGCCAGTGCCTCGGGCATGGATTGGAGAAGTGCAAGGCAAACGGGTGCTCTGTCTCGCAGGAGGAGGCGGTCAGCAAGGGCCCGTCTTCGCTGCGGCAGGGGCGATCGTCACGGTATTCGACAACAGCGCCCGGCAACTCGAACAGGATCGCAAAGTCGCAAAAAGAGAGGGGCTCGAAATCATCATCGAACAGGGCGATATGCTCGACCTTTCCCGCTTCGCCGACGGAAGCTTCGATCTGATCTTCAATCCAGTATCCAACTGTTTCGTCGATACTCTGCAGCCGATATGGGATTCCTGCTACCGGATACTTTCGACTGGAGGTCGGTTGCTGACGGGCATCACGAATCCGATCCTCTACATGTTCGACCAGAAAGCCGAAGCAAAAGGAAAACTTACAGTCAAGTACACGCTCCCGTACAGCGACATCAAGAGTCTCAGCACAAGACAACTGCAGAAACTGATCAAGGCAAACGAAACGATCGAATTCAGCCACACCCTGGAACTGCAGATCGGCGGAATATGTAGCGCAGGTTTCGCCGTGACAGGCTTTTTCAGCGACGAAAGCGGCGTGGAGCCGCTGGACAGTTTCGTACACGACTGCTATCTTGCCGTAATGGCTGAAAAACGCTAGGATTGAACAGATTCAGCCGATGTCCATGAGGATGTCTTTCGGGTATTGAGAACAGGTTTCGGCCTGTCTCCGTTCCCAATCGAATACAGGAAGCGACTGGAGCGTCCGGTTCTACAACCGATCCACGATACACCCTCAGCCATAGGCGGTTCCAAATGGAAGCGATCATTCTCAAAGCCTTTTCATTCTTCTTCATGATTATTCTTGCATACGCTCTCAAACGCAAAGGCATCCTCAAGGTGGAGGATTCCAAGGCCCTGGCTCGGATATTGATGAACATCACGCTACCTGCAGCGATCATGACAAGTTTCGATGGATTCGTGATGGATTCTTCCTTGCTGACGATTATTCTCTGGGGATTGCTCGCCAACATAGTCATGCTTGTTGCGGGCATCGCGCTTTCCCGCAGGAAGACCAATGCAGACAAGGCGTTCTACATGATCAACTGCCCGTCCTACAACATCGGCAATTTCACGATTCCGTTCGCCTCCAGTTTCATCGGCGCAACAGGAACGGTAGTCGCGTGCCTCTTCGATGCAGGAAACGCCATCATGTGTCTCGGGGCAACCTACATGGTCACCTCCCTGCTTTTGGATACATCGGGTCGCAAGCTCACGCTGCTGGGCATGGGAAAATCGTTGCTGCATATCCCCTCGTTCGTCATCTATGTCATCATGATCATCCTGTCGGCGCTCTCAATACGACTGCCAAGCCCGGTGCATGCCATCGTCGCCAATATCGCCCCTGCGAACGGAGCACTCGCAATGTTCATGATCGGGACGATGCTCGAGATCAACCTCGACAGGAAGATGTTCCGTTCCGCGGCAGCGGTCATCATTGCCCGGGTAATGATGGCTACCCTTCTCTCGGTAATATTCTTCCGTCTCTCCCCCTACCCGTACGAAGTCAGGAAAGGACTGGTGCTTGTCTGCTGGTCGCCTATTTCTTCGATCTCCGCTCCCTACACGGAGGAATTAGGAGGCAACGCCTCGCTGGCAAGCTTTACCAACAGCATCGCGGTCATCATCAGCATCCTGGTCATTCCGACGCTGTCGGTGGTTCTATGAACATCTCCAAACAAGAAACGTCCTGAGGAAGTCGTTATCCTGAGAAACTGCACCCCGCCCTATGCGTACCCGGCACTCGCCCCGCCCCAAACCCATTGCAGGGTCATCGCAAAGTTCCATCAGAGAACTCCATAGCCATGCGCACACAGCAATGCCTCTACAATACCTTTGCAATGACCCTGCAATGACCCCTATGGATAAACGGAAATACTTTGTTGTACACTGGCCGGAGGATATCATCCGAAACTCGAGGAGAGAACATGCCCATATCAAGCACCGATCTGTTCGATCTATACCACTCGCTATCCGCGCCGCTACTTCAGCAATTCGCCTTCCCGTGGGAAGCGTTGCCGAAACTGGAGGAATTCATCCTGATGCTCGGACCAAGCCTCCCCAACGAAAAATATGAAGAAGTCGAACAGCTTGTCTGGATCGCGAAGAATGCGACCATAGCGCCTTCGGCCCACATCGCCGGCCCTTGCATCATCGGAGCACACACCGAGGTCCGGCATTGCGCGTTCATCAGAGGAAGCGTACTGATCGGCGACGAATGCGTGGTCGGAAACTCCACGGAACTGAAGAACACGATCCTCTTCGACGCAGTCCAAGTACCGCACTTCAACTATGTCGGAGACAGCATCCTCGGCTACCAGGCGCACCTAGGGGCGGGTGCGATCACGAGCAATGTGAAATCGGACAACTCGACGGTCACGGTCAAGGACAGAATCGCAGCAACTGCGATCGACACCGGCCTAGCGAAGTTCGGCGCCCTTGTCGGAGATTTCGTCGAAGTAGGATGCAACAGCGTTCTGAACCCGGGGACAGTCATCGGACGGCATACGAACGTCTACCCGCTGACGAGTGTCCGAGGAATGATGCCCGGCAATTCGATCATCAAGCAGAACGGTATTCCGGTGGACAAGCGATGACTGGAATCACGAAAGAATATATCCGCACGATGATCGATACGAACAGCGGATTGCGGCTACTCCACTCAAGGAATGCGAGCGATGTCATCGCGTTCCTCTACCAGGTGTTCGGCGATCTTGAAGAAACGAGCATGGAACAGGACAGGTTCCTCGCGCTGCTGGAGAGATACATCGGCGAGAACGAGATCCCCCCGGATGAAGCCGAGGATCCCTGTCAGGGAGGATTGGGGTTCGACAACAAGGCAAAGGCGAGAACCATGGTGAACGCATGGTGCCAGAAAGGATACCTACTCCGATCCTACAACGAAAGCGCCCAGGAAATCATTACATTGTCCGCCGGAACGAGCAGGCTCTTCAGGTTCCTCGAAGATATCGACAACAGCACCAAGGGCATCGTCGGAACAGACAGTAGATTCGCTTCGATCATCTATCAGATCACCGAACTGGAGGAGAAGACGACGGAAGATCCCCGGGAACGGATCCGGACGCTCAAGGCGAAGCAACAGGAAATCCAGGACGAAATCCTTGCCATCGAGGAACGAGGGATCGCACCGACCTTCACAAAAGTACAGGTGCAGGAACGGATCGAGGAATTGGAACGACAAAGCAAGGCCCTGCTCAGCGACTTCCGGCAGCTCAAGGACAACAACCATCGGCTGTTCCTGCAAATATGCCAGAAACAGCTCGAGGCGACGGACAGCAGAGGGGACATCCTTCAGTATACCATGGAAGGCCAAAGTGCGATCTCCAGCTCTCCTCAGGGACAGAGCTTCGATGCGTTCTGGGGCTATCTGACGCTGGAGGAAGAGGAGAACACCCTGTATCGGCAGATCAAGGCACTGGAGAAACGGGTCGAAGACACCGGCCTTGACTGGGACTTCACGTTCCTCCAGAATCTGGAAGACAGACTGTACGAGGAAGGCAAGAGCGTCAATGAAGAAAACCATATGCTCGCCTCCCGGCTCAGACGGATTCTGCTACGCTATGCAAGCGGGGAATATCAGCAGATGCAGGAACTCAGCAGGGAGATCAAGGCTGCCTGCGCGACTCTCGCCGATATCCCAAAGGGCCCATGGCTGGAAGCGGACGGCAAGTTGAGCCTCGATACGACATTCTCCAGACCGCTTGTGCTGCCTCCGACTGTGACGCAGCATTCGGTGACGAACTACGAGGATCCCGGCAGTCCGACGGCGGGAGTGTTCGACCAGGTGTTCGCACAGCAAAGCATTTCGGCCGCGACGCTTCGCGATCGCTTGGAACTGCTTCGCAAGCAATATGCATCGTTCACGCTCAAAACAGTCGTAGAACGGTTTCCGTTGCAGTTCGGACTTGAAGAACTGCTCAAATACCTGACGCTCGTCATGAGGATGGACTCAGACTGCAAGAGCATCGACCCGAACGAGGAGGACGAAATTCTCTTCCTTTCATACCCAGACGGCCGCCCGACAGCGGTGACCATACCGAAGGTGATCATCTATGGAGAAAAATAACACTTGGGCGGCCGCCTGCATCCACGTGCTGCAAAAGCCGCTATTCGCGGAAGATCGGGAATTGTTTTCGTCGCTATGCAATTATCGGCAGGAAGTGAGCTCATATCTCGCAAAAATCGGCCTGGAACTCGTTCTGAACCTCGACCTAGGCTACGCATTCATCAGACAGGCGGAGACATCCGATGAAAACGAACTACCGCTTCCGAAGCTGATCCGTCGGATTCCCGTCACGTTCGAGCAGTCGCTTGTTTTGGTGATCCTGTACGACGAGTTGGAGAAATTCGATAGCAACGGCGGCGAAGATCCCTTCTGCATCATGACGGAGGAACAGGTGCGGGAACTGGCGCAAACATGCTGGCCTGGCGCAAGTACCGACCAGACGAAGTTTCATGACGCGATCGCCCGCGCACTGTCGGATCTCGCCGAACAAGGGTTGGTCCGCGAACGCCGCCCACAGGGAATGGACGACCAGGAAAGCGAACGATACAAGACGAACCGGCGCTTCGAACTGCGGAACATCATCAGGGCGCGTGTCACGAAAGACTTCTTCCTCGAGTTCAAGCGTCGCCTGGAGGAGTGCATGGGAGCTGCTGAAAATCAGCCGTCGCAAGGACCGATGCTGGTGGAGTCCAGTCCTGACGGGCAAAGAACCGGCGGCACGGACCGGCATACCATCGAAGCTGAGCCTATGGACTCGGATCCTTTATCCGACTTCGTGGACGAAGAATCGGAAACAGGAGCAACGGAGGCTGAACATGACGAATGAATTCCTGTTCGACGATCTGATTGAAAAAACCGGCTACCGGCTGTCGGTGTTCGAACTATACAACTGGGGAACCTTCGACAACCATATCGTGCATCTTGAGCTCGGAGGAGAAAACTCGTTGCTGACCGGCGGCAATGGATCCGGCAAGACGACGATCGTAGATGCGATCCTGACGCTGCTGGTCCCATCCGAATACATCAGCTACAACATATCGTCAGGAAAGGAAGGCAGGGACGGCCGGACGATGGACAGCTATGTCCGCGGAGCTTGGTCCACGCACAAGGGCGACGATCAGTATTCGGCAAGCAAGGACTATCTGCGTGATCGGACCACCCACTCCATATTGCTTGGGACATTCATCAACGCGGGGGCGGAGCAACCGATCACGTTGCTACAGATACATTACTATAATCCGAGCGGAGCGTTGCAGCATCTGTATGCGATCTTCGATCAGGCGGTCACGATCAGACAGCTTCAGGCCACTGCAGGGGTATTCAACCCCGCGCAGCTCAGAAACTACAAGTCCAGCATTACCGATCAGTACGCCCAGGGCGTCCAGTTCTTCGATACGTTCCGCAGCTATAGCAAGGTCTTCGGAGAACGAGTCGGTTTCCGTTCCCGAGAAAAAGCGCTGAAGATATTCAGCAAGACCGTCGGCATGAAGGATCTGACGAATCTCAACGAATTCATCAGGAACCATATGCTCGACGAATCCGATTTCGAGTCAGAGTTCAAGAACCTGAGCGACAGCTACGACAACCTGCACAACACCCAGCTAGAGATCGAAAAGGATGACGAACAGCTCCGTCAGCTCAAGCGGATACTCGACGAGGGGCGGCGCTACGGAGAGAAAATCGCGGAATACGGGGCGACCAAGCAAGACGAGGATTTCTGCGAAGTGTGGAAGGCCTGGCAATCGAAGCGTTTCCTTGCGTTCGAAATCGATAAGTTCCGTGCGGAACGATCCCTCGTTTCTGGAGAGCTCACCGAAAAGCAACTTGCGCAGGAGAGTCAGGAAGTCAAGCGCGACGAACTGAAGAATCAATTGAACCAGAACGAGCGCTATCGGCAGCTGGAGGATCAGCGACGGTCGCTGAACGCGAAACAGACGCTGCTCGCCGAGCGAATGGAAACACGGGAATTCTATGCGAACCGTGCAAGGCACATCGATATGCAGGTGCCATTCGATGAAGCGGCGTTCGAAGCAAACCTGTTTTCGCTGTCCAGAAGACAGCGCTCCATCGAGGAGAAGAACGAAAGTCTCCAGGAGAACATCAATGTTTCCGCCCAGCACAGGCAGGAACTGCAGACGCAGCTGAGAATCACCGAAGAGCAGATCCAGGCGCTCGCGGGACGGAATTCGAACATTCCGCTCCCCTATCTGCAGGAACGAGCAAGGCTCTGCCAATGGCTCAATGTTTCCGAAGAGGAGCTGCCGTTCGCCGGAGAGCTGATGCAGGTGCGTGAGGATTTCGAGTCGCAACGCAAGATCATCGAACTGATCCTGCATGATTTTTCGCTGACGCTGCTGATCCCGCAATCGCTTCGGAACAAGGTATGCCAGTATCTGTGGGCAAACCAGGTCAATGTATCTCTCGCCTATGTCGCGTTGCCGAAGGAACAGTTTCTTCCTACGGAAAACGACGACGAACCCCTGCTGTGCAATGCGATCGAGACCAAGGAAGAGCATCGCTACGGCAGCTGGGTCCTTTCGCATCTCCAGCAACGTTTCAGCAATGCGTTGGTACTGTCGCTCGATGAACTGTTCCATACCGAGCTCGCCTACAGCGAACGGCAGATTACGCGCGACGGATTGTACTATAAAGCGTATGCGGCGTTGGAAAAACAATCCGACATCTATGTGATGGGCTGGGATACGGCTCGCAAGCAGGAACAGCTGATCATCGACAAGGACAACCTGCTCAACGCGATCGACGAACTCGATCAAGCAATCAAGGAAGATGTGCGTCAGATCGCCAGGAACAAAGAAAAAATCGAAGCGATCATTGAGATCAGGACGATTGGAAGTTATGAAAAAATCGATACGCGTTCTCCGGAAGCCGAAATAGAGGAGATATCCTGCCGGATAGAGGAAATGGAACAGTGTCTAGGGGATGTCGAAAACCTTCGAAAGCAATTGCAGCGGGTTGATATGTCGATCAGGGAACTCAAGGCCAGTTGCGAACATCTTGTCTCCGAACGGGGCCGCATAGACGGAAGGCTCGCTCAGTTCGAAGAAATGCTCGGACACCGCACGCAGCTCCTCAAGGAGGAAGATCCGCAGACACTGGAGCAACGTTGTTCCGATTTTTCCGGTCGGTACGATCTGCCCGATATCTGGAGCAGCCTCGATAGCCTTGACGATGCCGCCGACAGAACCCGTCGGCAACTGGATGACAGCATCCAGACATTGCTCGCCCAGATGAACGACAGCAAGGACCGGTGCCTCAACCTGATGTCGAACTTCTGCAAGCCCGGACAGGATACGCTGACAAAATATCCTACATGGACGAGCAATCTTCTGGAATTAGGCACCGAACAGTTCTCCATGCAGGATCTGCCTGCATTCCGCAAGGTCTACGATCATTTGCTCGAGGACGACTTGCCACGCCACAAGGAACAGTTCGCAAGCTATCGCACCAGTCTGATCGGCAAGGACGTCATTTCGTTCAGCAGGATGCTGGGAAGCTGGCAGCGGATGATCGACGAGAATATCGTCGACTTGAATACGAGCCTCCAGAGGATCAACTACAACCACGATCCACAGACCGGAGCGAAGACCCATATCCGCATCAAGAAGCAACCGAATCCTGATGATTCGGTCCGTACTCTCAAATCCTTGATCCGTGCGGCGATGCCGACACCATTGATCCAGGAGAACGCTCCAGCGCAGAAGAAGCTCGAGGAGCAGAACCAGTACTTCGGACAGGTGGATGCCCTGCTCGGGTTCCTTCGTCAAGACGATGTCCGGCAGAAGGTGCTGGACGTGAGAAGGTGGTTCGTCTTCGCTGCGGAAGAGTACGATGTCCAGTCGGGCGACCAGCTGAGATATTATCAGGATAGCGCCGGGATTTCCGGCGGTCAGAAGGCAAAGCTCGCTTACACGATCTTCGCCGCTGCCATTGCGAAACAGTTCGATGTGTTCAGCGATGAAAGCGCTTCGCGCTCGTTCCGTTTCGTTCTGATCGACGAGGCGTTCAGCAAGATAGACGATGAGAACAGTCGGTATGCGATGCAACTGTTCACCCAGCTGAATCTGCAGCTGATGGTCATTACTCCATTGGACAAGGGGAACTTGGTCCTGCCGTTCATCAGGACGGTACAAGTCACTGAATGTCCGAATGGAAAGAATTCACAGGTCGTCAGCGTCAGAGTAGAGGATTTCGATGAGCGAGGTGAAACAGCTGGAAGCTGAAAACGTCTTGGACCGGCAGGAAACAGACGGGATGATATCGAAAATCGTACACTATTGTTTTCCATATAGAAATTATTTGCCAAATCAATAGAATATATTTCCATATGAAAATTATCGCGTTTCCGGCAGAGTATATATACAGCGTGTTGGAATTTTGGAAACGCATTCAGGAAGCGCTGAAAGATAGCGAGCTCTCCATGGCGGAAGTATCCCGGCTCACGGGCATACCTCATGCGACCATATCCAACTGGATCCGCAACGACCGCTACCCGCCCATCGATTTGGCGGCAAGGATGGCGAAAGCGATCGGCATATCATTGGAATGGATGGTCTACGGAAAAGAATCTCTGGACGAGTACTACGAGGATATCGAACCGGACAAGTTCTTCCATCTGTTCAGAACGCTCGAAAGCCTGGACGACAAGCAGATCTCAGTCCTCGAGAAAATGGCCCAATATTTGGCGGAAAGCAACGAACCGGGCGCCCGGTAAGGTTTCGTTCCTGTTGTCATCCGATCGAACGTTCCGCTTTTGCGTATGTCGGCCGGGCGACAAGCTTCGGTTTCGTGCCTGTATCGGTCTTCGAAGAGAAGCGATGCAGTAGCAGAAGAAGAAACTATTATTGATTTCTTCGTCCATGAGAAACGAGTCGTAACGCTGGACAGGATGCTCTGAACAGCGCCTACCATTGACGTCCTGTCCGCAATGAGGGAAGATGGGCGATACGCAGGTACTGGACAAATACCACCCAGATGCTACGGAAGGATATGATATGGACAGGACACGGATGCCGGTCGTATTCGTCGGCCACGGTTCACCGATGAACGCAATCGAGGACAATGCTTGGAGCCGCACATGGAAGGAACTGGGACGGACCCTCCCCCGCCCCGAATGCATTCTCGCCATCTCGGCGCATTGGATGACCCGCGGCCAGAAAATCCGAAACGCATCGGACAATCGGCAGATATATGATATGTACGGATTTCCGCAAGAGCTCTATGATGTGGAATATGCTCCGGCAGGCGAACCGATCGTAGCGAAACAGGTCAAGGAACTGCTTTCTTCCGAAGCTGCGTTCGACGATTCCTGGGGCATCGACCACGGCATCTGGTCGGTCTTGGTCAGCATGTTTCCACAAGCGGATGTTCCGGTAGTCATGATGAGCACCGATCTGGCCGCTGATCCGAGAGAGTTATATCGTCGAGGAACGGCACTGCGTTCGCTGAGAGAAGCAGGTGTCCTGATTCTTGCGAGCGGAAACGTCGTTCATAACCTCGCTCTGGTCGACTATTCGATGGAGCACGGGGGGTTCCCATGGGCTCATGAATTCGATGCGTTCATCAAGGACGCCATCCTTCGCAACGACACTGATTCGGTAGTCGACTATCGTTCGCTGAACCATGCCTCTCGCCAAGCGGTCAGGACTCCCGAACATTTCTATCCGTTGCTCTATGCGCTGGGGGCTTCCGACAGCACCGACGAAGTGGAAGTATGGAACGAAGACCTCTGTCTCGGCGCTTTGTCCATGACATCGTATACATTCGGGTAGCAGAGAGCTCGACGGACGCCACACTTGGTGATGTCGGAACGATGTCGGCCAACGAAAAGAAGTCGGCGGACGCATATGGCGTCCGTCGCCTTCTTTCTCCAAGACCGGTTTCTGTACGTCCCGATACCCAGCTATCGTTTCAACGCCTGATCGATCGCCGTACGGTCGAAGCCAACGATGATCTTCCCGTTCACATCAAGCACAGGAACTCCCATCTGGCCGGATTTACGAACCATCTCATGAGCTTTTTCGGAATTCATGGCGACATTGTACTCGGTGTACGGAATGTTGTTCTTTCTCAGATAATCTTTTGCCATCCTGCAGAACCCACAGGTAGGGGTGCTATACAATAAAACTGACATATGCGTGTTTCCTCCTCGCTTCCGGTTGTATTTACATGCGTAAGGTACAACCATGGGGACCTGAGATCAACAACGGATTTGGTGACAAAATCACAGAACCGACATCAGATGGTATCTTTCGGAGTCACTGTGACGGTAATCGTGTCCGTATAGGTCCCCGCCGGGGCGGCTTCGGCGGTTGAGGAGGAGATTCCTGTGATATAGATATCCTTGGAATTTATCCCGTTGACGACAGGGGACCATGAAATTGGGGTCCCGCCCACCACATCCTCACCGTTGAACCGCAAGACATACGGGATGGCGTAGAGACTTGCGTCGCCGTTCAAATGCAAAGAGAATGACGTTCCGTTCTCGGCATTGGAGAATACGACGTCGACTCCGTAGGTCTTGTCGGAAGAGGCATTGGAGACAGTCAGGTTCGCAGTGGCGACTTTGGATGAGGAAGCCCCGTACGCCGATGAACGGGTAAACGCGACATCATCGTCGATCAAGAACAGATACTCTACCGGCGTCTCTTCCGGGTCACCGTACGGAACCGGTTCCGGGGTAGCGGAGCCTGAAGCCAGCAATGGCGTCGAGGTTCCTGCAGCGGTGCCATTCACCTCGATCGGGGTATAGGGTCCTCCTCCACTGTTGTTCACAGACTCCGCTGTGGCAAGAAAAAAAGATCCCAGCGAGCCTGAGGTCAGGGCGTATGTCCCACCCGGCTTGTATCGATAAGCCTCCTGGATGCTTACCAGATAGAGCTTGACAACCAGTTGCGAAACATTGACGGTAGCATTCCCCCTCACCAGTGGTTGAGTTTCGTCACCTTCATACAGAGGATTTACCTGTGTTTCTCCGTTGACCGTAACTACCGAATAGAGATAGAACTCTGATGAATAGTTTTCAGTGTAAACCGGCTCGTTGGTCTGAGAATCGTTCCACCACGTAACGGGGCCGGTGAAGTAAAAGTTCGTCGTCAATGTGACGTTGACCAGATTCGGTGCGATCAACTGGCCGTCTGAGGAAAAAAAGGTGATGGTCCCCACATAGGCGATCAGTTTGCTCGTAGGTAACGGGGAATACCCCGATTCGAACACGAGCGACGCAACAGGATCGTACTGAGCGGTAATCTCTCCCGCAGATAGACCGAAACCAAGGAGGAGCAAACATATAAAACAAGCAAGAAATCGTTTCATCTATGAAAGACAGTAACAAAAAACACTTTGAGCGACAAGACATCACCCGTTCTCGATCCGTACATCTGTCCGACATTTCCACTTCCTGCCTAGTTCACGGACACAGCCGGTGACCGTCACGACCTGTGTCCAGACGATCCTCTCGCTGGAAGAACCGATCATCAGGTCGAAGTCCCCCGGTTCAACAATACGCTTCAGATCCTTTCCGACAAACGAAAGCATCTCGACCGGCAGGGTGAATACGATATGTTTCGCCTGGCCCGTCTCAAGATGTACGCGTGCGAAGCCCTTCAGTTCCTTCACCGGCCGTACGATCGAGGAGAACCGATCATGCGCATAGAGCTGGACGATCTCATCTCCCGCGCGATCCCCCGTATTCCGAACCGTCACATCGATAGTGAACACGCCGTCTGAGGATACGCGGGCCGGCTCCACTGCGATATCCTCATATGCGAATGTGGTGAAGCTCAATCCATGTCCGAACGGCCAGACGGCTCCGAACTGGCTTTGACGGACCATCCCCGCCGACTTGAGGCTATGGTCGTATGCATAGGGCATCGCTCCGGCGGAATACGGGAACGACAGGACTGTCTTGCCCGACGGATTCGTCTTACCGGAAAGGATATTCGCCACCGCCTCTCCGCCCCCTTCCCCGGGCAACCATGTGGCAAGGATCGCCGCGGCCTGGGATACCGCTCGTTCGATACTATACGGACGTCCGCTGACCAACAGCACGACAACCGGTTTTCCGGTGGCGAGTACGGCATCCATCAACTGTTCCTGTACTCCGGGAAGCCGCAGAGAAGAAGCATCGGAACCTTCGGACACCGTCCCCTGACGGAACAGACCGGCGACATCCCCCACGGCGAGAATCGTCACATCGGCGTTTCTGGCAGCCTCGACCGCCAGAGGAATCCTGCTGGTATCGGCACTCAGCTCCTGGGTCGAAGCATCATCGTCCGTCGCGGCATCTCCCGGAAAAAAAATCGCCCGTTCATGCGCCCGTTCATAGAGCATGCAGCCTGGTTCGAACATCATGTCGCAACCGGGCATCGCATCTTCCAGCGCTCTTCGTATCGTCCGGGCGCGCTTTGGAACGGTTTCCTCCGGCTTCTGGGAGCCCTGCAGATGCACGGGGACGGAATATCCGCTGAACATCGCGTACGGATGATCGGCGAGCGGACCGATGATGGCGACCTTGCAGGGCTGAGCCAGCGGAAGGATTCCGTCGTTCTTCAAGAGTACGATCGATTTCTCCGCTAGTTCGACGACCGCGTCATGGTGCGCCTGCCCGGTCAGTTCGATCGAACCGACATCGATGTAGGGATGGTCGAAGATCCCCTGTCGATACTTCTCCTCAAGCACCTGCAAGACCCTGGCGTCGATGAGCCGCATGTCGATAAGTCCCCGCTCAAGCGCCTGCGGAATTCCTTCCTTGAAAACGGTGCTGGAAGGGAGCTCGATATGCATGCCTGCCTGCAAAGCCAATGCGGCGGCTTCGGCGTAGTCCTTTGCCACATGGTGATCGTTGCGTAGCTGACTGATCGCCTCATAATCGGCGACGACAAGCCCGTCGAACCCCCACTGCTTCTGCAACAAGTCCGTTACATAGCATTCCGCCGCCGT
>Ga0172377_10005241_pt1 | contig 13326 bp, 6 predicted proteins | sample Pumphouse3metaG_FD_119749 | JGI IMG/M metagenome (GOLD analysis project Ga0172377, IMG submission 119749) | Leachate microbial communities from a municipal landfill in Southern Ontario, Canada - Pumphouse #3 metaG | ecosystem: Engineered > Solid waste > Landfill > Unclassified | place: Canada... | reverse complement strand
CTTTACTAATGCAGCAGCAGGTGGTTTGGAAAGTTCTCCTGTAAGACCTTCCCGAGGAGCCAAATCCTCATGTCCTTGATAGTTACGAAATTGAATTAACATTCAATTTCTCCTGACACACTGGAGTTCAAAGTGCCTAAGATAACTATCGATTTACCAAAAGCTTAGCGGCACTTTGGACTTCAAGCGGCAATAGCAATGGGAAACGTGAGTCTTTTTCCCCCGTCTTTTTCCCCCGGATAAACCAGCATTCTTGGGTCCTCCTTTCTCATTTGAGCCACTTGATCACATGTCTATCTAGCCTTAATCAAGCGTTAACTATTAACGCTTGATTAAGGCTAGATTAAGATGTGATCGACGCCTTGGAGAGAGGGAGAAAGGATCGGATTTGCTATCTAACGACACAGAAGGAGCCTTATCCTGAGTGGCAGCCTCGTGGCGTGGCGGTTAAAACACACCACCTGGAGTCTTTCAAGGAAGGTCACTTACATGAAGCCTTAGTTAATACTGAGGCATAAATCCTTACAAAAGCTCGACGATGCTCAGGATGGGACCTTTCATTCCAGGTTGCGAAATCCATTTCATGTGGGTTCGGATAGACTCCCAAACCCAAAATACCCAAATGAGTGCTGTGGGGATAACATTTCAGACAGCAGGCAACAAACCACGCACCATCTGAGTCCCATCGGGACGGCATTTCAGACAGAATCTATCAGTTTATATCCCCTTGAAAGAATCAAGGTGGCGTGTTTCAACCGCCACATTTGCTGGCTACCATCTATCCAAGACTCCTTCCTGGCCTTTGAAGACCAGGCACCATCTGAGTCCCATCAGGACAGCATTTCAGACAGAATCTATCAGTTTATATCCCCTTGAAAGAATCAAGGTGGCGTGTTTTAACCGCCACATTTGCAGCCTAACATCTATCCAAGACTCATTCCTGGCCTTTGAAGGCCAGGCACCATCTGATTCCCATCAGAACAGCATTTCAGACAGAATCTATCAGTTTATATCCTCCTTGAAAGAATCAAGGTGGCGTGTTTCAACCGCCACATTTGCAGCCTACCATCTATCCAAGACTCATTCCTGGCCTTTGAAGGCCAGGCACCCGCAGCTCTATCTTTACATTTACCCAGATCATCAAAATGGCTGCGAGATGATAAATCTTTGGGATGCAAATTTCAGATCACGGCCAAATCAAGACAATGTATGAGAATGGGAGATCAAGCTGCGGTTTGCCCTGCCTTCAAAGGCAGGGAAGGAGTCTTATCCTGAGTGGCAGCCTCGTGGCGTGGCGGTTAAAACACGCCACCTGGAGTCTTTCATGGAAGGTCATTTACATGAAGCCTTAGTTAAAACTGAGGCATAAATCCATACAAAAGACGATGCGCACGATGCAGTGTTTCATTCCAGGTTGCGAAATCCATTTCATGTGGGTTCAGATAGACTCCCAAACCCAAAATAACCAAATGAGTGCTGTGGGGACGGCATTTCAGACAGCAGGCAACAAACCACGCACAAGCTGAGTCCCATCAGGACAGCATTTCAGACAGAATCTATCAGTTTATATCCCCTTGAAAGAATCAAGGTGGCGTGTTTCAACCGCCACATTTGCAGCCTACCATCTATCCAAGACTCCTTCCTGGCCTTTGAAGGCCAGGCACCCGCAGCTCTATCTTTACATTTACCCAGATTGTCAAAATGGCTGCGAGATGATAAATCTTTGGGATGCAAATTGCAGATCGCGGCCAAATCAAGACAATGTATGAGAATGGGAGATCGAGCTGCGGTTTGCCCTGCCTTCAAAGGCAGGGAAGGAGTCTTGGATAGGCGGCAACTCCAGGCGTGGTGGTTGAAACCACCACCTGGATTCTTTCAAGGAAGGGGAGGGAGATTGTGGCTACAGGAGACAAATCCTGCAACTGGACGCGGGACGCATCCAATCATGTAGTTCACCAATGGGATTCTTTTACTGGACGCGGGACGCATCCAATCCAGCAATTCACCAATCGGATTCTTTTACTGGACGCGGGACGCATCCAATCCTGTAGTTCACCAATCGGAGCAATTAGCCAATATACTCTTTATCCGTATAAATCCGTTTGATCCGCACAATCCGTGTGACTATGTGTAAATCCGTTTGATCCGCACAATCCGTGTGACTATGTGTAAATCCGTTTGATCCGCACAATCCGTGTGACTATGCTTTGGTTTACTGCACGCACCATCGGAGATGCAGATCAGGCCTTGCTGATAGCAGGATGATTTGACATCGCAATATCGTGATCCCCCTGTTTTAACTCTCATTTTTGGAGCAGGAATTGCTCAGAGTTTGCTGGAACAATGAACGATACAGGACAATCTAAAACTTATCCGCCAGATCAAAAATGAAAGTCAAAACAGTCCGGTGTATCCTGTAGGCATAAGACACTATTTCAAGATCACAAACTTGCCGCTTTGTGTGCCCTGATCTGTGCTAATCCGATAAAAATAGCAAGCGCTACTAAGCTTTGAGGTATCCAGGCTCAGCTCTGCCCCATCCAGATACTTTTCCTGAAGCAACTGGCCTTTGAGATTGAAGATTTGCACCGTGCCCCTCAATTTTCCCTCGCTTTTGAGCCTAAGCTCTTCGCCTGCAGACAGAGGATTGGGATAGACCAAGATTCTTGCTGCTGCGATCAAATCATCTTCCACCGCAATGGGAGTAGCTTCCAATTTCAGATCCGTGGGCATCATGCCTACCGTGTATTCTTTGATCAGGCTCAGCTCGTAATTCAAAAGGGATACTCTGGCATTTGATCCCCATTCCGGAGTCAGAATGGCGATCATGGCCGCAGAACCGGTAAGCTCGGAGGCGCCAAAAGGCAGGGAGTTACCACCGCCATTGAGAATCTCAAAATCCAGGGCATCATAGCGATACATTTGATTTCCACCGCTATCGGCCACCCAGGCAATGTCATTTGCATCGATCCAAATGTTGCCGGGAGTGCCGCCCAGCTCAATAGTGTGAATCTTGCGATCATCCTGGGTATCGTAGATATCTATTTCTCCACCCACATTCTGCCAATTGCCTGTACAGGAAACATGTAGATAGCCTTCATGCAGACGCAGGTATTGAGGATTCAGCCCCACCTCCAAAGTATTGAGCACAGAAAAGGAAGGAAGGTCTATCACCGAAACCGAGCTACCAGCATAGTTTTCGGCATAATTTCCGGCATTGCTTACATAAAGCTTGTCATCTGCCACACACAGAGCCTCAGGAGCCGTGCCTACCTGCACACTGGCTATGAGCTCTCCGCTGGCGGCATCCATTTTGTAAACCAGACCCGTAAACAGGCCTGTGATATACAGATAGCCCTCATGCAAGATCGCATCCCAGGGATTGCTATTCACTGCCACCAAATAATTTGCCACGGTATTACCGCTGGATTTGTCTATCTTTTGGATCCTGTTATCACCGGAATTGACCGCATAAAGATAGTCCTCACCCAGCACTACTCTATTGGGCACATTACCCAAAATGCTGAAGGTATTTTGCACCTGATCGCTACTCGTATCGATCCGGCTCAAAGTGCGGGATTGTGAATTTACCACGTAAATGACGTCTGCTCCCAAAAGGCTGAGAGCCATCACCATCACTATCAAAAGCGTTGTCTTGTTTTTCATCGTTGTTCACCTCTTTTTATTGTGACTTGAGATGAACTTTTGCTAAGAACATTCCCGTTACTCCGGGGAAATTCCCATACTTGCTGGCAGGTTTCCTGGCTCACAGCGGTTTGCTCATCCAAGAGCACTGAGGCGCCTTCCCATCTATCAAGACAGTGACTCCTCAAACCTTTATGCTGCATACAGTGGCGGAGGCCGCTTCGCTTAACGAATTCCCTATTACCTTAATAGCACCATCAAGTCACGGGGCCAGTATTTCTGACATAGGAATATAGTCAAGGGCAATGTAGAATTTAGAATGTATGATGTAGAATTAATGGAGAAGGGGGGTTAATGTAGAATTTAGAATGTATGATGGAGAATTAATGGAGAATTGAGAATTGAGAATTATGGCCAGATCAAAAATGAAAGTCAAAACAGGCATCGATCGAAAGTAAACACAGGCCTGCAAAACCCAAAAAGGAGCTCCCACTGCGGGGAGCTCCATATTACATTGTTTGATTAATGAATTACTTGGCCAATACCATCTTTTTGGTAGATGTGTATTTGCCGCTGGTCATACGGTAGAAATACACGCCTGTACCCACTGTACGGCCATTCAGATCGCGGCCATCCCAGTTCACCTGGTAGTAGCCAGCTTGATTGTGACTGTTATTGAAGCTCTTGAGCAATTGGCCCTTCACGTTGTACACTTCGATAGATACATCACCCGCGTCTTTCATACTGTAACGCAGGTTTGTAGAAGGATTGAAGGGATTCGGGAAGGCAGAGAGCAGCTTGGTTTCCACAGGAATACTGGGAATCTCAGGATCATCGCCGCCGGCAGAAATGGTGACCATCAGCGGGCCATAATACTCGCTTTCACCATTCAGACTCACGCTTTCCAGCCAATAGTAATAAGTGCTTTGCGGATAAACCTGGGCATCTGTAAAGAGATAGCTGGCCTGAGTTCCATCCACATTACCATCATCCACCAAATCACGATTGATCATGATCGCAGTAGATAGCTCTTTCATTTCATTACGCAGGATATTGTATCCGGCATGATTCGTCTCGGTTTCGGCGATCCAGGCAATGTTTACATGCAGATCGGCCGTGAGCACAGCGGTGAAGCTGGAAAGCTCTACTGGCAGGGTATCCTCGAGAGTTTTGGGGAAGATAACCTTTACAGTATCGCCACCCTTTCCACTACCGGGTATGGTGAAGGATGCAGTGGTAGCAGTCCATTCTCCAGGATTATTTAGCAGTACGATGGAGCCGCCGCCAAGCTGATAGGCCAAAACCTGAGGAATGAATCCCAAGTTATGCGTGAAGGTAACCGTGACGCCTGCCAGGTTGCCACCTTCAATGCTAAACAGCAGTCTTTCACTGGTTAATGGATCTGCTGTAACACCGTAGGATACAGAAACCTGGATAACCGGATATCCACTTAAACCTGCGAAAACAACTTGAGGATTAAACGGTGTTCCACCACCAACAGTTATTTCTGGAAGCGTAACAGTGGCTGTGGCCCCTGTGGCAGTTACCTGTGCTACCTGTGTATCGGGCAACAGGATGCGGATATCGTCAAGGAATAGTCCAAACTTGTTAGCGCCGCTGTAACCATGGAAACCAAGGTAGTAGGTTCCATCGGCACCAGGAGTGAATGTAGCACTATTAGTATCATAAGACATGTTGGTTATGCTTGGGTGATCAGCGATTTCTTCTATCATTGCCGCTGGGTTTTGAGCATTGCCGAAGGCTACTTTCATTTTTTCCGTAAATGAGCTACCTTGACAATGATATTTATAGCTAACGACATATTCGATTCCAGCCTCAAGAATAATGGGAGGACTGATCAGCCAGTCATCCATTGCCATTGAACCATTGTAGCTTATTTTGGCCGCATTGCTACCACTATCACTCACATAGCCCCAAGTTATAGCATCATCATTTTCATCGTAAATCTTCCAGCCTTCTACAAGATAAGGAACATCCCAGGTTTGGATATAGGGGATATCCCGTATAGTGGCGTCGAAACCGGTGCCGGTAATAGTTACAGTCTGGTTGCCTTTACCGGAAGCAATGCCATCATTAATTGTGAGAGTGGCAGTGAAATCACCTTCGGCTATAGGAGTGAAGGCGACACTTACTTCAATGGACTCGCCGGTACCCAGTGCCACGGGAGGCTCGTTAGCATCGGTGAGCGTGAATTGATCAAGGTCTCCAGTGAGGCTTATACTCTGGACATTCATAGTTCCACCACCTTGATTGCTGATGGTGAAGGTCTGGCTGGCTGAAGTACCAACGCTCACCGTGCCAAAAGCCTTCTCGGTAGGATCGATAGCGAAGATGGGGTCTGTGGGGCCTAATTCTATGGTAATATCGTCAATGGAAATGTAGTAAGGGGTGGAATTGATCGTGCCAAGGATACCTACGTAGTAAATACCATCGGTAGCGGGCGTGAATACTCCCTCCAATCCTTGGTAATCGCCATTGATGATTCCCGTGGGAGCCATAATGCTTTCAGTCATGCCTGCCGCACTCGGCTCTGTACCGTAGCTGATGCCGATGCTGGCATTAGAAGCAGTAGCACCATCCTGTCTGGCATATACAGTTGCTTTATAGGCAACACCTGCGTCAAGCTGCACAGGTTTGAACATCCAGCGGGTATTACCCCACCGCAAATAGGCATTCCAGTCTCCGGTTCTGGGGCTGCGATTTCTATCAGTTTCAGTATCGTTTGCAGTCCATTGAGATGTGCCAGTGATTCCTTCCTGGAACCAGCCATTGATAGCTGTTGCATTGGTATTACCATCTTCAAATCCTTCGGTGAAGGGAAGGGTGTAAACTGTGGGATCGTCCATTGTAGTAAAGCTCCGCACAGCACTATCCGGAGAATCGCCCTTGGCATCATTTTTAGCCACCACTTTCCAGATATAGGTAGTGCTATAATCTAAGGGAGTGGTAAGGGTGTAAGGAGAAGCTGGGACAGTATCCCACAGGGTAGTAGGATTGGATTCTGGAAGCACCGGAGCTGTAGTGGCTTCCAGATAAATATCGTAGGAAGTAGGAATACCGCCTGTCGCGGCAGGTGTCCAGCTCAGGGTGGGAAATATTCCCACATTCGTAGCGGCATCAGTTGGAGCATTGAGCGTTACGGCTTCAGGGCTTTCAATAACAGCGGGCGGCATAATTACATTATCTATATAATAAGAGCCCGAACCCATAGTACGGAAGCCAAGATAGTAACTCCCAGCTTTAGTCCCTATGGCACTAAGATCAATTACATTCTGGAACCAGGTATTAGCTGTGGGAGCGAAGATGGATTCTCCCAATTTCGTCCAGGTAGTTCTATCGGTAGAATACACAATGTCCAGAGCGGTAGCAATGCTTGAGATTCTGCCCATAAAGACAAGTGTACTGCCCGCTACAAGTTCCAGTTTGGGGGTAGAGAGGATGTATGGAGTGGCGTCGTATGGAGATTTATAGGCAGAACCAGCTCCTTCGTAATAAGTATAAGTACTCTTGCTCCAAGATCCGAGATTGCCCCAACCAAGAGGCGGGAATGCGCCTTCAAAGCCCTCAATCAATGCAGTTTCAGCATAAGCGTAGCCGCTAAGCACTACCGTGTACTCTACAGAATTGTAGGTAATCACCAGGTTAGCTGTTTTGGCTCCGGCACTTGTGGGCTGGAAGGTGACTGGGATATTTACACTTTGTGATGCTTCCAGATCGGCAGGAAGATTAATCACACTAAAGCTAAAATCTGCTGCATCATCTCCGCTTAAGCTAAGATCAGCAGCTCCCAGTTCAAGAGTGCCTACACCTATGTTTGTTACGCTTACATTCTGAGCAGATGAGGCTTCTGTAACGCGGGTAATGGGGAAAGCTAAGGCTGTGGGGCTGTAACCGAAGATGGGGTTAGCAGGCAGGTCACCAAATAGCATTTTGATATTGGCGATACCAGCAACAAGTCCATAAGCTTCGCCAGGTGAAGCTGGGTTATAAGCCGAGCCATCAGTCCGAGCAAGCAAGCCTCTATTGGCAACAAAGCTGGTGCCATAAAACTTTGCAGAGCTACTGGCATAGCTAGGAGTTGTCTCATTAACGGCTATTACAAGGTTGTCTGAGTTATTGTAGCCAAAGGGGGTATTCAGTGTGATTTCAATCCACCCCGCACTGGCCGGAATCGTAACGACTCCACTAAATACTTGAGTCATATCGCCAACGGGAACCCAATCTGAAGTGCTGGCAAAGGCAGTTTTAGCAGTATGCCCCATGTAAATAGTCCAGTCCTTCAAGTTAGTTCCTGCTTCATAACCATTCCAATTGTAATACAACTTCTCTATCCGCTGTCCAGAGATATCAATCTCGCTTTGCAGATACAGAGTCTGTGAATAGTTATATCCAAAATAAGGATTCAAGGGCAGATTTAAAGAAGTTGAGGTTCCTGCACCAATCTGGACCATTCCTTCAGGAAAAGCTGTGGTAAAAGTCCAGGTAGCTCCGGTAGTGGTGATTCTTTTGGCACTGCTGATGGTATCTATTCTCCAGGAGTACTGGGTATCGTTGAGTAAGCTTGAGTAAGCATAAGTACCAGTGGCTCCAGCAGAAGCTCCAAACACTTTTTGTGTCATACTTCCAACCGGGCCGAACCACAGATCATAAGTATCAGTATAGGCACCAAAATCCCAGGTGAGGTTGCCAGTCAATGCTACATTGGAGGCCATATGCGCTGGGCTGGGATTAGAAGCCAGATCAGGAGAACCTGCAGGAGCGTAGAGGAAAGACACAGTGATGTCTGTGGCTTGATGACCACCGTCACCATAGGAGTCCTCAATGTACAGCAACCAAGTTCCGTACATTGCTTCACCGTTGAAATCATCCAAGGTAACAGAATAGGTTCCGTCAAATTCTCCACTTGCGATTTCTACCACGTCTCCATCAGGAGATTCAATCCAGAAAGAGCCCTCGTATTCCCAACTGTCTGTGTCCCAAGTATAAGCAATTTGGATACCTGTCAAGACATCTGTCTGGGAGACAACAATATCTGTCCAGCCCAAATCATCGTATGTATTGCCGTATTCATCTGTCGGACTGTCGGTGGGGTTAAAGTCATATTGTGCAGCACAAACAAAACTAAAGGCTGCTACCAACATTGTAATAAGAATCAGTTTTTTCATAATTCATCTCCATTAATAATATGTTTTCTGTGTAAGCAGACCTCTGCCGTAGCCAGGCCTGGTTTTAATTGCGAAAAGGTGGGAAAGTAGTAGTCATACAGATGCATTCTACGCTTCTGTGGTAAATGGATAGTAAGAAAGAAGGGAAGTTTGTGGAAAAATATGGACACTAATCTAAGCAGACTTGCACCGAGTCCTGCCAAAAGCTCTATATAGCTTTGTTTTGACAGCATCTTGTGTCCTTGTCTCTGGCAAAAATAATAATCCAAGTCTTTCTCCTCATTTAAGAATAAAAACGTTTTAAAAACTGCATTTGAGCTTTTGATTACACAGGCAATCCAGCTATAATGCAAAATATATATACTTTGCTTTGAGCATGTTAGGCTAAAAGCAAAACAGCTTAATCAGCTCATGTTGCGAGAATATGCGAGGGCAAGAGCTTGTCAAGAAAAAACTGATTTTAATGGAGAATTGAGAATTATGACCAATGTAGAATTTAGAATGTATGATGTAGGATTGGGGCTAATGTAGAATTTAGAATGTATGATGTAGAATTGGGGTTAATGGAGAATTTAGAATGTATGATGTAGAATTAATGGAGAATGGAGCTCAGCTCTAACGTTTAACGTTTAACGTCTAACTTTTAACCTTTAACGTCTAACCTTTAACGTCTAACTTTTAACCTCTAAGGCCTAACGCTATTCCCCCTTATGGAACAAATCATGCATCCTGTATCTCACATAGATTAAAACAGATCGGGAGACCAGATGAAACAGCGTTTTTTTGTCCTTATTGGCCTGTTGGCCTTTTGCATCCTGGGAGCGCAGGCTTCCGAGGGTGCGCGCTTATCGCGTAAATATCATAATCCATCCCCTATAGGGCTCAGCCAGAGCGCACGCGCGGATAGTGCCACCGGTTTTGACGTGCAGAAATACACCATTGAGCTTAGCATCGCGCAGGATCCGAATACCATCTCTGGTAATGTGTTGGCCGAAGTCCTGGCCGAAGAAGCTTTGCCCACCCTTAGCTACAATCTCATCGGTCTCACAGTCTCCCAGGTGCTGGTGAATGGCCAGGCGGCGATCTTCACCCATCAGAATGGCTTAGTTGAGATTCAGGTAAACAAAGCGGCCGGCGAGAGCTTTAGCACGCAGGTCTTTTATAGCGGCAGTCCGCAGCTTTCTGGCGATGGCTATAACATTGGTATGTATATCCGTCCCGCCAGCATCTTTACCATCTCGGATCCCGATGCGGGCAGATATTGGTGGCCTTGTTATGATCATCCCTGGGACAAGGCCATAGTGGATCTGATCATCACCTTGCGTTCGGATTGGAAAGTAGCGGCCAATGGGCTGAGGGAAAGCATTGTAGATAATGGCGATGGCACTGCCACCACTACCTGGAGAGGCTACCATCCGATGACCACATATCTGGCCTGCATCACTGCCGCCAACTATATGGAAATCCCGCAGACGGCAATGCAAGGCGAACTGCCCATCCTGAACTTCGTTACCCCCAACCAATATAATAATGCTTTAATCGATCTGGCCTCGCTGCCTGATATAATAGACTATTACTCCCAACTTTTTGGAGATTATCCCTTTGAAAAATACGGCAATGCCACGGTGAATATGAGCACTTTTGGCGCTATGGAACACCAAACTATGACCACCTTGGGGAATTACATCATCACCGGCACGGGTGCTTATGAACTGGTGATCGCCCATGAGCTGGCCCACCAGTGGTTTGGGGATGCGGTGAGCTTTCTGGATTTTGCCGATGTCTGGCTCTCGGAAGGTTTTGCTACTTACAGCGAACATCTTTGGACAGATAAGGCGCAAGGCTGGCAGGCCGCTTGTGACTATGTGCTCACCAGCTATCATAACTATTATCTGAGCTGGGAAAGTGCAGCAAATCCTGCCACTATTTACAATCCAAGTTTCTATAACTATTTCTCCCCTCCATCCTATGAAAAAGCTGCCAGTGTGTTGCATATGTTGCGTTTGAAACTGGGTGACGATGAGTTTTTCCAGGTCTTACAGCAGTATTTTCAGACCTATAAACATGGTAATGCCATCACGCCGGAATTTCAGGCTGTGGCCGAAGCTGTAAGCGGGCTGGATCTGGAGCAGTTTTTTGCCCAATGGATCTATGGCAAAGGCATCCCCACTGTGGACTATTGTATCTGGCATCATCCTGATACAAACCAGCTTAAGGTGAGCGCACAGAGCTTTTCGCCCAGTACTACGCTCTTTGATGTGGATCTTCCTTTTTTGATCCAGCATACTGCGGGCAGCGATTCACTCTTGGTGCGCGCTACCAGCACCGGCTATGACAATCTCTATGATGATATTGCTCTGCCTTCTTCTCACAGCGCGAACCACAACAATTGGACTCTCCTGCGCGGCCTCACCGAATCCCGGCCCAGGCTCAGTTCCTGTCTGGCCAGCTCCTCTGCTGTAATCCTGATCTGGGAAGAATATCCCCTGGCTACAGCTTATCAGATCTTGCGCCGGACTCTGGGAACCGAAGACTGGCAAATACTCACAGAGCTAACAAGCTCTATCACCGAATATATCGACGAGAGTCCGCTCAATGGCCAGACTTACGAGTACATCATCAAAGCCATAGACAGCCAAGGCTTTGTAAGCCTGGGCTCCGAGATAAAAAGCGCGACGCCGGTGGCCTTCAGCTTTGCAAATCCTCTGCTGGTGGTGGATGAAACCCGAAACGGCAATGGTGCTGGCATCTCGCCTGATGACGCCATGGTGGATGCCTTTTATGCCGCTGCTTTGGCACCTTTGATCTATACCCAGTGGGATGTGACCAGCCAGGGCCTGCCAGATTTACAGACCTTGGGTGCCTACAAAGTGGTGCTTTGGCATGATGACGATTTTTCCATGAACGAGATTCGCGCCGCCGAAAATACGCTCAGCGGTTATATGCTGGGCGGAGGGCAAGTCCTGATCTCGGGCTGGAAAACTGTTTCTGCCCTCAGCCCTGCCTTCTTTGGCCGCTTTACGGCCGGATTGACCAGCTATTATGACAACGCCCCCACCTTGATCAGCGCAGAGAGTGCGTGCTATGCCCAGCTCACGGTAGATGGGGACAAATTGGCCCCAGTCTGGAATGGCATGTTGCCCTATCTCAGCAGCTTTGAAGGGGATTTTGAAACTATTTATACCGGCACTGTAGCCCCCGGCAGCAATGCGGAAAACCGCAGTCTGGCCTTTAGAACTAATAATCTCGTCCTCCTGGGCTTCCCCTTGTATTTTATGCAAGGCCAGGGGGTACGAGAATTTTTGCAGGCCATTCTCCCCGAATTGGCTACCGTGAGTGCTGCGGATGAACTTACGCCGGTGAGCACACTGCGCCTGCTGAGCTATCCCAATCCCTTCAATCCCAACACTACGATCAGCTTTGAGTTACCCGCAGATGGCAAAATCAGCTTGCAGCTTTACAATCTGAAAGGACAGAAGGTGCAAGAGCTTTGCGAAGGGCAATACAAAGCCGGCCAGCATCAGATCAGCTTTAACTCTGGGGATTTGCCCAGCGGAGTATATATCCTGAGCCTGAATGCTGAGGGGAAAAGGCTGAGCCGACGCCTCACTTTGATGAAATAAGGCAAGTTTCCCAGCAAAAACTGTGCAGGGATCAAGGACTAAGATAGTAATATAGTTGAAGAGAATGGAGCTTTATGCTTGACGCCATTCTCTGCCTGAATAATTTGGGAGTAAATACATGATATTAGACAAGGTGGATAAATTGAAAAAGATAATATTCCTTCTGATCACACTGGCGCTGAGCTGGGGACTTTTTGCCCAGAGCGGGCTGTTTAACCTCTCCTATGGCATGCCCTTGGACGAGGCTGATACGATCCTTGCTACAGCCGGATTTCGCCCTGAAGGCAGTGAAAAGAATGCCGTAAAATACTATAGCGATATCAATGAATTTGTCGCCGCGATCCTGGTTTTCCTGGAACCCAAAACCCAGCGGATCGCAGGCTGGTTCATCAAATACAATCCTGATAATGGCGAAGATAACGACCATCTGGTGATAGACCGCATTTCCAATATGCACGGAGAGACCAATCATTTTGAAGAGGAAACCCAGCAACTCATCTGGTTCCTGACCGATACCCGCACCCTGCATGTGATGTATGCGCAGGATGGCAGCCTCACCGCGCTGTATTACGATTCCTATTTTGCCGAGCTCTTTGATATGGGTAAGATGAATAGATAAACATAACCTGGGCAAGCTCTAAAGCAAGGCCGGCTCTCAAGGTAGCGCAGGACGCCGTTCCTGCGGAACTTGCTACTGCGGAACTTGCTACTGCTGGATTGACCTAAAAGCGACCTTTCCCGCATTGGCCGATTGGCTTTGCTGACCTCTATCTTGTTGTCAGCCAATCTGTTTTGAACTTACCTGGGTCGCTTTTGGGTTAAAACAAGGGCTATGGTAAATGGAAAGCTTGACTTGGCGTGGCGGTGCTGAT
>Ga0172377_10005237_pt1 | contig 13331 bp, 12 predicted proteins | sample Pumphouse3metaG_FD_119749 | JGI IMG/M metagenome (GOLD analysis project Ga0172377, IMG submission 119749) | Leachate microbial communities from a municipal landfill in Southern Ontario, Canada - Pumphouse #3 metaG | ecosystem: Engineered > Solid waste > Landfill > Unclassified | place: Canada... | reverse complement strand
TCGTTGTTTAAAAAATTTGCTTACCTTTATGTCGTTATAACAAATTGTAATTAATATACCATTCAAGAAATACAACAAAGATGAGAGATAGAAATAAGAAAGTGAGTTTCTTTAAAAAAAAGAGATTTATATTCCTTATAGGGTTAATCGTAGGAAGTGGTTTATTTATTGGTTTATATCAAACTACGATCTATTATTCAACTGATGAATCATGCGAAATTTGCCATGTACACCCTCACGCCACTGAAAGTTGGAAACTTTCAGCGCATGTCATGAATTCGAGTGGCGTCAAGACACATTGCGTGGATTGTCACCTTCCGCCCAAAGATCAAACTTGGAATTATTATTCCGCTAAAGCAAAGCTTGGTCTGTGGGATTTATGGTCGTATATGACTAAAGATAGTACCGACTGGGATTGGGACGCTAAATCAGAATTAGAACATGCCATTAAATATATTCCCAATGAATCGTGTACGGAGTGCCATCAAAACCTTTTTCCTGAAGGAATAGAAGACGATGGGGTAACGGCTCATCTTTATTATGAAGCGAATGTTAAAAAATTAAATTTGCAATGTATCAGTTGTCATTTGGATGCTGGTCATTATGATCCCAACTATGTACATGGAGCCATGGGTAACGTTCCTACGAGTGGAAATAATAGTCCGATTGATACAAGTCTGTTTTTTAAAAAACCTACCCCTATCACGGCTTTTGCTGATTTTACTGAGCAGATACCTGGCACGCCGATTTCTTTTGAGATGAAAGCGATCAAAGGGGGTACTTTTAATATGGGTAGTCCTAATGCAGAAAAATTTAGAACAGAAGATGAAGGCCCTATCCGAAAGGTTTCGCTCGATAATTTCTTTATGGCAGAACTAGAAGTAACTTGGCAACAGTTTTGGGCTTTTTATGTAGAGACGCAGAGTGAAGGTCGTACATCTCCCGAAACCGTATATAAACATAATACAAATCCAGAAGTAACGGTAGATGGAATGTCGGGACCTACACCTCCCTTTGGCTTCCCGGATCAAGGTTGGGGCAGTGGAGATAGACCCGCCATCACCATGACGCATTATGCAGCAGAGACATTCTGTCAATGGTTATCTCTTAAAACAGGCAAACACTATCGCCTACCTACTGAGGCTGAATGGGAATATGCAGCAAGAGGAGGTACTCAAAGTGCTTACTTCTTTGAAGGAAACCCAAGTAGTTACTCCAATAAGGGCTTCTTACGTAAATTTTTCGACGCTAAAACGGATAGTATTAGCGAGTATGCTATTTATTGTAATAATAGTCGTAATCGCACGCAATTGCCTGATAAGGTCAAAGCCAATCCTTTTGGACTTAAAAATATGCTTGGTAATGCGATGGAATATTGTGCTGACAAATATGATCCAAAAGCCTATAGTAAAACAGACGTTGATGTCACAAATCCGCTTGTAACGGAAGGAGAAGAATGGGTCGTAAGAGGTGGAAATTATAAATCCGATGCAGCGGATCTACGCTGTGCAGCCCGTGATCATTCTGATTACGAAAATTGGATGAAAACGGATCCTCAACAGCCTAAGAGTATCTGGTGGTATTCTGATATCAAAAGTATAGGGTTTCGAATTGTATGCGATGAACCATAAAAAACTAATTCCCTAAATTCAAATAAAATGAAAAAAGAAAACAACATTAGTAGACGTTCCTTCTTAAAGAATTCTGCTTTAGTAGGAGCTCTTGGAGCATTAGGCACAGGTACTACAGCCAGTGTATTAACCTCATGTACGCCTCAATCAGGAGAATCAAGTCAGTCTCTCAAAGAACCAGGTTCTTACTATGTGCCTGATTTGCCTGATATTGCACCTGACGGTAAAAAACTAAAAGCGGCAGTTATCGGATGCGGTGGCCGTGGTTCTGGTGCTACGTTCAACTTTCTTGATGCAGCCAATGACGTTACGATCATTTGTCTGGCTGATGTATTTAAAGAAAAAGTAGATATCTTGGCTAAAAAGCTTAAAGATCAAAAAAATATTGATATTCCTGCTGACAAACGTTATGTAGGTTTTGATGCTTACCAAAAAGCTATTGACACTCCGGGAGTTGATTTAGTTATTGTTGCTACGCCTCCTGTATTTCGCCCTATTCACTTCAAATATGCTACTGAAAAGAACAAACATTCTTTCTTAGAAAAACCAATTTTCGTGGATCCTATTGGTTATCGTATTATTATGGCTACAGCAAAACAAGCGGAAGCTAAAGGTCTTAAATGTGTAACAGGTACACAACGTCATCACCAACGCAGTTATGTGGAATCTTACAAACAAATCATGAATGGTATGATTGGTGAAATTACGGGCGGTAATGTCTATTGGAATGGCGGTATGCTTTGGTATCGTGAACGCCAAAAGAACTGGAGCGATTGCGAATGGATGATTAAAGACTGGGTTAACTGGAAATGGTTATCTGGCGATCATATTGTAGAACAACATGTGCATAATATCGATGTCTTCACTTGGTTTAGTGGTCTAAAACCTGTAAAAGCCGTAGGCTTTGGTTCTCGTCAACGTCGTCGTACGGGTGATCAATATGATAACTTTAGTATTGACTTCACCATGGAAAATGGCATCCACGTACACAGTATGTGCCGCCAAATACATGGTTGCTCTAACAATGTAAGTGAATTTATACAAGGGCAAAAAGGCTCTTGGGATAGCAATACGATGGAGATTAAAGATTTGGCTGGCAATGTGATTTGGAAATTCGACAAGGAAGCTGAAAAGAAAAATTACAAACAAACCAATCCTTATGTATTGGAACATGTAAACTTCATTGCTAGCATTCGTAAAAATAAACCGATTATGTGCGCTTCTCAAACGGCGGTAGCAAATATGGCTGCTGTGATGGGACGTGAATCTGCTTACACGGGGCAAGAAACAAATTGGGATGAGATGACGGCTTCTAGTTTAGACTATACGCCTACTGATCTGAATATGGGCAAAATGGATATGAGTAACTTTGTTGTTGCCGTTCCTGGTAAAGAAAGTGATAAAAAGAGCCGTAAATAATTAAACTTATGGAACTCAATAGAAGAAATTTCTTACGAACTTCCATTTCTGGTGCAGCACTTGCTGCATCAGGAATGGCCTTTTCTTCTTGTCAGGCACCGAATAAAGAAGAAAAGCATAATGAAGGAGAAGATCATCTCGATTTTTTTTCCAAAAATCGAGCAAAAGCGGAATTGAATCTTTCTTTTCAAGAGCGTATTCCTATCGGAGAAACGCTTAATGAAAAGCTTGACTATATGGAAAAACTCGGTATTGTAGGTTTTGAACCTAATGGCAGAAATCTTTCTGGCCGAGTAAAAGAAATTAAAGAGGCTCTTAAAGGTCGTCCTATCAAGACGAGTGCGATCTGTGCTGGGTTTAAAGGATTTATGCTTTCAGCTGAATCAAAAGTGCGCAAACAGTGCATGGATACAATGAAAGAAATTCTTATTGCTGCAGGCGAATTGGGCTCTGTAGGGGTGATTATTGTACCTGCTTTTAATTCTCAAAAGCCGATCTTACCCAATACGATGGAGACGCGTGATTTCCTTTGTCAAGAATTTGATAAATTGGGAACCTTTGCCCATGAACATGGCACTTCTGTCATCTTCGAACCGCTCAATCGTAAAGAATGTTTTTATCTCCGCCAAGTGGCCGATGCGGCTTCTATTTGTAGAGATATTAACAATCCTGGTGTTAGATGTATGGGTGACTTTTGGCACATGCATTTTGAAGAGACTTCGGCTATGGGTGCTTTTATTTCAGGAGGTGAATATATTCAACATGTGCATATTGCAAGTTTGACGAAACGATGTGTTCCAGGTGAAGATGGTAAAGGGGATATTTATACTGAAGGCTTCAGAGGCTTAAAAATGATTGGTTATCATAATTATATCAGTTATGAATGTGGCTGTAAAGGTGATAAAAGTATTCTACTTCCTGCTTCTGTGAAATTAATTCGTGAACAATGGAACCAAGCTTAAAAAATAACCTATGGGATTAATAATAAAACAAATGGTACTGAGTGAGGTTGTTGAAAAATATACCTCACTCATTCCTATGCTAAATCGTTTCGATATCCATTTAGGATTAGGAGATGATACCATTCAAACGATTTGCGATAAAAAAGGATTGGATGTCAATTTCTTTTTAGTCATGGTAAATACGTATTTATTTGATGATTATTATCCAGATCAACAATTTGAATCCTTTCATATTGGACAAATCGTCAACTATCTCAAACTTACTAATAATTACTATCAGCATGTATTAGTACCCAATATAGCTAGACATTTACATTTATTCATTCAGCAAAGCGGAAAAGATAATCGTATCTTAATCGCTATTCAACGTTTATTTGACTCATTTGATCAAGCGGTAAAGCAACGTATAAACGAAGATAATACGGAATTGTTTAAAGACATGCTGTCTATGGGTAAGCAAATAGAAAAAGAACCTCATCTTATTGCACTCCTTTCTTCTAAAAATGAAGCGGAAACCGACACAGCAGAAGAGATTCTTCATGATATGCTAAAAATATTTATCCGTCATCTATCTGGAGATATCAACGAGAACCTTTGTTATGCGGTAATTTTTGCTATTGGCAGTTTGTCTAAAGACTTTGCGCAAAATAATCGTATTCGCAATCGAATTCTAAAACCACTCTTTACAGCCATTGATAAAGTTGACTGATAATTATTTTAATGAGTAAAAACAAACATATAGCGCTAATCTTACCCGATACCATAATCCGCTTAGGTATGGAAAAGTTATTATCCGATTTTTTTTCTCCGATTACGATTGATTCGTCTAATGGACTCTCTAACTTGGCACCCTATGATCTTATTATCACAGATAGTATTCATTTTATTAATAATACGACGGTTTTTTTACCCCATAAACGAAATGTACTGATTATCAATAATCTGCCTTCGGATGATACTTCTATGATTAATGCGTTTGATAATACTGAAACCATTATCAAACGTATACAATCGGTATTCAAACAACCGTGCCGTTCAACTTATAAAGACACAAATGAACGACTGACGCCTAGAGAGACCGATATCCTTCGCTGCGTGGCCAAAGGGCTTATCAACAAAGAGATTGCTAAACTACTCAACATAAGTCTAAACACCGTACTGACTCATCGAAAAAATATCAGTGCTAAATTAGGGGTAAAGACCTCTTCTGGACTTACTTCTTATGCCATCATCAATGGCATTATCTCAACTAATGACCTTTAATTTTATCCTCATGATTCATTTGAAAAGAATTATCCATTCGCCGCTCGCTTTTGTTTTTGTGATTCTTGCCATGATGTCTACCACTACACTTAGAGCGGCAGAAAGATCGTCCCATTGTAAACTAGAAATAGTGGATATAAATACGGGTAAACGTACGCTTATTCGTGAATTTAATGAAGTAATCGAAGCTCCCAACTGGACAAAAGATGGGCGCTACCTTATTTATAATAGTAAAGGCCTTATCTACCGCATTCGCCCTATTCCTAATGCTAAGCCTAAACGAATAGATACGCATTTTGTCAACCACTGTAATAACGATCATGTCTTGTCTCCCAATGGCAAGGATATAGCCCTATCTCACCTGACCCAAGAAGACACGAAGTCTCGTATTTACATAACTTCCTTAAAAGGGAGAGTACCGACTCTTATCACTCCGCTAGCTCCCAGCTATCTACATGGTTGGTCTCCCGATGGGAAAGTCCTTTGTTATTGTGCTCAACGCCATGAGGATTTCGATATTTATACAATTCCCGCTCAGGGAGGAATTGAAAAGCGTCTTACTACGACCAAAGGATTGGATGATGGCCCCGAATATGCTCCTGATGGTAACTTTATATGGTTTAATTCTGTACGTACAGGTAGTATGCAAATCTGGCGAATGAATTCGGATGGAAGTAATCCTAAACAAATGACCTTCCTCCCCAATCGTTACGCTTGGTTTCCTCATATCGCACCCAACAATAAATACATGGTTTATATCAGTTATGATAAAGCAGAAGTAAAGGCAAACCAACATCTAGCAGATAAGAATGTTAAATTACATATTACTAAAATGGAAAATAACCAACCTACCGAGCGTCTTTTTGTAATAGATTTCTTTGGGGGACAAGGTAGCATCAATGTTAACTCATGGTCTCCCGACAGCAATAGCTTTGCCTTTGTAAGTTATTTAAAGCCTTAAAGCTTTCTATATATTTTACCCTTGATTATCGCAAACATATAGAAAGAGCCAAAGAAATAAATCTTTGGCTCTTTTATATGATAAGAAGTAGTATCATTACCAAATGATCTCTTCTATGTATTTGCTAATCGTTTGTTTTAAAACTTTTAAATTTATTGGCTTGGTAATAAAATCAGTAGCTCCTGCTTTTTCAGCCGCTTCGACATCAGAATCAAAAACATAAGCTGATTGCATAATAATAGGAATAACCTTATTCGCTTTTCTTATCTCACAGACAGCTTCAATCCCTCCCATTTCTGGCATTTTAATATCCATCAAAATAATATCAAAATAATCCTCCGGATGTTCGTTATATATAGACAAAGCTTCAACACCATTTTTCGCATGACTTAAAGTACAATGCTTTTGAAGAATTGTTTTCAGCAGCAAGTAATTACTTGCTTCGTCTTCTGCCACTAAGACATGAATATCTTGCTTTGCTCTTCTTTTACTATCTTCCATTTATTTAGATATTTATCACATTATTACTCTTACAAAAATAGTATAAAATAAACAAACAACAAAAGAAAACCGTTTTTTTATATCAACCTTAACCTAAATAAGTTTTCAAGAGCTTACTTCTAGAACTTTGACGTAAACGACGTATCGCTTTTTCTTTTATTTGTCGTACTCGCTCACGAGTCAAACCAAATTTATCGCCAATTTCTTCGAGTGTCATTTCCTGTGAGCCAATACCAAAAAACATCTTCACAATATCGCATTCACGATCGGTCAATGTATCCAAGGCACGATCAATTTCTTTTGATAAAGATTCATTCATCAACGTACGATCAGCTACAGGAGCATCATCATTTACTAAAACATCAAGTAAGCTATTATCCTCACCTTCCACAAAGGGGGCATCTACAGATATATGCCTACCTGAAACTTTTAAAGTATCTGATACTTTATCTACAGGGATATCTAGTTCAACCGCCAATTCTTCAGGAGAAGGACGACGTTCATTTGCTTGCTCAAATTTAGAGAAAGCTTTACTAATCTTATTTAATGAGCCCACCTGATTAAGAGGCAAACGCACAATACGAGATTGTTCAGCAAGGGCTTGCAAGATAGATTGTCTAATCCACCATACAGCATAGGAAATAAACTTAAAACCTCTCGTTTCGTCAAATTTTTCTGCCGCTTTGATTAGGCCTAAATTACCTTCATTTATAAGATCTGGTAAACTTAAACCTTGATTCTGATATTGTTTAGCTACAGAAACAACAAAACGAAGATTCGCTTTTGTCAACTTCTCCAAAGCCATACGATCTCCTCGTTTAATGGCTTGTGCCAATTCCACTTCTTCTTCTACAGTAATGAGGTCTTCTCTTCCTATTTCTTGAAGATATTTATCCAACGAAGCACTTTCGCGGTTAGTAATTGACTTTGTTATTTTTAATTGTCTCATCCAATGATTTTTTGCCTATAATATACAAAGATACAACTTAATATTAGAACAACAAAAGACGGGCGAATCAACGCCCGTCTTATTACGCATATTTAACAGCAAACCTATGAGAATCGCTCTTTTTTAAAGCTCCTTAAATTTATTCAGAGAGGTCGATAGCAAAATATTTTGTTCTGCCATTCGGATAGAATCCTTTAATAAAAAGTACACGATCTTCGGTTTCACCATTTAAGATTTGATCGGTCATCTTCTCAATCTGGCTGGTTGAGGTAATTTTCGTGTTATTGATAATCATAATCACGAAACCTTTTTTCATACCTGCCGCTTGGAATTTGCCTTTTGTCAATCCTGTTACCTTCACACCATAATTCACACCATAACTACGCATTTCATCTTTGGTAAGATCTTCTAGTGCAGCTCCAAGCAATTCATTTCCATCTCCATTCTCTACAATGGTCGTACTACCTTGCATATTATGAAGCTCTACTTCAAATGTTTTCGTTTTTCCACCACGATTTACTTTAATCGTAACCTTATCTCCAGGGCGATATTTGCTAATTTGTTCTTGTAATGAATTAGCAGAAGTAACACGGTCACTATTTACACCAACAATTACATCGCCTTTCTCTATACCAGCCTCTTTAGCTACACTTCTTATCGCAAAATCTGCGACAAAAGCACCCTTGTAAACTTTAATATTCTTAATTAAATCTTTATCTATCTCTTTTACATTTCCATTCGCTATTAGATCGGCATCAATAATAGATACACCTAAGACCGCACGTTGTACCGTTCCATATTCTTTTAAATCGCCTACAACTTTACTAGCAATGCTTATGGGAACAGCAAATGAATATCCTGCATAATTACCCGTTTGAGAATAAATAGCCGTATTGATACCTACCAATTCACCTTTTGTATTGACTAAAGCTCCCCCACTATTACCTGGATTTACTGCAGCATCGGTTTGAATGAAGGATTCTATTTTACGTTGTCCCATTGAAATTCCTCTGTTTTTTGCACTTACAATACCGGCCGTTACAGTAGAATTTAAACTAAATGGATTACCTACGGCTAAAACCCATTCACCCACTTTCAACTTATCTGAATCGCCAAAGGCTATAACAGGTAGATTCTCGGCCTTAATCTTTATTAATGCAATATCTGTCATGGGATCTCTCCCTATTAGTTTGGCCTCAAACTTACGATTATCATTTAGTTTGACAGACAATTTATCAGCACCATCTACCACGTGATTATTCGTAATAATATAACCATCTGTAGATATAATCACTCCTGAACCAACGGCTACACTTGGCTGCGGGGAAGGACGTTGAAAACCACGATTCCCATTACCAAAGAAAAATTCAAAAGGATCCATCGTCTGACCTCTTTGACTCTGCGTATCAGCATTTTTAGTGGAAGTAATATGCACCACGGCGTGTACTGAACTTTCAGCAGCCTTTGTGAAATCTGTATTCTCAGCAGCTACCGAATTAATGGAAGCATAATGAAGCGGTTGACTAAACCCTTGTTCTGAAACCACGACTGGTTGGTTCTTACTCATAAGGTACTTCGTTGTACCTACTGCTGCGCCGGCACTAATAGCAGCTACTAGCACCACACTTACTACATTTTTAAAAAGAATCTTCATAACAATAATATTTAATTTTTTATTTTTCGTTTCTACAAAGTAAAATCAAAATCTGTGTATTTCAATCATTAATCAATGCTTTTTCGTCTATTTTTTATCAGATTTAACCACTTCAATAAGTCTATTAAGGGCGTTTAACAGTACTTTGCCACACAAAGTACTAATTTAACACCAGATTCTCTAAGAAATAGACAACTGATACGTTTCTTTTGTCATCAAAAAACGAAAAAAATCGAAGATTTAATACGAAAGGAAGGAAATACACGAAATAGGAGTCTCATTATAAAGTCACATTTGCACAAAAAAGTTACCTTTACCGTCTGTTTGTTCATATTAATATACCTCATCTATGAAAAATCGGATTGGAACATTAGCTGTTATTATGGCCTTTTGGTTTTCTATCTCTTTTATATCCAACTTATTAGGACCCCTAATTCCTGATATTATTCATAACTTCAACCTAAAAGATATGAGATTGGCTGGTCTTATTCCATCCTCTTTTTTCTTTGCATATGCAGTCATGTCTATTCCGTCAGGAATCTTGATAGAAAAATATGGTGAGAAAAAAATATTATTGATAGGTTTTAGCCTACAACTCTTTGCCTCAATTCTCTTTGCCATCGTACATACGTATCCGATGTTACTCATCTCCTGTTTCTTAATTGGCATAGGTATGACTATGCTCCAAACAATTTTGAATCCTTTACAACGAATCGTTGGAGGAGAAAAGAATCATGCTTTTGTAGGTGAAGTCGCACAATTTGTCTTTGGTATAGCGTCTTTTTTAAGTCCCTTACTTTATTCCTATTTAGTTACAGAGATGAATGCAAGCCACCCTAGTCAGAACTTTCTTATTCAGTTTTTGTCCACTATAACACCGTCTGAGATGCCTTGGGTCTCCCTTTATTGGATTATAACAATACTACTACTTATCATGTTAATAGCAGTATTCATCACAACTTTCCCTCATATAGATCCTATTCAAGACAAAGAAGCTAATACAACACGCTCCTACCGTTCACTCTTTAAACAAAAAGCAGTAGGATTTTTCTTTTTAGGTATCTTTTCGTATGTAAGTGCCGAGCAAAGCATCTCTATCTTTATGAGTACCTTCTTAGAGAAATACCATCACGTCAATCCTCAGATAGAAGGTGCTCGCACCATTAGTTTCTTTTGGGGAGCAATGACCCTCGGTTGTATCGTAGGTATGATTGCACTTAAGTTTTTCAATAGTAAAATGCTTCTCCGCATTTCAGGATTCCTCGCTTCTCTGTTACTCATAATCGCACTTAGTGCTCCCAAAACTATCGCTATAATTGCTTTTCCAGCAATTGGTTTTAGTATTTCTATGATGTTTTCTATTGTATTTTCTTTAGCTTTAAACTCCGTCTCCCAAAACCATGGAACCTTTGCAGGCATTTTATGTTCTGCCATATCCGGAGGTGCTATAGGCCCCTTACTGATTACGCTAATAGCCGATTATACGTCCCTTCGCTTTGCGATGTTCTTCATATTGATTTACCTCCTCTACATCACAAGTATAGGATACTGGGCCAAACCTCTTATTGAGAATAAGACCATTCAACTTAAAGAAGTATTCAAAAAAAGAAAGAGGAACTAATAACGAGAGATGTAAAGCCAAGCATTTTTATAGCTTTTTTGCGTACGAAGACGTGTTAGATAAGTTTCTGCTAAAGTTCTATTATCAAAGCGTTTAGCATAAATACGATAACAACTACCTGCTTTTATAAGGCCAACATCAGAAAAGCCCTTTTGTTTAATGTCTGCTAAAACACGATCCGCTTTCGCTTTCGTAAGCAAACTCGCTACAACAACATGAAAATATTTTGTTGGAACTTTAGGTACAGCTACTACGGGTTTCACTTTTGCAATGGGTCTCGCCACTTTCGCAGATACAACAGCCTCTTCTTTTTTCACGTCAGAAGCATGAACGGTAGTTTTTTCACTAGTTGACGCTTTTGTTTTATATTCAGGAATAAAACTGGCCTCATAAGCGAAATGATTTTCTTCAAGAATAGGCGTAGCAAAAAAGAAGAAAAGAAGAATACCCACTACTGCAGCTGTTGTTATACGAAAGAACTGACGATTTATAGGAATATAAATATTTCTATTCTTATTTTTCTTTTTAGAAGGGTAAAAATTAACAGATTTAGTAACTTCCTTAGTAGAGCTCGCTATAGGCTCAAGTGCTAAAGGAGGTAAGCCATAATTTGTTGCATTTATAAAGAGAGGATCACCAAGGGTAAAAACCAAACGACCATCATCAGATAAAGTCAACTCTCCTATCAGACCCAATGAAACCTTTTTCTTCTCATTAAGTTCAGCATACAAGGCTACAGCATCTCGCTCCAACAAAATTTTAGCTTGATGAATATCCACCTTTTTCATGCGCACATAAGCCTTCAACAAAGAATTGTCACCACTTTTCAAAGAGGCATTAAAAGTTATTTCCCGACGAGAAGGAATAAGTGTTTTCTTATCCTTATCAAAACAAGAATCATGAACATGTACTACAAAACCTCCAATATTAGGAATTATAGCACATTCTTCACACAAGAGTGTTTCTTCTATATAAGGAATAATACTTAGCATAAGGCAAAGATACAATTATTTTTATTATTTTTGCGAAACTACAATTAAAAAATATGTTTAATTATACATTTATATCCTCCTTTTTATGGGGTTGGTTAGCTGATAGAGTTTTAGGTGATCCAGAAGGATGGCCTCATCCAATTATTTGGTTTGGGAAAATTATCACAAAAGGAGAAGAAGCATTTAACAAAGACGAAAACCGTAAACAAAAAGGTTTCGTTTTTGCGTTAGTATTAATTATAGCACTCTTTTGTATTACAGTGTGGATATTAAATTTAGCCACATTGATTCATCCTATGCTTGCTTATACGCTCTCAGCCATAGGGGTTTTCTATTGCTTAGCTGGAAAAACCCTTGCCAAAGAAGTACAAGCTGTCTTCGAAGCCGTAGATCAAAACCTAGAAAAAGGCCGAAAGCAATTGGCTCGCATTGTAGGCCGTGATACACAAGCTATTAATGCACAAGAAATCCGTGCAGCTGCACTCGAAACTTTAGCGGAGAACCTAAGTGATGGTGTAATCGCACCCATGTTTTGGTTTATACTATTGGGCCTACCGGGCATGCTAACGTATAAACTCATTAATACCCTAGACTCCATGATAGGATACCAGAACGATCGCTATAAAGAATTTGGCTATACCGCAGCTAAAATAGATGATCTAGCCAATTATATTCCCGCACGACTAACCTCTTTTCTTATGCTTATCGTTTCAAATCAATGGAATAAACGTTCTTTTGTAATACGTTATTCCAAAAACCATACCAGTCCTAACGCTGGTTGGCCTGAAGCGGCTTTAGCCAGTATATTAAACTGCCGCTTTGGAGGGACTCATACCTATTTTGGTACGGAATTCAAAAAGCCTTACATTGGGGTAAACGAACGACCTTTCACAACAAAAGATATGCTTATAGGGATTCATATCAATGAACATACTGAAATACTAATGGGTATCATCACTTTACTCCTAACTAGTACAGGGCATCCGATTTTTGTTTACTTTTTAAATCAAGTAGTTCTATGGTAAAAAAACGTATTGTTTTAATAACAGGAGGACAGCGTTCGGGCAAAAGTCGCTATGCTCACGACCGCGCTCTATCGCTCTCAACAAATCCAGTATATCTCGCTACCTCCCGCATTTGGGATGAAGAATTTCGCCAGCGAGTACTACGACATCAACATGATCGAGGACCTGAATGGACCACTATTGAGGAAGAAAAACAGATTAGCAAGCATCACTTGCCGGGACGTGTAATTGTTATCGATTGTATCACCTTATGGGGAACTAATTTTTTCTTTGATAATAAACAAGATGTCGAACGATCCCTTAATGAAATGAAAGAAGAGTTTAACGCTTTCACACAACAAGAAGCCATTTTT
>Ga0172377_10005236_pt1 | contig 13332 bp, 12 predicted proteins | sample Pumphouse3metaG_FD_119749 | JGI IMG/M metagenome (GOLD analysis project Ga0172377, IMG submission 119749) | Leachate microbial communities from a municipal landfill in Southern Ontario, Canada - Pumphouse #3 metaG | ecosystem: Engineered > Solid waste > Landfill > Unclassified | place: Canada... | reverse complement strand
TCAGTATTTCTGGTAGTGGCGAATCAAGAGCGAAGAAGGTTAGGATTGGATGATCCACAGGAACACGATACTGAAGCAGCTATTGTTACAGCAATTGAAGCACTGCGAATTTTAATAAATGAGGATAAATAAAAAGATTCTTTTCTGTCACTCTCTGACAGGAAAGAATCTTACTTTTACTTTGTTACTGTTCACATATAAAATAATAAGAGACACCAACTCGTCATTCTGAGGGCTTTAGTCCGAAGAATCTCAGGTTTTAAAAGATAGGATCCTTCGCTTTGCTCAGGATGACACACATTGCGTGTGAACTGTAACTTTACTTTCAGATTTCATCCCATAATAATCGGTGTTTATTGACATTCCAAATTATTCATGATAATATTAATTATCATTAAATTGCAAAAAGGTCGCAACTATGCGGCTTTATTTATGCAACAATAGGAGCAATAATGGAAACAACAAAAAAATCTAATAATTATAACTTTGCCTTGGACTTGGTAGAAGACGGCAAGAATATTCAAATAGAAGAAATAAAAAAACATCAGCTTCCCCCAAATGTAACTTCAAAAATGCTTTATAACGACATAGTAAAAATAGCATGGCCATCTGTTGTTGAACTTACATTAACTCAACTTGCTTCAATGGTGGACTTGATGATGGTTGGAGGTTTGGGAGCCTGGGCACTAACTTCGGTCGGTCTTACAATTCAACCTAAATTTCTTCTCATGACAGCTTTTATGGCTATGAATGTTGGAGCAACTGCAATGGTGGCAAGATACAAAGGAGCAGGAGATAGTAAAAATGCAAATTTAATTCTTAGGCAAGCTTTAATGATTACTTTTTTATTTTCTTTGATTTCTTCTTTATTAGGTTATATTTATGCAGAAAAATTAATTCTTTTCATGGGTGCTGCTGAAGAAAAAACATTGGAAGGCGGTACTATATATTTAAAAATTCAAATGGTTGGCTTTACATTCATGGCATTGTCTACCACAATCACGGCGACATTAAGAGGTGTGGGAAACTCAAAAACAGCGATGACATATAATCTTATTGCAAATGTTGTAAATGTAGTTTTGAATTACCTTTTGATTGAGGGGCATTATGGTTTTCCCCGATTGGGAGTTGTAGGTGCTTCTTTAGCAACTATCATAGGGCAATTTGTTGCATTCGTTTTTGCTTTAATTTATATTATGAAAGGTGATCAGTATTTGCACCTTAGAATTAAAGACGGGTTTAAACCGGATTCTCGTTCACTGAAGCAAATAACAACCATAGGAGCTCCGGCAATGTTTGAACAGCTGTTGATGCGCGTCGGAGTCATAATATACGTAAGAGCCATTGCAGGTCTTGGTACTGTAGCATACGCAGTCCATCAAGTATGTATGAATATTCAGGCAATGTCATTTATGAACGGACAAGGCTTTGCCGTGTCTGCTACTGCACTTACAGGTCAAAGCTTAGGTAAAAACCGCTCTGATATGGCTCATGCCTATGTTCACAGAACAAGAAGACTTGGGATGTCTGTTTCAATTGTATTAGGAATAATCTTTATATTTTGGGGCGGAAATATAGTTTCCTTGTACAATGATGACCCGGATATAATTTTGCAAGGAGCAAGAATAATGATGTTTGTAGGTTTTACACAGCCCTTGCAGTCTTCCCAGTTTATTTTGTCAGGCTCATTAAGAGGTGCCGGAGATACAAAGGCTACTGCAATTATTACTTTCATAACAGTATTGCTAATAAGACCGTTTTTGGCAATGTATTTAATAAATGTATGGAATATGGGGCTTGAAGGGGCTTGGTTTGCTTTTATAGCTGATCAAACCATACGTTCGGTACTTGTTCTTATCAGGTACAATTCAGGAAAGTGGAAAAGTATAAAAGTCTGATGAAATTCATACCTATTGATATTTCTTAAAATACTTTTTTATATTTTAATCTAATTTTAATTTATCCCTAAAACTTAATTAATACTATGGTGGTATCTTATGTATAAGAAAAAAATAAATAATTATATATGGGAGGAACTATGAAAGTTACATTAGAACAAATCGACGAGCTTAGAAACAGAGTTAATGTAAGCTACGAGGAAGCTAAAAGAACCCTCGAAAAAAATGACGGGGATTTGATTAAATCAATCATAGAACTTGAAAAGAAAAAAAGGAGAAAAAACGAGAAACATCATGGAAGCTTTACAGTGGCTGTAAATAAGGTTTTGGCTCTTAGGATGTCTATTAAAAACAAGGACGGAAATACAGTCTTAAATATGCCCGTAGTAGTAATATTAGCTGCGTTTTTGATGGCATTTTGGGTTGTAATCTTTGGATTGGTATTGGCAATACTGACATCCTGCAAAATAAATATATACAAGGATAAAGGAATAAATGTAAACAACATAAAGAAAAATATGCAGGAAACGGTTGATAAAATAAAAGATAAGTCGGAAGAAATTTTTAAAGATGATGAAGAAGAGTCAACAGACCCACAAGATGAGTCAGAGAATGAAATAATCATTGAATAAATACAATATCAGGTCTTCGGCCTGATATTTTACATTGATAAATAAGGAAAAAAATAGTACAATAAAACAAAAACGAGGTTATTATGGGTAAGAAGAAAATTTTGATTGTGGAGGATGAGCAAAAAATTGCACGGTTTTTAGAGCTTGAATTTAAATATGAAGGCTATGATGTAATAATAGCAAACAACGGAAGAGAAGGCTTTGAAAAAGGGAAATCCCCTGATGTTGATTTGATAATACTTGATTTAATGCTGCCCGGATTAAGCGGCATTGAAGTATGCAGAAGATTAAGACAAACATCCGATGTGCCTATAATAATGCTGACTGCAAAGGATGATATTTCCGATAAAGTAACAGGGCTTGATATAGGTGCCGACGATTATATGACAAAACCCTTTGCCGTTGAAGAGTTATTGGCACGCATAAGAGTATTGTTAAAAAGGAAATTCCATAAAAACAATGATGAAGATATATTGGTAATCGGGAAGCTAAATTTATGCAAAAACAATTACAAGGTTGAATACGAAAATGAAAATATTGAGCTTACTAAAAAAGAATTCGAATTATTGGAATACCTTATGAGAAACAAAAACATAGTATTATCAAGGGAAAAGATTTTGGACAATGTTTGGGGATATGATTACTATGGAGATACTAATATTATAGATGTATATATAAGATACATAAGAAGCAAGATAGACCAGAAATACAATGTAAGTCTTATTGAAACAGTTAGAGGTGTAGGTTACATTATCAGAGATTGAAGGAAGACAAATGGTAAAGACAATTCTTAGAAAACTGTTAAACTTAATTCTCTATCCATTTAGAATAATTATTAAACTGTTGATAAGTCTATTAAAAAGACTTAAATTTTCAATTGCATTTAAAATTTCAACAACGTATTTAATATTATATATTATTATAATCATGACAGTTGCCCTGACTACCTCGGTAGGCTATTTAATATTTGAACTGCAGAAATTTGAAGATACAACTGCAGCAATTGATTCAGAAAACATACTAAGCGGTTTCCCCGACTTTAGCAGTATAAATGTAAAGGAAGAAAGCTATAATTCCTTTGAAATATTTGATAGTAATCTGAATACATACTTTACAACAGGAAGACCGGGAAGGTATGCGGACAGTATTATTGTCATTGCGGAAAAAATAATTTATGACAATGAATATGTTCATTCGGAAAGCTTTACAAATAATGGTACCCTTTATTATATGAATATAAGTTACCCAATGGAAGATATGCTCAGAGATGCATGGAGAATAAGTTTTATGGTTTTAATATCAGGTGCCATAGGACTTATGTTTTTCGCACCCATTGTATCAAGCACAAGTTACAAACTTATCGGTCCTATTAAGAATATGACTGAAATAACCAAGACTATCACTGTAAATAACATAAACACCAGGCTTGACGTGAAAGGAACAGAGGATGAATTAAAGGAATTGTCCCAAACCTTCAATGAAATGATGGATAGAATAGAAGGGGGATACAAAACGCAGCAGCAGTTTGTTTCAGATGCTTCACATGAACTTAGGACACCCATAGCGGTTATAAAGGGTTATGTGAATATGCTTGACAGGTGGGGGAAAGACGATAAGGCGGTATTGGAAGAATCCATTCAAGCCATAAAAAATGAAACTGAAAATATGCAGGATTTAATTGAAAAATTATTATTTATTGCAAGAAGCGATAGAAACACTTTGAATTTTACAAAGGAAGATTTTAGAATTTGTACAGTTCTTAATGAAATTGAAAAAGAAACAAAGATGATTGATACAACACACAAATTATATTTTAAGTTTTATGAAGATGCAACTATTTACGGCGATAAAATGCGGATTAAACAAGCTATTAGAATATTGATTGATAATGCCATGAAATATACTCCCAACAGCGAATATATTATGGTTTCCGGTTTTATTCAGGATGAATACTATGTTATAAAAGTTGAGGATACAGGTCCCGGAATTCAAAAAAATGATTTGAATAAAATATTTGATAGACTTTATAGGGCTGAACAGTCAAGAAGCAAACAAATAGGCGGTCACGGATTAGGATTGTCAATTGCTAAAATAATCCTATTAGGACATAAGGGTAAAATAATGGTTAAAAGCACACCGGGAAAAGGCTCGGAATTTAACTTACTATTTCCTTATCTTGACAGTTGATTCAAACTTACTTTAATCGACAAAAAATATCAAAATAAGTCAGAGAAATATCCTTTCCTTAGTAGTATAATAGCTTGTACATTATGCAGAAAGGATGATTTTGTGAATATTCAGTTTATTGAAACGGGACAAGTATTGACAATCAAGCTCAAGGGTGAGCTAGACCACCACAGCGCCGATGAGGCAAGAGTTATGATTGATGAAAAAATTAACAACGAAAGATACAATAAATTGGTAATAGATTTAAAAGGACTTGATTTTATTGATAGTTCAGGCATCGGGTTTGTAATCGGCCGATATAAAGTCATAAGAAAGCGTAACGGTGTAATAGAAATAGTAAATGCCGGCAAAAAGGTACGAAAGATTTTGGACATGAGCGGCATTGGAAAAATTATTAAAATAAAATAGGGGGACAAAATGCATAATAACTACGTTTATATTAAAATACCAAGCTTATCTGTTAATGAATCTTTCGCAAGGGCTGCTGTTGCAGCATTTTGCTCAAGCTTGAATCCGACAATGAACGAAATATCCGATATTAAGACCGCAGTGTCCGAAGCAGTTACCAATGCAGTGGTACATGCCTATGAAGATGAAATTGGAGAAATTGAAATTCAGTGCAGAATTAAGGGGCAGGTAGTTGAAATAATAATTGAGGATTTTGGCTGTGGAATCGCAGATGTAGAAAAGGCAAGAGAGCCGTTGTTTACAACACGACCGGAGTTAGAACGTTCTGGAATGGGTTTTTCTGTTATGGAATCATTTATGGATGAATTAGTTATATTGTCAGAAAAGGATGTTGGAACAAAGGTTATATTAAGGAAAAAAATAGTTGAAAAAAAACAAAAGACATTAAATGAGGAAATTGATGAAGAAAACTCAGAAGACAATGAATAAAAAGAATGTCATACTGTGCGATAGCGAAGTATCTCTTCATTGAAAACATGAGATTCTTCATTGTATTCAGAATGACAATAACTTTATAAGTTATTTATTTAATGGCTGAAGAGCTAAAAATTAACAAATTTATAATAAAAAGGCACTATTAGTGCTTTTTTTTTGTATTCAAAAATCTTTTTTGTAAATAATACTTATGAGGTGATTAATATGAAAAAAAAGATATTTTTATTAGTAATAATTTTAATTATCGGCTTAACAGCTTTTTATTTCGGTAGCGGAATTGACAGATCCCTAAAAAGAATACCTGAAAGTGCAGTTTTATTATAGCAGAAATTTATTAAGACTTTGCAGGAGGTAAAATGAAATATAATAAAGACAACTATAAAAAAGTAGTTGATGAATTTACACCGAAAAACAATATGTTTAAAAATTGTGTAATGGCGTTTATTTTTGGTGGAGCTATATGTCTGATAGGAGAAATTATAAACGATACCTTTGTTTCCTGGTTAAACATATCAGACGAAGAAGCGTCACCTATGACATCTGTGGTATTAATTGGCATGAGTGCATTGCTTACAGGTTTAGGCTGGTATGATAAATTAGGTAAAATAGGAGGAGCTGGAACGGTAGTTCCAATAACAGGATTTGCAAATTCTGTAGTTTCGCCTGCCTTGGAATTTAAGAGAGAAGGATTTATTCTGGGAACAGCTGCAAATATTTTTAAGTTAGCAGGACCTGTCTTGATATTCGGATACTTTTCTTCATTTATAGCAGGGTTATTAAGCATGGCATTTAAGTAAGGAGGAAAAATGAAAAAGGCAGGAAAAACTTTTATAATTAAAGATGATGTGGTAATAAGAGATACCTACACCATAGTCGGCAGCAAGGAAGGTCAAGGACCTTTGAAGGATAAATTTGATATGGTGATAGAGGATGATTTGTGGGGAGAAGATTCTTGGGAAAAATGCGAATTAAAATTGCAGAAGACAGCAGTAGAAAATTTAAAAAATAAAAATAGTCTAATAAATGAAAATATTGATCTATTACTTTCAGGTGACTTGTTAAATCAAATAACATCCTCTTCATTTGCAGCAAGAGAATTAGAATTGCCATACATAGGTGTTTATGGCGCCTGTTCTACTATGACATTGACAATGGGTTTAGGCGCAATGATAATAGACGGAGGATTTGCTGAAAATGTGATTTGCGTTACATCAAGCCATTTTTGCAGTGCGGAAAGACAGTACAGACTTCCTCTTGAAATGGGAGGACAGCGCCATATGTCAGCACAGTGGACAGTAACAGGCTCAGGTGCAGTATGGCTTTCAAACAGCGGAAGGGGACCTAAAATAAAACATGTTACCTTTGGAAAAATCGTTGATTTAGGTGTTAAAGATGCAAACAATATGGGAGCCGCCATGGCACCGGCAGCTTATGATTCATTGAGACGGCACCTTCAGGATACAGGCATTGATTATGACTTAATTATTACCGGAGATTTAGGAACAGTGGGTAAAAGCATAGTAAATAAAATGTTTGATGAAGATAATAAGAGTATTGAATCAAAATACGATGACTGCGGAACAATTATTTTTGATATTAACAAACAGGATGTTCACGCGGGGGGAAGTGGCTGCGGGTGTTCAGCCGCAGTATTCGGCTCCTTTTTATACAAAAAATTATTGAATAATGAAATAAAGAAACTCCTGTTTACATCTACGGGAGCATTGCATTCGCCCACAGCGACTCTTCAAGGTGAAAGCATACCCGGAATTGCCCATTGTTTGGGCATTGAAGTTTAGGAGGTTTTTATGAACTATGTGATGAGTTTTGTAATAGGCGGTTTAATATGTGTAGTTGGTCAGATTATAATCGATACATTTAAGAAAAATAATGCTTATCTGCTTGTGTTTTTAGTTGTGACAGGAGCTATATTAGGATTTTTTGGAGTGTATGATAAGCTTGTTGAAATAGGGCATTCAGGAGCTACTGTTCCTCTTCTTGGTTTTGGGAACTCATTAGCCAAAGGGGCTATGGAAGAAGCTGCTGAGAAAGGATTTATGGGAGCATTGAGCGGAGGAGTAGTAAGAACAGCACCAGGAGTTGCTGCAGCATTGATATTCGGTTACGTTGTTGCTGTTATATTCAATCCCCACGGGGATAAATAGTATGACCTACCCCCATTTAATAAAGGTATGGGGACACACCTCCCTATTAAGGGATAAGCGACCGACACCAAATCGAAGATTTGGGTCGTCTGCGCGGAGAGTCATTCTGAACGCAGTGAAGAATCTCAAAACCTGGGATCCTTCGCTATTGCTCAGGATAAGCGACCGACACCAAATCGAAGATTTGGGTCGTCTGCTTAGTTTTCTATTGATTCCAAAATATCATCTATTGGTTTTTCCGTGTCATCCTCTGAATTTTCAAATTCATCAATTATTTGATCGATAATGTCTTCCAAGGTATCACCGTTTCCGTTATCGCCGTTTCCGTTTCCATTCCCATTATCACCATTTCCATTATCATTATCCTCGTTATCGTCTCCGTTAAGCTCATCATTTAACCACTGCTCATAATGCCATTTAGTGTGATAATAACAAGTTCTGGTAGGAAGCTGATATTGATAGTCTTCAGTTATATATCCGGAAGAACCTAATTTTTCAACTTCAATCCCCGAAACGTGAGTTATTTTAAAATTTTCATCGACTGATATCTGACCGGCATATATTTGCTGAAGCTCTTCCATGGTAAAAATAATTCTGTCTTCCAAAATTTGCTGATATAATTTTTTCACTTCATAATTATCTGTCTTTTCTTCAGGGTCAAAAAGTGGATCTCTTGTAAAAAATACTCTTTCTTCTACCAAATTACCCGGACAGTATATGGATTTCATCATATTTGAGCTAGTGCATACTTCAGCTTTAACATGTACGTTGCAGGTTTCTGTAGGCTGAGTACCAGGTATAAAATATTCAGTAATAACTTGGCTTCCTCTTTGGTCATGTGCGCAAAGATCGCCGGGCAGCTTTCCTGATACCTTACAAACATTTACAGGTATTAAATTCTGATTTCGTGTAAATGTTGCTGGAGGCAGACCTTCATGGATAGGAGTCATAATTCCACTCCAAAGTCTTGCATTGTTACCGCTGTCTCCTGAAAGTTTCATTTGCACATTATCATTTCCAACCCAGATTCCTCCTACGTAGTATGGAGAAAATCCGACATACCAGAAGTCTCCGTTTGCTTGTGTGGTTCCTGTTTTACCTGCAACTTCGATACCCAATTCTTGAGGGAGTCTTGCTCTATATGAAAGTCCCAGATTAACGGTTGTTCTTAAAATATCCTTCATTAGCGAAGCGACTTCAGGGCTGTATGCCACATGTGTTTCCGGAATGTTTTCCATTATTGTTTCACCCTTGTTATTAACTACCATCGTATACACTATAGGCTCTACATATACGCCGTCATTGGCAATTGTGCCATATCCGGCAGTCATCGCCAATGGTGAAAATCCCTTTGTAAGTCCGCCCAAGGCAAGAGATGCCAAATTCACATCATTGTAATAAGGGTCCTCCTGAGGAGATACGAAGGTATCATTGTTAGGGTTATTTTGGTCGATTAATCCTAATTTTGACAATGAGCTCATAGCAGCTTCAAGTCCGATTGTTTCAAGCATGGTAACTGCATTTGTATTTATTGATTGTTCAATTGATCTTCTCAGAGTTTGTATACCCCAATATTTTATGCTTCTGTGTTCATACCAATTTTTAGGCCATCTATTGCCGCCTTGATTATACTTTGGCAAGTCATCGATCGGATAAGCAGCCGAATATCCCAAATCAAGAGCAGCCAAATATACTGACAAAGGTTTTATTGTCGAGCCCGGCTGTCTTGCAGCATCTGCAGCACGATTGAATGTCTTGCTGCCTTCAATCTGCCTTCCCCCAATCATTCCTTTTATTTTTCCTGTTCTGTAATCCATTATTACTGTTGCAGATTGAGGCTGTACAATGCCCTTTTCCTGGTAGAAGAAATACCCTTCCGGTATTGTTAATAAACCGTCACTTCCTATATCGAACATTTCCGGGTTTTTATCCATATAGCTTTTCTGTATCTTAAAGGTTCCTTTTGAACCCTTTTTCTCAATTATCTCATAGTTATTTCCAACATTGAGTGCTCCTATGGTATGAGAAACGAAGTTCAAACTGTCATCAATAGTATAAGCATCAACAATATCTATCGTTGAAGAATATATGTCGAATTTTTTTGAGTTGATTATTAAATCCCCGTTTTCATCAATGCTGTACTCATCAGGATTCAAGTAAATGTTGTTTTCCTCATCCATTATATTTTCTTTTGCATAAAATATAAGCTGACCGCTTTCATTCAGAATATTTAATCCTGCATCAAGCATTCCGGTTCCTTGACCTCCTGACCATCTAAAGTATCTCCAGTCCTGGGCGATAGGTTTATCTCCTGTAGGCTCGGCGCCTAAATAAAGCACTGAAAAATTATCATAGGACTGCTCTAATGATTTTTGAATATTTACGTCGATTGTGGAAGTAATTGTTAAACCACCTTTGTACAGATAGCTTTCAGCTTCCTCATAGGCCATGCCTTTATTAGCCATTAAATCTTCCACAACTTTCTCTTTAACATAGTCCATGGGTGTTGATGAAATACCTTCTATTTTTTTCTGCCCCGGAGTTAATGCAGCACGCATATCCTCTGCTAAAGCCGCGTCAAATTCTTCTTGATTAATATACTCCAATTCAAGCATTCTGTTTAATACATCATACTGCCTGTCAACTGCATTTTGATTGTATACACATGCATATTGAACAGAGCCGATAAATACGTATCCTATTACATCTTCTTCTGGAACTTCATTAATGCTATCCAAACCGTATCTGTTATAAAGAGCATAAGATGGCCCTTTTGCTGCTCCGGCCAACAAGGAACTTTCTGCCAATGTAAGCTCACTTACATCTTTTGAAAAATATGTAAAAGCTGCTGTTTGAACTCCATAAGCACTTTGCCCAAGGGGTATAGTGTTTAAATAATTCTCAAGAATTTGATCTTTTGAAAGAGATCTTTCTACTTGGATTGCTAAATAAGCTTCAGTAATTTTTCTTTCCCAAGTTCTTTTATCGGTCAAATATAAGTTTTTAACAAGCTGCTGTGTTATGGTGCTTGCACCTTGTGACGTTGAATCTCCAACTTTAAAATTATGTAAAAGCGCCCCGGCAATACGTCTTATGTCTATACCCGGGTGGTCTTCAAAACGATGATCTTCGATTGCAATAAATGCATTCTGCAAATACTCAGGTATTTGACTTAGAGGTACTATTTCTCTGTTTTCATTGGGGTCATGTAATTGTTCTATAACACTTCCGTTTTCATCAACGATAACAGAGCTTTCCGTAAGAGTACCAAGGACATTTGTAGCGTCAATTTCCGGAGCATTTCTTATTATTCCCATAACCATTCCAAAAATAGCTCCTCCTACAATAATTACTGCCACAAGAATAAATAGAAGGGTTACTCTGATAACAACTTTTCTTTTCTTTTTTGCTATTCTTTTTTTCTTCTTATCGCTTTCATTTATTAAGTCTGGATTATTCTCATTTATTTCAGGTTTCTTTTTTTCTTTTGACATAACTACCTCCGCGGTTGCATTAGTTAGTATACCACAATTAAAACAAATATTGTCAAGGATTTTCATCTTAATAATTATATAATAGAAAAGGTGTGAAATCAATAGTTTATAATTTAAGAGGAAAATTTAAGAAAAACTTAAAGATGCCATAACCCTACGTAATCTCTGGCACGTAGTGTCCAAAGGATTTTAACAAGGAATTTTTGATAATTCAAATAATAAAGAGTAATTGCAAAAAGGTATTTGCAATGTTATATTGTATATATTGGTGGATAATATATACAATAATATTGCCATCCTGAACAGAAGATGTTCCTGCAGTGTTTCTGCGGTGCCGGGTACCGTTAGGCACCGTTGCTACCTTCAGGATGACATAGATAGAATTGAAATTTCACCATATTGATGGAGGTGGAAAACAGGGTTAATGGAAAAGGAAAGATGTTTATTGGTTGCAGTGCAGCTGTCAGGCGAAGAAGAAAATGATATGGAGGAGCTTGGGGAATTAGTTGAAGCTGCAGGCGGAGAAGTGATATCAAGCGTTGTTCAGAATAGACAAAGCGTTGACAACAGACTTTATGCCGGACATGGAAAAATCGAAGAAATAGCTAATTATGTTAAAGAATTAGATATTGATACAATAATATTCAATGATGAATTAAGTGGCTCACAAATAAGAAATATAGAAGAAATTGTTGAAGCAAAGGTAATTGACAGAACCAACCTCATACTTGACATATTTGCAAAAAGAGCTTTAACCAAGGAAGGGCAGCTTCAAGTTGAGTTGGCGCAGTTAAAATACAGCCTTCCGAGACTTATAGGGGTTAATAAAAACCTTTCACGGTTAGGAGGAGGTATAGGAACAAGAGGGCCTGGTGAGCAAAAGTTAGAAATTGACAGAAGAAGGATAAAAGAAAAAATAACAGATATTCAAAATCAATTGGAAGTATTAGAAAAGGTAAGAGAAACCAAAAGAAAGAAGAGAATGAAGGACCAAGTCCCCATAATATCCATTGTAGGTTATACCAATGCAGGAAAATCAACATTATTAAATGCATTAATGGACAATGAATACAAGGAAGAGGGAGAAAACAAAAAGGTTTTTGCTCATGACATGCTTTTTGCCACTCTTGATACAGAGCTAAGAAGGGTGAGGTTGCCAGGAGGAAGAAGTGCTGTTTTTTCTGATACTGTAGGATTTATCAAGAAGCTTCCCACACAAATTGTAGAAGCATTTAAAGGAACATTGGAAGAAATTAAGTATGCTGAGCTAATTATACACCTTATAGACATAAATGATGAAAATCTTATGGTACATAAGGAAACAACAACCGAGCTTATTGAGAAAATAATCGGCAGAGAAATACCCGTTCTTACGGTTTATAATAAGGTTGATAAAATTTTGGATGAAAAAACATCATTTTTGAACAATGGGATTATTTATATTTCTGCAAAATATAAATATAATATCAATATGCTTTTAGAAGCAGTGGACACGAAAATTAACGGCATAAAAAACTTCTATGATTTAAAAATACCTAATGAACAGATAAAAACTTACTATTGGCTTTATGAAAATAGAGCAACAGAAAATGTAGAATTTGATGGTGATGGTGTTTCACTCCGTGTTTTATTGTACGAAAATGAAAAAAATAAGTATGAGAATTTTATTGGAGAAAAGGATGAGTAATTACAAATCTATCCATAAACAAGGAAGAGATGAAATAATTATTAACAAATCAAGATTTATAGGTACATCATGTCCTGTTGAAACGGAAGAAGAAGCTTTGGAATTTATTAATAAAATCAAGAAAGAATTCAAGGATGCAAGGCACAATGTTTATGCTTATGTAATTGGAGAAAATTCAAACATACAAAGATTTTCCGATGACGGTGAGCCTTCAGGGACTGCAGGTATACCAGTTTTAAATGTGATAATGCAGGAAAAAATCAAAAATACTGCAGTCGTTGTAACAAGATATTTTGGTGGTGTGCTATTAGGAGCCGGAGGACTTATTAGGGCTTATACAAAAGGCTCAAAAATTGCTTTGGAAAG
>Ga0172377_10005233_pt1 | contig 13341 bp, 8 predicted proteins | sample Pumphouse3metaG_FD_119749 | JGI IMG/M metagenome (GOLD analysis project Ga0172377, IMG submission 119749) | Leachate microbial communities from a municipal landfill in Southern Ontario, Canada - Pumphouse #3 metaG | ecosystem: Engineered > Solid waste > Landfill > Unclassified | place: Canada... | reverse complement strand
GACCTGATGGAAATGATTGCATTCAAAGAAGACCTAGCTGCCACTGAAAATTATTTTCAGGGTTTAAATCCCACTTTCAACCTTGGTGTGGAATACGCTGTGCTGGACAATAAAATCAGCGCCGGAGTATTGTATTCTCAACGAGTGGGCAACGGTGGCTATTCTGAATTGATGACAGCAGTCAATTTCCGGCCAATCAAACAAGTACATCTTAGCACTAGTTATTCCTTTGTTCATGGCGGTTTCGAAACCATTGGTTTCGCACTGAACCTGGTGCCTTACGTAATGAATATCTTCCTGGCCTGCGATTATACCTTCCTGAGGTATACTCCTCAGTTCATTCCGCTCAACACAGCCACCACCAATATTCAACTGGGAGTTAGCATTCCGCTGGGGAAAAAGAAACCGAAAGAGGTATAAACTGTTTTATTCTTCTTGCAAATAAAAGAGCCTGCTCCTTGGGGGCGGGCTTTTTTTGGGTAATGCTTCGTAGATTATTTTGAAGTGCTTCGCTGCTTTATTTTTTGCAGCGCTCTCCGCTGATTAATTTTTGCAGCGCTCCAGCTGATTTTTTTTGCAGCGCTCCAACTGATTCTTTTTGCAGCGCTCCAACTGATTCTTTTTGCAGCGCTCCCCGCCTTTCAAGCCCTGCCCGCTCAGCCTCCCGATATCCCCGGCTGGTCAGCGCTGGAGGCCGGCGTTTTTTGTTAGTCTCTGACGAGCCGTCACAAAAAACCTTGCCGGCCCCTGCGCGCTTCGGGCGCCGTGTCTATATATCGGCTTCGGGCAGGCCACTTCCGGGCTTGCGCTTGAGCACGCACCAGCATTGGACTAAACACGATAACCAGGCTTGGCTTCCAGGCTGCATTTTTCTTTTTGAAAATAAAAGATTTGTGTATTTTTGCTAATCATTTCTTGAGTGCAAAGATTTCCATTTAAATAACATTGCCTTGTTTTTGAATTATGTTAACAGGCAGATAATGAATACCATAATAACACAAAAAAACTTAAAGACAATAACATGAGTAAATTAAGCCTAAACAAAAATGATTTTTATACGAAAATATCTGACTTGTTGATATCAGCAAAGAAAGCTGTTGTCCAATCGGTAAACAAAACGATTGTTATAACATATTATGAAATTGGTCGCCTTATTGTAGAAGAGGAACAACAAGGAAAATCTCAGGCAGAATACGGTCAAAATCTGATTTCTTAATTGTCGATCAAACTAACTGCTGAGTTTGGAAAAGGATTTTCAATGACTAACCTAAAGCAAATGAGGACTTATTATCTAACTTATTCAAAAGGTCAGACAGTGTCTGACGATTTCCGATTGAGTTGGTCTCATTACCTCTTTTTAATGAGAATTGACAAGCTGGATGAGCGCAAATTCTATGAACTTGAAAGTGTTGCCAATAACTGGAGCCTGAGAGAGTTGCAAAGACAATTTGATTCAGCACTTTACGAAAGGTTGGCTTTGAGCCGAAATAAGACTGAAGTTCAGAGATTATCAGAAAAAGGTCATATTGTCGAGAAAGCAAAAGATTCACTCAAAGACCCTTATGTTTTGGAGTTTTTGGGATTGCCGGAAGAAAAGAAATACACAGAAAGTGAATTCGAGCAGAAGCTAATTGATAAGTTGGAAAATTTCCTGCTTGAATTGGGAAAGGGTTACACTTTTGTTGGTCGTCAGGTCAGATTTACATTTGATGAAAAACATTTTCGTATTGATTTAGTTTTCTACAATCGGCTGCTTCAATGCTTTGTAATTATCGACCTGAAAATTGGAGAAATCACTCACCAAGATCTTGGACAAATGCAGATGTATGTCAATTATTACGACAGATACGTAAAACTGGATACAGAAAATAAAACGATTGGAATAATCCTTTGTAAGAAGAAAAACGACACACTTGTTGAAATTACACTTCCGGAAAATAATGAACAAATTTTTGCAAGCAAATATCTGACAGTTTTACCAAGCAAAAAAGACCCCTTTGCTAAAACATATTCAGATAATTGATTAGTTATGGAAAAAACGGAATTCAAACTCAATCCAGATTTTAATTGGCATAAATTATGCAAAATTGGCGGAATATCAGCCTTATTAATCGTTTTAATAATCCCGATACAAATAATTATTTTCACGTTATATCCCCCTCCTGAAACTACGATTGGTTTTTTTGAGCTATTTCGTAATCCCGCACGAAACCCTACCATAAAACGTTGTGTTGCATAAAGGACATCCCGTACAACATTGAAAATGGAAAAAAATGAATTATGAATTTCATCAATATACCCAAGCCTTATCTGCAAGCTTAAAATAAATGACAACAACCCGGCAGAATAAATATAGATTGACCCCAAAAAATCATAGATTTTACAACATGAAAGCAGTTGCCCACTTATCCATTACATTTTTATTGTTATTTGCAAGTTCAGGTATTTCGAATAGTATTGCTCAAAATCCATCCAAAGCCGATTTTATATCGCTCAAAGCTGAAGTTGTTTCGAAAGGAAACAGTGTAGAAGCCGATGGTAATTTGCATGAAATCAATACTCCCTTACTGCGCCTGCTGCGCACAAACATTAAATCGGCTAAAGGCACGGCATTCATTCTTGCAGGAGGTGGGTATGAAATGTTGAAAATAAAGAACGAAGGAGAAAAGATGGCTTTTTTTCTGAATTCTGAAGGCTTTGATGTTGCTATACTTGAATATCATGTTTCCAAAGTGCAGAACCGTAATTTGGCTTTGGCCGACGCGCTTCAGGCATTCAGACTTCTTAAAACAAGTGGAAACGAATTTGGCCTGGAGGGCAAGCGTTTGGTAATCGTAGGTATTTCTTCGGGAGGCCACCTGGCAGCCCGACTAGTGCAAAAGCTTGGTGATAAGGAACAGCCTGATGATCTGATTCTTATTAGTCCGACTGATTTAAATGAAACACCGGTAAATAGTGTTTTTCCCATTGTCAGGCCTCCTGTTCAGCCGACAGCAGGACTTTTTGTTTCCTTTTCTGCAAACGATAACAAAGATTGGATTTACAGCGCCGAAGAATATGCAAAAACCTGGAGGGGATACGATGGCCGGGCAATATTCCAACTATTGCCGGACAGCTCATATACTTCGCAGGGAGATGCCAATCCTGTAGATAAACAACTTAAGTTGCCCGATAATCTAAAAGCGTTTCTTAATACACAAGCCGACAACTCAACAACTACCCCTAATCCGGCGGCTATTCCTGTTCAGGGATATGCAAAGCAACGTTATGCAGAAAAGCGGACGCTGCTTGCAAAAGAAAAATACGAGCTTCTACTGATTGGGAATTCTATAAGCCATAATTTTGAAAAACCGCAATACCAAACAATATGGAACCAGTTTTTCGCTCCGCGCGAAGCCTTGAACCTGGGTACAAGTGCTTACCGGACCGAAAACATTCTTTGGGATATACAGAACGGCGTACTTGAAGGCCAAACGCCCAAAGTAGTCGTATTGGAAATTGGCACAAACAATATTGATGAGAAAAATTACCCGACACGCCATACTGCGGGTCAGCTTGCAGGTGGCATTGAAGCCATCATTAAAGTGCTGCGCGCAAAGTTGCCGGACACTAAAATAATTGTCCTGCGTTGCTTCCCGGGTTGCTATGGCGGGCCCAACCCAAGCTCACACCGGGCAATCCTTGAGAGGGCTTCGGATATGGTATCGAAGCTTGCCGACGGGGAGCATGTTTTCTATTGTGATGTGAACCACGTATTTCTTAATTTAGATGGATCCATCAATCACGAAGCAATGCCCGATTGGCTTCATCCAGGCCCTGCGGCAGCCAAAGCCTGGGTCCGGGCTATGGAGCCACTTCTGTGCGAACTCATGGGCGACAAATCGCTCGATACAGAAATCCCTGAAAATTCAGCTATTGTGCCCGTTCCTAATCTCGAAAATAACAGCTACGATTGGAGGGGACGCCACAAAGAAGTTCTTAGTATAAAGGATTCCATTAATCCTGAAATTGTACTCATTGGCAATTCCATAACTCATTTATGGGGAGGAGAGCCCCGGATGAGATGGGCTGATGGAAACTTACGCGAGCCTAACGGCCCTGAGTCCTGGGATTCCTTATTTCATAATTACCGAGTGTTGAATCTTGGTTTTGGCTGGGATCGTACACAAAATGTGCTTTGGAGACTTGACCGTGGCGAGCTTGACGGACTTCATCCCCGTACAGTTATTATCAATATTGGCACTAATAATACAAGTCAGAGCCAACATGCGCGAATGAATACAGCCCCTGAAATTGTCGAAGGCATACAGGCCATCTGTTTACGTGTCCGTTCTAAAGTACCCGGTGCAAAAATTGTACTGATGGCCATTTTTCCACGCGAACAAAAGCAAGATCATCCACGACGTTTACTGATAAACGAAATCAACAAACAACTTGAATCTTTTGCCAATGAACAGAAAATCACTTTCGTGAACATCGGATCAAAAATGCTGGATACCGATGGGGCCTTTCTTCCCGGCTTGACTTCTGATTTCTGCCATCCCACGGAAAAAGGGTATCAACTGTGGGCTGACGAAATTCGTTCGATCATTTCTGAACCTTAACTTACTAATAAAGGTGTTCGGGCGCTTCGTTCCTCAATCGTGCCATGGCTTAGCCCTTCGCCGAATCCTCCAAAATAATTATTCTATGAAAAAAAAGAATTCTATCGTTTTGCTTTTCCTGATGATTCTTGTGAGTGCCTGTAACGGAGGCTCCGGAAAAATCACTGTCGGCTATGTGCAAATTAACGAAGATGTGGTGCTCAATGTGGCCAAAGAGGGCGTGTTTGAGGCCTTGGCCGATTCGGGTTTTATCGTCGGGGAAACGATTAAACTGATCGACAACAACGCTCAGGGTGATTTGTCAATGATTATCACTATTTTGCAATCGCTGCAAGCACGGGGTGTAGACCTGATCATCACCAATAGTACCCCCTGCATGGTGGCGGCAGCTCAGCTGATTAGCGATATACCGGTTGTATTTACAGTTACTTTCGGTCCCTCGCAGATGGGACTCAAAACGGTTCCGGACAATATTTATGGTTTTTACGATCCGCTCGACAGCAAAAATTTTGCCGATATGCTTCTTGAAATCCTGCCCCGGACAAAACGAATTGGCATTCCCTACAACAATGCGGAACCCAATGCCTCGTATTCGGCAGAGAAGTTTAGCAAAGAATTCGAAAGCAGGGGCATTGAGGTGGTAAAATCGGCCCTTACCAGCGTAAACGACATTGTAATGGTGGGGCAAAATCTGCTCGCACAAAAGATTGATGCCTTGATAGTGACTGCCGATAATACAGTGTACAGCGGTTTGAATGCTTTATCCAAAATAGCGGGCGAAGCAAATGTACCACTGTTTGTAAGCGACCCGCTGCAGGCCGAAAAAGGAGCAGCCGTAGGGATGGGTGTCAACTACAGGCAATGGGGTTACCTGAGCGGCCTGAAAGCGGTAGAAATACTGCGCGGAAGAACTCCTGCAAAAAGAATAGAAGCCATAGAGGGTACTGACTTTGTGATTAATGAAAAGGCCTGTATGGATCAGATGCTGTTCGTGCCCCCTGCCATTAAAGGTAAAGCCAGGTTAATCGCTGATTAATAGGGAGGCGGGGGGAGCTGCCAATTGTCTTTCAAATTGTTGAGTGCAGCGGGGTTGGTCACCAGATTTAAGGGGACCATATTGCTGACTCCAATTTCGGAACAGGCTTTGCCCTCGAGTACATCGGCGGCCATATTTCCGGCAAGATAGCCCACGTCGGTATATTTTGCGCCCAAGCCAAACAGGGTATTGCCGTACACGCTGTTTGTGTTGTTGATAAACAAGGGTATATTTGCTTTTTCGGCGGCTTTGATCATCTGGTCAATGGCTGCTTCCACCACATTGTCGCCTCCCACCCACAAGGCTTCTACGCCGCGGGCGGTAAGAGACATCGCTGCTTCAAGAATCTGCGTCGTGTTTTCAACCCCCATTTCCAGGAGCTCAATACCCAGTTCCGCACATTTCTTTCGGGCCAATCTGACGCAGGCCTCCGAACATGTTTCGCTGGTGCACCAAACGGTGCCCACTTTTTTCAGATTGGGGTTCATCTGTTTGGCCAGCTCAAAGCTTTCTTCTACCGGCTGAAAAGTACCGATGCCTGTCAGGTGCGGGGGATGCTGCCGGGGCTCCGGCCCGGTGATACCGACTCCTGCGCCGTAGGGATCGGTTACTGTACAAAAAATATGCAGAACTTCGCCCTTTTTGTTGGCATTGGCCATGACCTGCAGCGAGGGAGTGCTTATGGTTATGACCATGTCAAAGCGACTGCTGACAATGTTTTGCGCAATGGCGTTGGCTGTTGCCATGTCTCCGTCGGCACAATAATACCGGATTACACAATTTTCCTTATCCAGGTAGCCCCTTTCGGACAAAGCCTCAACAATTCCTCTTTCGGCGTCTTCGAGCATGGGCCGTGCAATCATTTTGAAAACCGCGATTCTCAATTCTTCTCTTTGCACTTTTTCCCGGTTTTCCAGATCCAGCAACAACAAGATTCCCGAAACCAGCATCAGGGCAAACAAGATTTTTGCAATGCTTTTCATTTTACAGGATAGTGTCTTCTTAATCAATGCACAAAAATAATCAAATAAGCTTATCAATTTTCTGAATTCTTTTTTTGCCCGGATACATCAAAAATAGTTACTGTTTTTTATAATCCCTGGCTTCTTCGGGAGAGCTCTTAAATAATTAGTATATTTGGGTTTTTAATTTAAAACAACAGAAATATGGAAAAGATCTCCTGGAAGAAGGAATACGAGATTGGTGTTCCGGAAATAGACTCTCAGCATCAGTTTTTTGTTGGTATCATTCAAAAGATTAATGCGGCTTATGCCAATGATTGTGATAAGGATTATATTAGTCTGTTGATAAAAGAATTATACAAATACGTCGATTTCCATTTTGTTAGTGAGGAGAATAACATGATTTTCCACAAATACCCGGAGTATAAGAACCATAAAAAAGAACACGATGCATTGTTAAGCAGACTGGCCGAACTAATTGGAGTATTTGAATCAGAATTTATTGATCGCGTAGAATTAGTGGATTTCCTAATGAACTGGTTTGTAGAGCATACTACAAAAACAGATAAAAGATTTGGTGATTATACAAGACTTAATAATTGATTAAGAAATCTTCATGTATTGCAACAAGACAAAGTGTGGTCTTTTTACCACAACACCCCGAAGCTTTTTTTTAATTTTTATGATCAGTATAATTTATGCCTGGATTCATTCGCCCGTTATTGCTCAGGAAAGAGCGGAGGAGATTCGTTTAAGTTCTCTGCCATCCTGGCTTAAAGCATATCCCACTCCAAAACCGGAAAGCAATTATAAGGATGATTTAGTACTTGTTCATGTTGAGAATCAATACAATCACACTACGAAGGAATTTTTTTGGCGGTATTTTTACTATTTAAATACGACGGAAGGTCGAAATAAAATCAAGTCTTTTTATTTCAATTACGAACCGCTGTATCAGTCTTTTCAAATTAATAAAGTTTGCATTCACAGAAACAACAACATAATAGAATTGAAGGATCAGCTTCATGTAGAATCCAAATTGGAGACTAAACATATTGGAGGCGTATTTTACGACAATAACAAAGAAATTAAAATCTTCTTTAATCAGGCCAAAGTGGGCGACTTAATTGAAATAGCCTATACCATCAAAGGAGGACAACCCGATTTGCACGGAATTCTTAATTACCTGATCAGCCCGGCCGTCAACAGGCTCAAAGGGAAAAGTTATTTTAGAATACTTGCTTCGGACGACAAAACGATGCACTATACTGCAATCAATAATAAGATTAAAGCAGAAAGGCAGCATTACGAAGGGCTTTCCGGTTTGGAGTTCAGTTTTGCTTATAAGCAAGCTTTGCATAAGCCTGTTACGCCTTTGTGGTATTCAAATGAAAATCAGATCTATATATTTGAAAGTAATTCCTGGAAAGAAGTAAGCGATCTTTATTTAAAACACTTTGAAACGGATAAAATACCCTCTGATGTCGTACGTAACAAAGTAGATGAGCTTAGCAGTAATATGAATGCTCTTCAGGACAAGATTAATGTCGTCCTGGATTTTATTCAAAAAGAAATCTTTTATCTTGATTATGGATTAATTGAACCCAAAAAGCCGGAGACAGTATTAAAACAAGGCTTTGGCGATTGTAAATCTAAATCTTTGCTGGGGATAAAAATGCTTGAATGCCTTGGAGTGAATGCCTGGCCGGTCATAGTGAAGAATACCGGTTTAGACGATAGATTCTTAACTACTTACAGTGCTCAGATTTTTAATCACTGTGTGTTGGAATTTGTTTATGATCAGGATACTATTCTTTTTGATCCTACTTTGGATCCTCAAAAAGGCAATATATATCAGAAATATGTGCCCGATTTCAGGTATGGTCTAAGGATAATTAAAAACAATACCGGCCTGTCAAAATTAAAGGAACATTTGTATCAAAAATTGAATTTAACAGCCACCATATCAAAATCAGATATGAACAACAAAAACAAAGTGAATTGGACAATAGGCTTTGAGGGTAATCTTGCCAACAAAAACAATTTACTGTACAATGAAAAGGGCATTAAGGAAGTATTCAAAACAGTTTCTACCGACATTTTGAAATTCAATAATATTGATCCTGATAATTACGAATTGACTTATAATCAAGAGGAAGGGCAACCGAAATCGGAATTAATTATTAAACCATTGATTGAAATACAGGTTTTTGAAGGAAATAATAACTCGACATTTTATCCAAGGCCCTTATACGAATATTTTTTCAGGCTGGTTGATTCAAATAATTTGGGCCCCTGTTTTAGTTTGCCTGAATTTAAAGAAATAGCTCAGCTTTATAAATTCAGCTATTCAGACTGGATGAATTTTCAGCCGGACACGAGCGAATTCAAAAGGGATTGGATTGAATATAACAAAAAGACCTGGATAGAAAACGATACAATATATGCCTTTTACACAGCCAAAATCTTACAATCCGATATGGATTCCTCGAGATACAGGGAGCTTGTCAATGACATAGAATTCTTAAGAAAAGACATGGAATTGAATTTTGGCGAAAACGGAGACAAATTTAAAAAGATGTTGCCCGCTATCTTTGTCATATGTTTTGTTTTCCTAATGATTTTTTCCCTGACATTTACTATTTGGAGAATCTCTAAAAACAACAAGCAACACAGGATGACGGTACAGAGCTTAAATGCAGAAATCGAAAGACTGAAATCTGAAAAATAAAATTTCTGACAGGAAACAGGTGTTTTCCATCCTGACCCACTTCCTCACTCTATATAGATTGATCGATAGCAAGAGTCAGATTATTTATCTAAATTTGTGGCTAATAGGTTTTTTGCGTCTTTTATAATCGCGGCCAAAATGAAACACTTCTTAAAAATCAATCTGTTTATAGCACTTTTTTTATCTCTTTTATCCTGCACAAAGCAAGTTAAAGAAAAGATGGAAACGGGCAGGTTTGAACCCAGTTGGGAATCCTTGAGCCAATACGAAGTGCCGCAATGGTACAGAGATGCCAAGTTTGGCATCTGGGCGCATTGGGGACCTCAATGCCAGCCCGAAGCCGGAGACTGGTATGCCAGGAACATGTATTATCAGGACCACTGGCAATACAAGTATCATGTGGAACATTACGGACATCCCTCGGAAGCAGGCTTCAAAGAGGTGATCAATGACTGGAAGGCCGAAAACTGGAATCCTGAGGAACTGCTGGCTTTGTACAAACGCGCCGGCGCCAGATACTTCTTTGCCCTGGGCAATCACCACGATAACCTGGATTTATGGGACAGCAAATACCAGCCCTGGAATTCGGTGGCTGTCGGCCCTCAAAAAGACATCCTGGCAGGCTGGGCCAAAGCGGCCGGAAACCAGGGTCTGCCGTTCGGGGTGAGTATTCATTCGGCCCACGCCTGGCGCTGGTACGAAGCAGCCCAGTTGTCCGACAAAGAGGGTCCGCTGGCCGCTGTTCCATACGATGGCAGACTGAGCAAAAAAGACGGCAAAGGGAAATGGTGGCAAGGTCTTGATCCTCAGGACTTGTACGCTCAAAACCATGCCCTGAGCAATGAAAGCGAAAACATAAGCAGCATTCACAATCAATGGCATTGGGCTAAGGGTGCTGTGCCGCCTTCGGAGGAATATTGCCTGAATTTCTATAATCGTACGGTGGATATGATCAATCAGTTCCAGCCGGACTTGATCTATTTTGATGATACGGCTTTGCCTTTGTGGCCTGTAAGTACCGTAGGACTGGAAGTGGCCGCGCATTTCTATAATTCAGACATGAAGCGACACCAGGGCAAACTGGAGGCTGTTCTGTTTGGCAAAGTGCTCAGCGAGGAACAAAAAGCCTGCATGGTCTGGGATGTCGAAAGAGGTGCACCTGATGCTATTCAGGAGCAGGCCTGGCAGTCTTGCACTTGTCTCGGTGGCTGGCATTACGACCGGGGGCTTTACGACCGCAACGGCTACAAATCGGCCAAAACAGTGATGCAGTTATTGGTCGACATTGTAAGCAAAAACGGAAATCTCTTGCTTAGCGTTCCGCTGCGCGGTGACGGTTCCATAGACGACAAAGCCTTGAAGATTGTTGAAGGCATTACAGAATGGATGGATCTGAACAGCGAATGTATTTACGAAACCCGTCCCTGGCATATTTACGGCGAAGGGCCCAAGGCTGAACAAGCCAATCCCCTCAAAGCCCAGGGTTTTAACGAGGGCAGGGGTGGAGCCTATACTGCGGAAGACATTCGTTTTACCAGCAAAGGAGCCGTGCTTTATGCCGTAATGATGGAAAAACCCGCCCGGGGGCAGCGCATTCTTATCAAGTCCTTGGCCGACGGAAACCCTTATTTCAAAGACGATTTCGATGCCGTTGACTTGCTCGGTGCCGGCACAGTTTCGTACAAGTCGACCAAAGCAGGCCTGGAGATCAGATTGCCCGACACAAATAAGCTGACAGCACCGCTGGTGTTGAAAATCTATTGATAAGGCCGGTTTTACGGGAGCCGCTCAGTTTCTGACCTTAATTCTATATGTTCAGCCTGATTGCCTCTATCGTCTTGCTTAAGCTGGCAAGTTGAGTCCAGGCCTAAGCCTGCAACTCACTGTCGATAATTTGTATCTTTTTGTAAATGATGTCGCGCTCTTCTTTGAGCTTTTCGATGTTGCGGTTCATTTCCTTTAGCAGGGCTGAGCCCGAGGAAGCCTTGGCTGTGTTGAAAAAACCAATATTGTTTTCACAGGTCTTGATTTCGTTGGTGATGGAGTCGAACTGACGCATCAGGCGTTCACGTTCGTGCAGCACCTTGGACTGCCCTTTGCCCTTGATGTCTTCCAGATTGCTTTGGAAACTACTCAGGCGCCGACTGGCTTTGTCAATGTTGAAATGGCTCATCAGGCTGTCCATGGCATTGTGCCATTGTTTGTAGATTCTGTCTTTTTCCTTGAAAGGCACAAAACCTATGGCATTCCACTTGACGTTTAATTCCCTGATCAGACGCAAGGTCTCTTCGTTTTCTTTGTCTATGTTTTCTTCCGATTCGGACAGAGCTTTAACCTGGGCTATAAGTTCCTTTTTGGCAACCAGGTTTTGGTATTCCACGCTGCGTTGGCTGGAAGTATTTTTTTCTTTTTGTTCAAAGAAATAATCACAGGCCGTGATGAAGCGTTTCCACAAGCTGTCGGAAAATTTCCGGGGTACCGGGCCTATGGTTTTCCATTCTTTCTGAATTTGTATCAGCTGGTCGGCAGTGGAGTTCCAGTCGGTACTGTCTTTGAGGCTTTCGGCTTTGTCGCAGAGTTCTCTCTTTTTTTCCAGATTTTGGTTGAGCCCCTCTTTTACGGTTTTGTAAAAACTGCTTTTGGTTTGGAAAAACAGGTCGCAGGCTGAGCGAAAACGTTCAAACACTTTGGCGTTAGCCTTTTTGGGAGCAAAACCTATGGTTTTCCAGCGTTCCTGTAATTCGATGACTTCGGTAGTTTTGCGGTCCCAGTCGCGGAAACTTTTTAATCTGCTGAAATCTATGGCTTCCAGGTTTTCGCAAATAGCTGTTTTCTGTGCCAGATTCTCGTTTTCTATTTCTTTGAGTCTTTCAAAAAAAGCCTGGTATTTTTTGTTAATTTCGGTGGAAGCGTCCTTGAAACGTTGCCAGATTTCTTCGCGAAATTCCGGAGCAACAGGGCCTGTCTCTCTCCATTCTTCGTGCAATTTCTGTAAACGTTTGAAGCCTTTGACCACGTCGCTGTCTTCTTTGAGTTTTTCTGCGATTACACAGAGCTCGGTTTTGATCTCGAGGTTCTTTTTGAAATCGTAATCGCGGAATTCATTGTTGATTTTGATTTGGTCGTAGAAACGTTCAACTTCGAATTGATAATTTTTCCAGAGCTCGTTTACCTCTTCCGAAGGCACTGGCCCGGTATTTTTCCATTCTTGCTGAAGTTTGCGGAAATCGGGGATTTTTTTGCGTATATCTTCGGGACTTTCGGTCAGAGCCTTGATGACTTCTATGAGCTGAACCTTTTTAAGTAGGTTCTCCTTTTTTTGTTTCTCGAAATCGGCCACCCATTGAATACGTTTTTCGCGCCACTGATTCATCAGATCTTTGAATTCGGCTTCAATGGCATTGGCTTCGCTCAGATCGAAATCGGCAGGATCGCCACCGGCTTTGATAAAGGCTTTTCTGGAAGCTTCGATGTCAAGTTTGTGTTGTTTGTAAAAGGATTGTTTGATGTTTTCCACCTTGCTCTTTAAATCAATACTATCTGTTTGTATCAGTTCCCTGAGCTGGTCTATCAGATTTTTGATAACGGAATAGTCAATAATGGAAGCATGTTCCGGGCTTGCCTCGGCCGCAGTCTGGCCTTGGCTTTCGTCTTCTGTTGGGATTTCAGCCTTGGTTTCTGCTTCTTCCTTGGTTTCGGTTTCGGCTTCGGTTTCGGCTTCTTCCCTGGCTTTGGATTTAGTTTTGGCTTTAGCCTTGATTTTGGTTTCAGCCTTGACTTCTGTTTCGGCTTCAGCCTTGATTTCAGGATTGATTTCTTCGGTTTCAGCTGCGGCTGCGGTTGCATCTGCAACCGCAGGTACATCTGCCTCTGTTTCCTGAACAGCAGCAACAGCTTCCTCCGGGCTGTCCGGAGTAGCTTCCTGAGAGCTTAATTTTTCTTCTGCGGCTTGGGCTTGAGTTTCGTTTGTAGTTGCTTTTTTATTGTTGTCAACTTCTTCAGGTGTTT
>Ga0172377_10005230_pt1 | contig 13344 bp, 10 predicted proteins | sample Pumphouse3metaG_FD_119749 | JGI IMG/M metagenome (GOLD analysis project Ga0172377, IMG submission 119749) | Leachate microbial communities from a municipal landfill in Southern Ontario, Canada - Pumphouse #3 metaG | ecosystem: Engineered > Solid waste > Landfill > Unclassified | place: Canada... | reverse complement strand
AGTTTGTTTCTTAATATCCCCAATCTGAGGGTATGCATTCAGTTTTATCTACATCAACTTGAGGGAAAAAGGTAAAGCCTGTTAGTGCTTCAATATCGGCTACTGATTTGCAATACGAAGCATTAAGAGAGCCTGTGGCAGAGTGAGATATCCAAAATCCTATGCATTTAAGGTCTTCGGGTGCAACGCCAAAAACTGATTTTTTGGTATTTCCATTACGTGTACGCAATAGTACTTTATAGTAGTGTGTTGGTACAGGGTATCTACTAACGTTAGTATATGTGTTATCCCAATGGGCACCTGTAACGACATAAAGTGTATCGTTACATTTATAACTGCGTACACGAGTTTCGAGGTCGAGCCATATTCCAGAGTTATAATCATAACCCTGTGGTGTCATATTGGACATGTAAAATGTCTGTTGGTTTAACTCGAGGGTAGCTGTACGATCTGCTGATGGTATTTGGTGCCCACGTGTGTAACCCCAAGTAGAGTAGCCGTAGGTACTCACTTGATATGACGAAACAATATTAGGATCATAAGCCCAATCGTCACTACGATCTTGACCTCCAATATAGCAAGAATGAAGTGGGTAGGCTACCCAACGTGCGGCATATTTTGTTTTGTCAAAACAGAGTGTATAGTTACGAACCTCTTTGTTGTTGAGTGTGGCTTTGTGTGTCACATAGACGTAGTTGCTATTAGATACTTCGGTTGGAATTTCTGGTTCACATTTAAAAGGAACTGAATCTTGTGTATCCCAAGGACTATATGTTTCGCAACTGTTAAAAAGAACGATAAAGATAACAAACTGCAATAAATAGATTATTTTTTTCATAAAAAGATAAATTAGTTTGCAAAAGTAATAAATTTAGGGAATCTTTAGCATAATATTAATAATTAATTAATATTTATCTACTGTCTTTTATTAAAAGAGGTGATATTTTTGTATCTTTGTCATAAATATAGGAAATACAAAGATGAGTACACAAGAACAATTGAAAGATTTACGCAATTTGATGGCGTATCAAGAAATAGCCGCGGTAATAGTGCCTGGTACCGATCCTCATGCTAGTGAATATATTGCGGAACATTGGCAAGAACGCCAATTTATATCAGGATTTACCGGGTCAGCTGGTACAGCTGTGATTACAACTGATAAAGCTGGTTTGTGGACAGATTCTCGTTATTTTTTGCAAGCTGAAGAGCAGTTGGCAGGAACAGGTATTGATTTATTAAAAGAAGGTTTGATGACGACTCCTTCCATAGTTACATGGTTAGGCACGGTGCTTAAACATGGTGATCAAGTGGCTGTCAATCCCATTATGTTTTCAGTTAATGCTTTAAAATCTTTAAAAGAGGATTTAGCGGTTTATGGATTAACTCTGAATACCAATTACGATTTTATTGCTCAATTATGGAAAAATCGTCCAGCATTACCAACGCAATCTATTTTTGAATTGTCAACTCAATATTCGGGAAGAACAACCAGTGACAAATTGGAGTCTGTTCGTGCCGAAATGGTACAGAAGAAAGTAGATGTGCTATTATTATCGGCATTAGATGATATTGCTTGGTTATTTAATATCCGTGGCAATGATGTGGAATGTAATCCAGTAGTTATTTCTTATGCTATTATTGAAGCGCATTCGGCGACACTGTTTATCGATTTAGCCAAATTAACAGATGCGGTAAAAACTCATTTAGAAAATTCTGGTGTTAGTATACAAACCTACGACAAAATTATAAGTTATATAAAGAGTTTGGCGAGTGGAAAACGCATAGGTTTGGATGTCAATAAAGTCAATTATGGTTTGTATAAGGCCGTTCCAAGCGCTTGTCAAGTGGTTGAAATGGTTTCTCCTATAGTTGCTATGAAAAGTGTTAAAAATGAGGTGGAATTGGCTGGTTTACGTCGTGCTATGGTTAAAGATGGCGTTGCTTTAGTTAAATTCTTCCGTTGGTTAGAAGAGAATGTTCCTAGTGGGCAGGTTTCAGAATTAAGTGCAATTAAACAGTTGAGAGATTGTCGGGCAGCACAAGATTTATTTGTAACAGAAAGTTTTGGAACGATTGCTGGTTATGCTGAACATGGTGCTATTGTACATTATGATTCGACAGAAGAGAGTAATGTAACTTTAAAACCAGAGAATTTTTTATTGTTGGATTCAGGTGGACAATATTTAAATGGAACGACAGATATTACACGAACGGTTGGTTTAGGCGCTTTGTCAAATCAACAAAAACGTGATTTTACATTAGTTCTAAAAGGTCATATTGCTTTAGCTATGGCTAAATTTCCTTATGGTACGCGTGGTAATCAGTTAGATATTTTGGCGCGTCAATTTTTATGGCAGAATGGTTTGCAATACGGACATGGAACCGGCCATGGTGTGGGACATTTTTTATGTGTACACGAAGGTCCTCAAAGTATTCGTATGGATGAAAACCCAACAATATTGCAAACTGGTATGGTGATCAGTAATGAACCTGGTTTGTATCGTACTAATCAGTACGGAATAAGATGTGAAAATCTAGTAACTGTAAGAGAAGCTGAAACCAATGAGTTTGGTGTTTTCTTAAATTTTGAAACATTGACGCTTTTCCCTTTTGATCGTCAAGCTTTGGATTTATCAATACTTACGGATGTCGAAAAATTATGGCTTAATAATTATCATGAAATGGTGTATGAACGTTTGTCACCAGTTTTAGATGAAGTCGAAAAAGAATGGCTCAAGTTTAAAACTCAAGCCATTTAATATAGATAAAAAAAGACGAGTACAACTCGTCTTTTTTTAGTTTATGGTATCAGCATATTTAATGCTTGTGGAATAATTTCTATTGTATAAGGCGCTTTTGCATCAATGAGAACGCCATCAGTCTCTGCGTAAATCTTACTAGTGGTTTCTACAACTAGACGTTTAGTAATAAATGAATGTGCGCGTTTATGTTCTGTTATTCTTCCTTCAAATAAACACTTTAAAACCGACGCTATTTCTGTTATTTTAAGAGGCTCAATAGCTGTGACATGTAATAGTCCATCAGTAGGAATCGCTTCAGGAGCCTGTTTTAAACCTCCTCCTGAGTAGCACGTGTTGCCAATGGCAACAGTCACAATCTTATTGTCAAGCGTTTGGTCATCAGCAATTAACCGCATAGGGTAAGATTTTAGTCTGAAAAGCGCTAAAAAGACCGATAGGGAATACACCCAAGAGCTTCCTCCTAAAAATTGTTTAATATGATTCGTGATTTTTACAACCAAACCATCGAAACCCATGCCAGCACCGTTAATAAAATAGCGATTTTCTATTTTGTTATCAGTGTTGAGGTATGTCATTTTGCCAATATCAACAACCACATTTTTTCGTTGAAATAAATGTCTAGCTAATTGGCGATAATTACGTGTAATTTTCCAATAGCGCGCCCAATCGTTACCCGTCCCGTATGGAACTAACGCTAATGTAACACTTGATTTATTTTCGGTATCGGCAGTATAAATTCCATTAACCACTTCATTGAGCGTGCCATCACCTCCTACGACTAACAAATGTTTATAGCCATGTTCGACCATTGTTCGGGCTATTTCAATGGCATGTCCTGGATAAGCTGTTAATTGTTCATTAAAACGAATATCGGCTTTTTTTAGTAAACGGTAGATTTTAATCCAGTCTTTTGACAGTTGACGTTTTCCTGAATATGGATTAACAATAACTCCCCAGAGTTCTCCTCTTATGTCACTATTCATTTAGTTTTGGGTTTTATTCAATAAATAAGCATCAAATATAACCATGGCAGCCATGGCTTCGATAATGGGTACGGCACGTGGTACAACACAAGGATCATGACGTCCGTGTGCACTCAATTCAATTGTTTGCTTATGTATGTCAATCGTCTGTTGTGATTTAGCAATAGTTGCCGTCGGTTTGAAAATGGTGCGAAAGTAAATATCTTCTCCATTAGAAATACCACCTTGCACACCACCAGAAAAATTGGTTTTTGTAGTGACTTGTTTGTTGTCAAGAGTGAATGAATCGTTAACTTCCGAACCTTTTTGCGAGACGCCTTCGAAACCGCTTCCGTAATCAAATCCTTTGACCGCATTAATGGATAACATGGCGTAGGCTAAACGTGCTTGTAATTTGTCAAATACAGGCTCACCAAGTCCTACAGGTACACCTTTAATGATACATGTTACAATGCCACCAATAGAATCTCCTTCTGATTTACAAGCCTCAATATAATTTATCATGTCTTTCGCAACAGTATTGTCAGGACATCGTACACTATTTGTTTCCACTTGCGTTAAATCCAAGGCTTGATAGGGTAGTGTGACTGCCAAATGACCAATTTGAGACGTGTAAGCGACAATAGAAATAGCTTGTTCTTTCAACGCTAATTTGGCAATAGCACCTGCCACTATACGGGTGATAGTTTCGCGAGCAGAAGCTCTACCTCCACCTCGATAATCTCGTGTACCATATTTCGCTTGATAAGTATAGTCGGCATGACTAGGTCTAAAGACCTCTTTTAAGTGATTATAATCATCACTATGTTGGTTCGTGTTGAATATAGCAAAACCAATGGGAGTACCAGTGGTTTTGCCTTCAAAAATGCCTGAAAAGAATGTGACTTCGTCAGGTTCGTTACGTTGAGTAGTAAGCGATGATTGACCTGGGCGACGTCTATTTAACTCTTGTTGAATAAAGGTTAAATCTATGTCAATACCAGCAGGACAACCGTCGATAACTCCACCAATAGCAGCACCATGAGATTCCCCAAATGATGTTAATCGAAATAATGTGCCAAACGTATTAGACATACAATAAGCGATTTATGAGTTGAAATAATTAGCAACAACCACCTTTACAATCATCTCCGCAGCCATCGCCACAATCACTACCACAAGAGTCGCAGCCACAGCCACCTGACATAGCGCGTAAATCTTCTTCGGTTGGTTCATGTACTTCTAACACTTTACCAGTAAAGTGTAAATCTTCACCAGCTAATGGGTGATTGAAATCAACGGTTATAACAGTAGGTTTTACTTCTACCACTTCAGCATTGATGCGTTGACCTTCTGAGTCAATTAATGGAACAATAGCACCTGGATAAACGCCTTTTTCGTCAATTTTACCCTCAATTTCAAAAATTTCACGTGGTAAATCTACAACATTGGCTTCATCATATTCACCATAAGCATCAGCGCATGCTAACGAAATTTCAAATGTATCATTTTCATCTAAATTCGTTAATGCTTCTTCAAATTTAGGTAACATCATACCCATTCCATAGAAAAAACGTAAAGGTTGACCTTCTTCAGTTTCCTCCATCAATTCCATTTCTCCCTCTTCGTTTTTTACATAAAGTTTGTATTCTAAAGATACGAGCATGTTTTCTGCAATTTTCATAATGTAAGTGTTTGATATGTCAATAATGTATTAATAAATTCTTGTGACAAAGGTACGATATTTTGTTCATTTAATCAAAACCAAAGGATGTTTCGGCTATTGTCGCTTCGTTTTTCATATTTCAAATCTTGTAACATGGAGGCGTTTACACCTACGGTAACCATATATGATTTGTAAATTCCGAAAGGTGATACTGAAGCTGACATTCTCCAACAGTGTAGGTCGCGTACGATGGAGAAGGTCATTTGTGTGATTTCAAGTTCTGTCAAATCAAATGAACCTGTATAGTTTAATTTCCATTTTGGAGTTGGGTTAATATTTCCGGAAAAACTTAAGTTGTGAGTCCAATCACGTTTGTAGTCCATTAGGTCATAATCAAAGGTGTTGCTTATACCCCAGCGTACTGAATAGTTAAATGTAAAACTCCATGTAATAGTAGGTTTTACATATCCATCACTACTCAGCATTTTTTCTTCTGTTTTTTCGTCATCTTTTTTCTCATCAATATTAGAAGGTTTATCTAAATTAAAATCTACTCCTTCTGAATCATTGGTGTCATTCTTTTCATCTGCTTTACTGTTTTTATCTTTCTTTTTAAATGTGTCATTATTTAACGTGTATTGGAAAGATGTTCCAGTCCCCTGAAATCGAGGAAATTGGCGTAATTGGTTTATGCGTACGGGATTTCCATATTCATTCAATCCAAATTTATAAGGGTCGAATGCGCCTGCTAAATTGAGCGAAAATGATTTGGTTAATTTGACGCGTAATGATGCGGCAAAATTTTGAAGTTTGAGTGAATCAGCGGCAAAATTGTAACCTCCAGAAATGGTGAAATTATCAATAAGACTGACTTTCTTATATTGTATAGTTCCTACCTCGTCCGATTTCTTTTGATCTTTTACTTTCATCTCTACATTATTTCCGAGAGACCAATTGATGGAACCAACCATACCTTGACCAGGTACACCATACATGCCATTCGAGTAAGGTGAATAGGTTACTGTTTGATGAGTTATTTTATTAATATCATTTTTATCAACAATAAGTTTATCATAACTATTGTAAAAATCCCAAATGTCCTCACCAAAATCAGGATGATAATTGAATGATACAGAGGGTGTCATGACGTGGCGTATACGGTCGATTTTGTCTCCAAACAATTTACTACTGGGCGTATAAAATCCATAAAGTTTTGTTTGCATACTCACGCCAACATTGAAGTCGTAAACATTGTAAAAACCACTTATGGTATCTAATTCTTCTTGCTGTTGTTGTTTGTTCCACGAACGGTCCACTTTGTTGAAATACATTCGATCGTGTAGATTAATGCTTGGAGAAATAGTCAAATATTTTAACAGATTGAATGAGGCTGTAATGGGAATTTTATGATCAATAGCATTTTTCCAATCTTTCGCAAAGCTTGATGTCATTAACTTATTCTCTTTTGCAGTGATACTGTTGGCAAAACTCATGTTGTACGATAACGCGATTTTTTCATAAAATCGTTCTTTTCCGACAGCATTGTCCCTTTTAAAGGGATACACACGACTCATAGCAACCGTTATATTTGGTAATGACAGTGAAATGGTTGAGTCTTGTGAACGTTGCGATACCAAGGCATTTACGGAAAGACTCCATGGACTTTCAGGAAAGCGTTGCGTGTAGTTCACGCTTGAACTTGTTATGTTTTTTGATTGTTCCGCAGGGTTGTAATAGTTGTTCACATTACTTTGATTGTAGCCACTAGTTGTAAAGTCAACTGAGGCTGACAATGAGCTGTATTGACTAGCTTTAGCATCTTGACGGTGCGTCCATGCTACTTTAAAATTATTGTATTTACTATAACCAGGTAAATCTTTTTCTCCATAGATATCTTCGCGATAGCTTGCTCTAAAATTACCATTAAACTTGTAACGCTTTGTATAAGTGCTTCCTAATTGAATTCCCCAAGTCCCTTTTGTGTAAATTTCGCCAGTTAATTCTAAATCAAAATAATCATTAATCGCAAAATAATATCCACCATTTTTTAGAAATAATCCGCGTTCCATTTCATCACCGTAGGAAGGCATAATGATTCCAGATGAGTAAGTTGAGGTAAATGGGAAAAAACCAAAAGGAATTATTAATGGTAAAGGTACGTCTTCTATTACTAAATAAGCAGGTCCAGCAACAATGTAACTACCTGGTTTTACTTTGGCTTTGGTTAGTTGTAAATAAAAATGTGGATGATCGTGATGATCGCAGGTGGTATATTTACCTCCTTTCATACACATTTCGTCATCATTCATTTTTTTTGTTTTGTCGGCCACGATATATCCTTCACCTTGTTGGGTGATACCACCTTTTATGAATCCTTTACGAGTTTCAAAGTTATAGGAGAGCTCTTTTGACGAGTATTCGTCATTATTGTCTTTAAAAATAGGTAATCCAATTTCTTTTCCTAAACTATCCAAACGTCCAGTGGCATAAACGGTGTTACTGTCCATGTTCATTCGAATTAAGTCGGCTTGTAATTCAATAGGATGTGCCTGTTGGTAGCGTACATTACTATTCCCGTAGAGGAATCCAGTGCCTGTGCCGAAGAAAACGATTGAATCGTTCGCTTTGTAGTTTATAGGAGCGTCAATAGCTCCCTTTTTCTTTGTATTACCAGATGTTATTGGCATGGTTTCTGCATATGCAGAGTCGGGTATCTCTTGTTCGACAGCAAAGGCCGAAAAAAAAGTACCAATCCAAAGGATGATAATAAGATATAAACTTTTGTTTTTCAATATTTTGCAGCTATTTTTGTACAAAACAAAAAGTTGAATAAAAAGAATGCAAAGCTAATCAATTATAGTCATTTTTAAACGTGTTTGGCTGTATTTTCTGTTTTTTTAGTAGAATAATTTATTTTTTATACCACAATCCATTAAATAATCATTAAATTTGCACCACCTTAATTAATGCATAAAGGTCTTTAAATACCGCATTATAGGAGTCATTTTTTAAAATCAATCTTTCATTATGAAACGTTTTTTTGTTTGTTTTATTTTCTCTACCATTTTATTTGCTTCTTACGCATCCACAAAACCGTTTACGGTGGTTATTGATCCTGGACATGGCGGAAAAGATCCTGGCGCGATGGGACCAAATGCCCGTGAAAAGGATATTAATTTAAAGGTTTCACTTAAACTGGGAGAATTGATAACAAAGAATAACCCTGATGTGAAAGTGATTTATACGCGTGATGTCGATAAATATGTACCTTTACAAGATCGATCAAGTTTAGCTAATAAAGTGAATGGCGATCTTTTTATCTGTATTCATACCAATGCCTCTACATCAAAATCACCTTATGGTGCGGAAACGTATACCATTGGTCTGGATAAAACGAATGCTAATTTTGAAGTGGCAAAACGTGAAAATTCAGTTATTTTATTGGAAGATGGTTATAAGGAAAAATATCAAGGATTTGATCCAACCTCACCAGATTCTTACATTATGTTTGAATTTATGCAATCAAAGTTTAGTGATAAAAGTATTGAGTTTGCGGCCTATACACAAGATGAATTAGTCTCTGCTAAACGTTATAATAGGGGAGTTCGGCAAGAAAATTTTTGGGTACTTCATCAAACTAAAATGCCAAGTGTACTGATTGAATTAGGTTTTATCTCCAATCCATCGGAGGAACGATTTTTACTTTCTAATGAAGGCCAAAATGTGATGGCTAACTCTATTTATAAAGCTTTTGCTAAATACAAACATGAGTACGATAAAAAAAATATAGCGGCAGCAACCAATACGAATGACACACAAACACCTTCAGTGAGTAACATCGATACACCAGTCACACAAATGGCTAAAACTAATCAAGTTACTTATCTATTACAATTGTTTATCACTCGCAAAAAAATCACTAATAGTAATGATTCTCAATTTAGAGGTTTAACTGATTGTACATTTTATGAAGAGGGTAATTGGTATAAATACACTTATGGCTCTACAATTGATTTAGATGAAATTTTGACATTAAAAAATCGTATTAAACCCATCTTCCCAGAAGCTTTTATTGTAGTATTTTACAAGGGTAAAAAGATATCGTTACAAGAAGCAGAAAAAATCACTAAATAAAAATAGCCTTTCACAAGGTGTTTTTAGAGTTCAAAAAAAGAAGTATCTTTGCACCTTACATTTTTAAAACGAATCTATGTTTAAAAAACTATTTACAACACAAGTTAAAATTGGTATTGCTTTTATTGCAGCATTGACTTGTATCTTTTTCGGAATTAATTATTTAAAAGGTGTTAATATCTTTACACCAAGTAATCATTATTATGCAGAATTTGATCAATTAGGAGGGCTTGTAACTTCTAATGGTGTATTCGTTAAAGGTTATAAAATTGGTCAAGTGCGCACAATTACTTACGATTTTAAACGTGAGCATCCTTTTGTGGTGGATTTATTGGTGAATGATGATATTACTTTACCAAAAGGCTCTAAAATCTTATTAAAAGATGATGGATTACTAGGTGGAAAAATTATCGAATTGATTTATACGAATGAATCAGAATTATATGCCTCTGGAGATACCATACCGTCTGAAATAGAAGCAGGACTTATGGCTCAGATGGGACAATTAGTTCCAAAATTAGAGCACACATTTAATCAGGTAGATTCTGTTTTGAGTTCGATTAACGCACTTACATCATCGTCGGAGGTTAAAAATAGCTTGGGTTCTATTGAAAAAGCCACAGCCGATTTGCAAAATTCATCTGCGCAATTAAAGAAAGTAATGAACAATCAAGTTCCAAGTATATTGGCTGATGTTAATTCAATAACAGGTGATCTTAAAAAAGTGTCTGGCGACTTGAAGCAAGTAGAGTTTGCAGAGCTCTTTGCACGCATAAATAAAACCGTGAGTAACTTACAGATATTTTCTGATAATTTGAATAGCCAAAATGGTACATTAGGTTTGTTGATGACGGATAAATCATTATATAATAATTTAAATAGTACGTTTAAAAATGCGGATAATCTAGTGATAGATTTGAAGGCTAATCCTAAAAGATATGTTCATTTCTCACTTTGGGGTGGCAAGGAAAAAAACTAGAAAATAGCGTTTTTACGGCATTACAAAAGAAGCTGTAATTTTGACAAAATCTAAATAAAAAAATAATAAAAAGAATTTTATTATAAAATTAAAAGAACCGAACTGCCTTGCCAATAGACATTTCGGTTTTTTTACAACTAATTTTAACATTTTTAGATACAATTTATTAACTATCTAATAATGAGTAATTTTTAATAATATTTGCATTTAAAGTGCTGATAAACAATAATTAAACCTAATTTGTTGAAAATAAAACGAATACCATTTCTTTAAAATCTCAATTAAAAATGCCATTTGTTTTATTGGTAAAAGAATACGAATTTTGTAACGTGAAAATAAGTCTTCGACCTGTTGATAAATTTTTCAAAAAACATATAAACACATTTACTTTATATTTCCTTTAATAATGATGACACCAGCCGATTTGTGGAATAGATGCTTAAAAGTAATCAAGGATAATATCTCTGAAGCCGCTTATAAAACATGGTTTGAACCTATTGTTCCGTTGAAATACGAGAATGAAGAGTTTGTTGTCCAAGTTCCAAGTATGTTTTTTTACGAGTATATCGAAGAAAAATTTTCTGAATTGTTACGTGTTACGTTATATCGTGAAGTAGGTGAAGGAACCAAGTTGTTGTATCGTGTGATGGTGGATAAAACCACTCAAAAAACGACTGATTATCCTACAGCTTCTACTCAATCAAACGAAAAAGTAGCCACTCCTAAAGTGCTTGCCTCAACTTCGGTATCACCATTTCAACAACGTTTTGTTCTACAAGAAATAGATCCTCAATTAAATGCTACTTACAATTTTAATACTTATGTAGAGGGTAGTAGTAATAAATTAGCCCGTACTGCAGGTATTAGTATTGGTAATGACCCAGGCAATACTATTTTTAATCCTCTTTTTCTTTATGGTAAATCAGGTGTTGGTAAAACACACTTGGTAAATGCTATTGGAATGATGTCGAAACAGTTGTATCCAGAGAAACGCGTTTTATATGTATCTGCCAATTTATTTCAAATTCAATATACCGATGCAGTTCGTCAAAACACACAAAATGATTTTTTGAATTTTTACAGTAATATTGACGTGCTTATTTTAGATGATATTCACGAATTTATTAATAAAACGGGTACACAAAATACATTCTTTCATATATTTAACCATTTGCACCAGAATGGTAAACAGCTAATATTGACTTCTGACAGAGCTCCTGGTTCCTTAGAAGGCATGGAAGAGCGTTTATTGACTCGTTTTAAATGGGGATTAAGTGCTGAAATAGAAATGCCAGATTTTGAATTACGCAAAGGCATTTTGAAAAGTAAGATTTACAAAGATGGCTTGGAAATTTCGGAAGAGGTTATTGATTATATCGCTGAAAATGTAACTGATAGTGTTCGTAATTTGGAAGGTGTGCTTGTCTCATTATTAGCCCATGCGACGTTAACGGATGCAGATATTGATTTAGCTTTAGCCGAAAAAGTAGTTGGGAAGGTCGTTTCATCTACTCCAAATATTATTTCAGTAGAAAAAATTCGTGATTTGGTTTGTGAATATTTCGCATTACCAATGGATACCTTAATGTCCAAAACACGTAAACGTGAAATTGCAACCGCTCGTCAAGTCGCTATGTATTTGTCGAAACAATATACTAAAAGTTCGTTGTCAGCTATTGGGAAACTTATAGGCAATAGAGATCATGCTACAGTATTACATGCTTGCGGTGTTGTCAATGATTTGATGGATACGGATAAGACATTCCGTTTAAGTGTTCAAGAATTAGAACAGCGCATTAAGCATTAAATTTGAAAAAGGTGATTTGAAATTCTAAGACATCCAAAAATAGTTTTCTGTTTTTGGATGTCCCTTTTTTACGATAGAATTATGACGTATAATCTTGTAACCATATTAGGACCTACTGCTACTGGGAAAACAGAGCTTGCTACAGCTTTGGCTGCACGTGTAAATGGTGAAATTTTGAGTGCTGATTCTCGTCAGATTTACCGTGGTATGGATATAGGAACTGGTAAGGATTTAGGTGAATATGTGGTTAACGGAAAACAGATTCCTTATCATTTGATAGATACGGTAGAAGCTGGTTACAAATATAATGTTTTTGAATATCAGCGGGATTTTCTTAAAGCCTTTGAATTAATTAATCAGCATGGACATGTGCCTATCTTATGTGGTGGCACAGGTTTGTATATAGAGGCTGTTTTAAATGGTTTTAAGTTATTGGCAGTACCAGACGATCAGTCGTTGCGTGAAGAGCTCTCAGGGAAGACATTAGATGAATTGACAACTATTTTAAAAGGTTATAAAACGTTACATAATCATACGGATGTAGATACTGTAAAACGGGCCATTCGTGCTATTGAGATAGAAGAATATTATCAAAAACATCAAGAAGAAACTGTTGTATATCCCGAATTAAAGCCTTTGATTATTGGTGTAGGTATAGATCGCGAAATTCGTCGTGAAAAAATCACAAGAAGGTTGAAAGCACGGTTAGAAGAGGGTATGATTGATGAAGTAAAGGCACTTTTAGATAAAGGCATATCGCCTGATGATTTAATTTATTATGGGCTTGAATATAAGTTTGTTACTAACTATTTATTAGGCCAATTGACGTATGAGGAACTTTTTCGTCAGTTAGAAATTGCGATTCATCAATTTGCTAAACGTCAAATGACTTGGTTTCGTGGTATGGAACGACGTGGTTTTACAATTCATTGGTTAGATGCCTTAAAATCAACTGATGAAAAGTTGAATGAAATAGAATTGCTATTTAAACAGTAATTTTTTTGAAAAAAGTTTGAAAAAAGTTTGTTGTTATT
>Ga0172377_10005228_pt1 | contig 13346 bp, 13 predicted proteins | sample Pumphouse3metaG_FD_119749 | JGI IMG/M metagenome (GOLD analysis project Ga0172377, IMG submission 119749) | Leachate microbial communities from a municipal landfill in Southern Ontario, Canada - Pumphouse #3 metaG | ecosystem: Engineered > Solid waste > Landfill > Unclassified | place: Canada... | reverse complement strand
TTCAAGAAGCGTTTCGGTTGGTAGAAATTTTAGATCCGCTTCATTATAAAAAATTAGAAGGAATTAGCCACATATGAAATTTAACGAACAATACACAATTGAATATCACATCATAAAATTCATACGAGAAAAACTCGGCTATGAATATATTCCTGCGGAAGAATTTTCTAAACTCCGCTCTTTTGAAACTGAGTATGTTATCACCACTCATCTTTTGGAAGCGGTAAAGAAAATTAACAATATTGACGATGCTGTAGCGCAAAGCGTTGTGAGAGAAGTTAAAAAGTCAGATACGAACGAAGCTTTTTTGCTCACGATGCGAAATGGTGTCAATTTGAAAGACCCAAATACTGGCAATTTTCGTGACTATAAGATTGTTGATTTTGATAATCCAGAAAATAATCATTTTGTCGTTACTAACCAATTCTATTTTGAGGGAGTAACTGAAAATATCCGACCTGATGTGTTGATTTTTCTTAATGGTTTACCGATTTGTGATATTGAAGCCAAAAGCCCCACCGCTTCCAGTAGTGTCAACTTTGAAAATGCTATTGATCAGCTAAAGCGATATGAAAAAGTCGCACCTAAGCTTTTCCTGCCCAACTGTCTTAACGTTGCCACCGATGGCCTCAAAACCGTCTACGGAGCGACTTATTCCCCGAAGCAGTATTTCCTTGCTTGGCGTGAAGATCCACAAGTAGAAAAGAAGCTTTTCGAAGACGAGCTTGATTCCACACTTTTCTTTTTACTTGATCAAAAACAGATCCTTGATCTTATTAAAAACTTTATTGTTTTTGAAAAAAAGAAAGACGGGGTTACTAAAAAAATTACCAGGTATCAGCAATTTTACGCGGCCAATAAAATCGTGGCTCGTGTTCAAGACGGCGAGAGAAAGAAAGGTTTGATTTGGCACACTCAAGGATCAGGTAAAACTCTTACGATGTTTTTCACTGCGTGGAAACTTCGCTATAATCCTGAGTTAAAAAACCCAAAGGTATTTATTTTGATTGACCGTATTGATCTTGACGATCAAGTTTACGAAGAATTTGAAAGCTGGGGCGGACAAAATCTTGTAAGAGTTGAATCACGCAAAGACCTTGAAAAGAAAATCAAAGGAGCCGATAGAGGTATCTTTATTTCAACTATTCAGAAATTTAGCGAGTTGGAAGAGATAGAAAACATTGATGGTAACGTTATTGTGCTTTCTGATGAGGCTCACAGGGACAATGAGGGTATTTCTGCAATCAAAATGCGTAACGCTTTTAAAGATGCATTCTTTTTCGGATTTACTGGAACACCAATTGATAAGTTAACATTAAATACTCACAGAAACTTTGGCGAAGAGGGAGAACGCTATCTTGATTACTATTCAATTCAGCAAGCCATTGATGATGGTGCCACTTTGCCAGTTACCTATGAGGCTCGTCTTTCTAAATTCTTTATTGATGAGGAAAAAGTAGATCAGCAATTTAATGAACTCACCGCCGATTTGAATGATAAGCAAAAAGAATTGCTTACTAAAAAATACGGCAAGAAAGAAGCTCTTGTTAAATTGGATAAAAGAATGGAAGCGGTTGCTCAAGATATTATTGAGCATTACAAGCTTTATGTTTTACCAAACGGATTCAAGGCTCAAGTGGTTTGTTATGACCGTGAAGCTACGGTTAAATATAAACAGCTTTTTGATAAGCTAGTACCAGCCGAATGGTCTGAAGTTGTATATTCCCCGGGCGATCCAAATAGCGAAAGTGATGATCTTAAGAAATACAATACGAACAAACAGAAGCGAGAGAAAATTATTGAGCAGTTTAAGGATCCAAATCATCCGCTTAAATTCTTACTTGTGTGCGATATGCTTTTGACTGGTTTTGATGCACCAGTTGAACAAGTAATGTATTTGGATAAACCACTTCGCGATCACAACCTACTTCAAGCAATTGCCCGTACAAACCGAGTATTCCCAAATAAAGGATGCGGCAAGATTATCGATTACTACGGCGTAACTAAAAATCTCTATGACGCCCTTAACTTTGACGAGAGCGTGGTTGATAGCGCCATGGTAGATATTAACCGTCTCAAAGAAGAATTCTCAAAAGTTATTGGCGAAATAATGGAATTATTTGTCGGGGTTAATATTGAAGACCCATCAATAGATAATCTACGCCGATGCTTAAAGATATTTATTGAAAACCAAAGCAAACAACAATATTTCAAAGATAAGTACAGCAGACTAAAGATGTTGTTTGAGATTCTTTCACCCGATCCATTCTTGATGGAATATCTACGCAAGTTTGAGTGGGTCACCAGCTTTTATTTGGCATTCGTAAAAGAATTCCAAATCGATGATGTGGATGCTTTTTCGCTTGCTGAATATGGAGAAAAAATAAAAAGTTTAATTCAACAGAAGATTGACTATGAGGGAATCACTAAAAACTTCCGAGAATTAAATATCCACGACCTAGCTACTTTAAACAAACTTGATAAACTTCCCGAAGAAGAAAAGGCTCTTAATCTAGAAAAAATGTTGAAGCGTGAGATTTCAATCAACATTGATACCCACCCAGCATTTAAAAAATTCAGTGAGCGACTTATCGCCATTCGCGTTGAATTCGAGAAACACCAGATTGATTTGGCGGAAAGAATAAAAAGATATTACGAACTTTTAAACGATATCAAGACAAAGACAGAAGAGGCCAAGGAGTTGGGTTATACCCTCCGCGAATACGGCCTGTTTGTAATCTCTGATGAATTTATCAGTGAATCTGATAGGGACGTTGTTAAAGAGTTTGTAAAAGAAATGGCTACACGACTTGAAGATGTTCTTGACAAAAATTGGCAAGATTCATCCAAGAGAGAAGAATTCCTAAAGGAAGCAAAACGAACTTTGCAGGAATTAATTCTTAAAGACTACAAAGACAAAATAAAAGTTTCGGATTTCCACAAATATCTCAATAGATTGGTGGATGTGGTAATTAAGCGATTTTAATTATGAAGAAGAAAATTGAGCTACACAAAAATAAAGTTGAGTACACTCTAAGGGTGAGCAAGCGAGCTCGACGAATGAGATTGGCTATCTATTGCGATGGTAATTTTGTGGTAACTGCGCCACGAAATATGAGTGAGAATATCATTGAGCAATTCATAATAAGAAAATCACAATGGATACTTGATAAGTTGGATTATTTCAAAAGCATTTCTGGAAAGGTGTTCGCAAAAGGTACCAAAAAAGATTACGCGGAATACAAAGGTCAGGCGTTGGTTTTAGCAGAAAAACGGATTGAGTATTTTAATAAGACTTATGGTTTTAGATTTAACAAGATTAATATCAAAAATCAAAAGACTCGCTGGGGTAGTTGTTCAAGAAAGGGCAATCTGAATTTTAATTACAAAATCGCCTTACTTCCTGAGAGACTAGCCGATTATATTATCGTTCACGAGCTTTGCCACCTGAAAGAATTTAACCACTCTCAAAAGTTTTGGAATCTGGTCGCCAGGATGATGCCTGATTATTTGGAAATCAGGAATGAATTAAAGAGGAGCGGTATTAAGTTTATTTAAAAAATATGAATATTCTAATTAATTTAATTTCCTCATTTAGATCATCAGTTGAATTTTTAGATAGCCATTCTGGTTCGATGTTGGTCTTACTTACTACGGTATATGTGATTGGGACATTATTAATGTGGTTTGAAATGCGTCAAACTCGCTTAAAAACAGAGGAATCAAACATCCAAATCACTCTTGGACCACAAGCTCGCTGGGGTAATTTTTTTGATCTCGTCATTGCGAATATTGGAAATACACCAGTTTATGATTTAAAAATTTCAATGGAACCAAAAGGATTAAAAACTTTGGGTGACAGAAAATTGGATGACATTAATTTATTCAAGCGTAATATCCCCGTTTTTGGAAAAGGACAAACTCTTAGTACATTTGCAATATCTTATGTTGATTTTATAAACAGCGAACAACAAAAACAAATTACATTTACTGCGGATTATAAAACTGGAAACGGTAAAAAACGCACTCAAGCATTCGATTTTGATCTTGAAGTTTATAAAAATATGTCTGCTTCTTCTGAGAGTTCTCTTGGGGATGTGGTTGCGGAAATGAAAAATGTAACAAAAAAACTTGATAAAATTTCACAATATTTCGAGAAAAAAGATTTAAAAGAAGAGATTTCTGCAAAAAAGACAGATACTTCTTTATAAAAAATGACCTGTTGGTAACTCTATTACACAAATTCTATGATCTAAGCTAAAGTACAGAGGCCTTTAAATCCTTTGGATTTTCTGGTAAAATGTACTTAACAATTTAATATTACTGGCCGGAAGGCCAGCGACCTAACCCCTTTGGTTTTCCAAAGGATATGGTCGGGAAACCCATGGAAGATACTGAACCCCACGTTCAGCGACTCTTCCATGGGTCATATCGGGAAACTGGTATGGGACCGCAAGGTCTAGCTGGCGTGGGGTTCTGTGTACCCAAAACTCTATCGCCGGCTATTGAAAAGCTGGTTTTTTTTATTTTCAACCATATGCCATATTTATTTTTATTCACGTTGTTTCTATCTCTCGCCGTCTTAATAGTCGGGCTAATTCGTCCGTCAATTTTAAAAAAGGTTATCAGAGTAATTCTCAAAAGAAAAACTATCGCCTTGATCTGTTCTGGAGCGATAATTTTTTCATTTATCGGAATTGGATTAACTGCTCCCCATGTAGAGAAAGAAAATGTTAAGACTCCAACGAATATCTCAGAGCAACCGATAATTCCACAATCGACGACTTCGAGTGATGTCGTATCTTCCTCAACAGACTCAAGTATTGTTGTACCTGATAATAAAGTTGAGCCTAAGTCTGTCGAAATAAAAACTGCTCCGATAGAGAAAACGGTTTCCGCTCCTGCGACACAAACCAACCAACAATATGAATACTATTCTGTCTCAAGTGTTGTGGACGGTGATACCTTAAAGGTTAATATCAATGGCACAATTGAAATCTTGCGACTTATTGGTATGGATACGCCTGAGACAGTTGATCCTCGAAAGCCTGTTCAGTGTTTTGGCAAAGAAGCGTCAAATAAAGCTAAAGAATTATTGATCGGCAAGAAAGTTAGAATCGAGAAAGATTTAACTCAGGGCGAGCTTGATAAGTATGGTCGTCGACTTGCATATATTTATCGCGAAGACGGTCTGTTCTATAACAAATACATGATTGAACAAGGTTACGCTCACGAATATACCTACAACACCCCGTACAAATATCAAGCTGAATTTAAAGCGGCTCAAAAATCAGCACAAGAAAATTTAAGAGGATTATGGTCGCCAGATACTTGTAATGGAGATACAACTTCAAGCGCAACTGATTCTTCTTCAAAAGTTACTACCGACATTCAATCTGCTGGCAAATATTACACTTCATCATTTCATAGCTCTAAGTATTACTATCCGGCTTCTTGTCCTGAATGGCAGAATTTGAGTTCAAGTTATCTAAAGGTGTTTGATTCTCTTGAGACTCTATTGGTGGCTTATCCGTCTCGGGTTTTGAGTCCACAGTGTCAATAACCTCAGTTATTCGTTTGTCCGCGTAATCTTCAAGCATATCTTCAAGCGTTTTCTGTGGTACATTTGGTATGATATCTTTTTTATGCAGTATGACTACATTACTGGTCTGTTTTCTTTTGAACGGTGGGTCAAGGTGGCTTAAGACATATTTTATTGCATCCATCTTTTTATCTTTCACATTTAGCATGAGGGCGTGTTTTGCTATATCACACATATTTTCTCGGCCGTGTCGCTCCATTGTGTTTGCCAATCGTCTAAATTCTTTGTCCGTCTCTTTCCAACGATAATATGTCGACCTATGAATGTTCAATTTAAGACAAGACGACCAAACATTGCCGCTCTTTTCAAGTTCTTTAAGCAGTTTTTGTTTTGTCTTGTCGTCAATCATACTAGTTTATTTTTATCGGCTTTTTTCCTGTTTCTTTCTCCCAACGTTTTAATATTACTTGTGCGTAAGTTGGGCATTTTTCCATAAGATAACAGCGACGATTCATTTTAACGGCCGCTATTAATGTTGAGCCACTACCACCGAATGGCTCCACAATCAAATCATCTCGCTTTGTAAGCACTTTTACGTACGGGATTAATATCTCAGTTGGTTTGGTGCCGAAAATTACTCCCTGTCCTGATGATTTTTCGTCAGCTGATTTAAATTCAATAAAATCAGTAGGACAGATCTTCTTTCCTTTCTCATATGATTCCCAGTGAGGTTTACCACTTATGGCATACAAGGCAGTTTCATATTCATTTTCGAGGAGTTCGCTTTCATCAGTATTGTTTAACGTAACATTGTCAGTAGTTCCTACCATGGCAATATCATGTTTGTTAAAGAATTTACCTTTAGCTGAGAATCCCTGAACCCTGTTAGGCAAGTGCCAAACGATCATATTTTTTACTCGCCAATATTTTTCCATCTCGTTCCAAATGGTGCGAATATTTTTCCAATTTTCGTAGACGATTATCGCAAAGTTTTCTTTGGCTATTTTACTGACATTACCCATCCACAGTTCAGTAAAGTTTTCTGGCAATTCGTCGGTTTCCAAATATCTTCTATTTTTCTTAGCACCAAATCCAGTGGTTACGCCATCTTTTTGTTTTGTTTTACCTCGTAGGTAATCCAAGATATATGGCGGATCGGTAAAGCACATATCGGCTTTAACGTCTTTCATAAGAATATTCATGTCCGATTCTATGGTTGAGTCGCCACACATTAATCTTGAGCCATCTAATTCATAGATGTCTCCTTTTTGTACAGTAATATTTTCAATGCCTACTTTTTCTAATTCTTTTTTGAGATCGAATTGTTCAATATTTTCCTCTGTCGGGAAAATGTCGTCTAAGTCCTGACTATCAAAACCGATGTCGGCGAGAAATGCCTCATCAAATTCAGCGAGTAGTTCAAGATCAAACTCCCCAGTGTTTTTATTGAGGCGGAGATTTAACTCTTTCTCTTTATTTAAGTCGACTATCTGAACATATACTACTGGGACATTTACCATACCCATCTCTTTGGCTACTTCAACTCTAAAATGTCCGCCGATGATTACATTTTTACGGTCTGGCGCGCTATTACAAATCACTGGATCAACTAAACCAAATCTCTTTATGGATTCTTTAAGTTGGTCAGCTTGCTCCTTGGAATGTTTCCTCGGGTTGTATTCCGACGCTCGAAGTTCATTGATCGGAACTTCAACGATATTTATTTTTTGATTGTTCATATTGTTTTATAAATTATTTTTTTAATTCTCATCACGAAGAATTGAATAATGCTCGACCTGACCAAAATAAAAAGCACCTATTTCGCTTTTCCAACACAAAAAAGCATTTGGTGTTGGTGTTGCGAAATAAGTGCTCCGGCCTAATTGAGGGGATGAACCCTCACTTCCTATTTAGGTTGCATTATCTCTATTCAATTGTGATGAGTTTAGGTTTGTTGCTCGGGATCAAACCTACTTAAAGTATATACCTTGGTAGTATTGACTGTCAACACTGTCAATAAATAATCTATTGACATTATAAATCGTTTCGATTATACTAGAAGCAAGTACTAAGAAATTATAAACATAATCATATTTAACCACTGCCAATATTATGAATGAGAACCAACAAAAAATCATAGAATTAGCTAAAAAGAAGGATATTTCCAAGATGACTTTTAGAGAAATTGGTCGTGAATTAGATATCCCCAACCCACAGACAGTTATCTATCATCTTGATCAGCTCAAAAAGAAGGGGCTTCTATATTTGGATATTAAAAAGCGTCAGAGAGTGGCAAAACCCAAAGCCTTTGCTGTGGATAAGTTATTTAGCATTCCGCTAGTTGGATCCGCTAACTGTGGTCCAGCTATGGAGCTGGCTCGGGAAGACATTCAAAAATACTTAAAAATTACCCAAACATCACTTAAGAGGTCTAAGCCAGACGGCTTGATTGCAGTAAGAGCCGTTGGTGAGTCTCTAAACAAGGCAAATATTGGAGGTGAAAATATTGAAGACGGTGATTATGTGGTTGTTGATTGCAAACAGCAACCAAGCAATGGAGATTATGTTCTATCTATCATTGATGGTGCGGCCAATTTCAAAAAGTTTTTTAAGGATGATAGTAAACACGAAATTCGTCTTGTTTCTGAATCAACGCAAGAAATTCCACCGATTATTTTACACGATTCGGATATAAACAGCTCCGGCTATATGGTCAACGGAGTGGTTGTAAGAGTTATTAAAAATTAATTTTAAATTATATGACTAAGAAAAATTTTCACAGTGTTCCTTGGAATGGCGATTGGGCAGTTAAAAAAGAAGGGGTTAATAAACCGATCTCAGTCCACAGAACACAAGCAACAGCAGAAGATAAAACACGCATCCTTGCCAAAAAAGCTGAGGCCGAAGCTGTTTATCATAATAGACAAGGAATTATTAAAGATAAGGACAGTTACGGAAATGACGACTGCCCACCGAAAGATAGAAAATTCTAAAATCTATGACTAAAAATCAGAACCTGAGTGAAATTTCAGAAATTAAAAAAGGACGTGGTATTGATGAAAATACTAAAGTATTATTATTCGCAAAATCTGCTGGCAGGTGCGAAATTTGTAATAAGTTAGTAATCAAAGATTCCACAACAAGAGAACAATTCATATGGGGAGAAATGGCTCATATCTATGCGTTCAGCAATAAAGGCCCTAGGGCCAATAAAAAAGTTGTTGATAAAAACAACGCGGGTAATTTATTGTTAGCGTGCCCAGATTGTCACGAGAAAATTGACAAGACGGGACAAGATAAATATTACACTGCGCAGCAATTAAAGGACTACAAGTCTGAGCATGAAAAACGAATTTTACTTTCAACAGGTTTTGATCAAAAGAGACAAACAAAAGTTTTAAAGATGGTTGCCAATATAAATTCTGAAACAGTTAAACTGGCAACTCCCGATATTGTAAAGGCATTAATGAAAGAAGGGTTAATTCCTTGTGAGGATAAATTTGAAGAAATTGATTTTTCTAATAACTCTGGCCAGGATAGTAGTAGTTATTGGAAATCAAAATCGCAAGATATAAATAATACTCTCAGTAAATTTTACTCTGATCTAAAAAGAGAAAAGATTGAACATGTATCAATCTTCGGGATAGGACCGATACCACTTTTAATGTACCTAGGATCTAAGTCAGATAACAAAATAAAGACTAAGATATTTCAACGTCATCGTGATGGAGAAAATTGGGAGTGGAAAAATGGAAAACCCAAGGCCGATTACCAATTAAACACGGTTAACAGGGGGCCAGATAAAAGTAAAGTGGCATTATTATTATCTTTGTCTGGAACGATAAAAAGAGATTTACTACCCACAGACATAAATAAGAAATATTATATATACGAATTATCTTTAGTTGGAAGTCCAAATTATAATTTTTTGCGAACAGAAAAGGACTTGTTGAATTTTGAAAAAAGTTTTTCAACAGCCATAAGTCAAATTAAGAATGACCATCCAAGTTTAAAAAGTATAGACATATTTCCGGCCGTGCCTGCCCCAGTAGCAATCGTCTGTGGTAGAGCATTGAATAAAAATTCTGACCCAAAATTAAGAATCTACAATACGTATAATAAAAATAAGTTTAAGTATTCATTAACAATTAATTAACTATAAAAATATGGAAACAGAAAAATATTTAGATCAGGTGTTACAAAAAGAAGGCTTGTCAAAAGACTCCGCAGAAGCGAAGGCAATGCAAACCGAAAAAGCTAAAGTTGAAAAAGCGATATCGGACGTTTTTGATGGGAATCCCGTCATTAGATATGCTGGCTCTTATAAAAAAGAAACCATGATACGAGCCAATTACGACTTAGATATTGTTTGTTATTTTAAGCACGATGATGATTCAGCTGGTGATAACCTGGAAGACATTTTTAATAATGTTAAAAATGCTCTTGCTAAGCAATATACGATCATTCCAAAAAAGTCTGCATTACGTTTGCAAGGTGAAAATAAATTTGATTTTCACATTGATGTTGTCCCCGGTAGATTTGTTGACGATTCTGAGGGTGACACTTTTCTATATCAATCATCTGGTGATAAAAAGCGTCTAAAAACGAATCTTGATGTACATATTGGTCATATTAAAGATAGTGGACTTACAAAAACAATAAAGTTGGTCAAGATCTGGAAGAATATATATTCAATTGATGTAAAAACATTCGTCCTCGAACTCTTAGTGGTTAAGGTTTTAGATAAAAGTAAAGATGATAGTGGTCTAGGAAAATGCCTTAAGAAGTTTTTTGAAGAATTAAGTACCAATATAGATAATATCTCGATTGAGGATCCAGCAAATTCAGGGAATGATCTTAGTTTATTGTTTGATAGCACAGTAAAAAGTAACTTATCGGCTGCGGCAACAAATGCAATTGGATTAATCAATGAGAGTAAATGGGAAGATTTGTTTGGCGCCGTGGAAGATGTAGATAAAAGTTATGTAATTAATTCTTTAAAAACAAATAATACCAGTCAGGGCAACACACCGAAACCGTGGTTGAATCAATAAGGTTATGGATTGTTGGCATCTTAAAAATAAAGAATTATTTGATTCTTTTAAATTAGAAATCAATAAAAATTATCCGACTTTAGTTGTTTCTATTACGGATAATTTAGTTTATATTAGGGGAACAATTAGGATCAGAGATGATAAAAATATAGTCTTGGATAGTTTCCAAATTGAAATTAAGGTTCCGTATAATTTTCCTCAAGAAATACCCGAGGTCAGAGAGATTGGAAATAGAATTTCCACAATTCCTGACCGACACTTTGAACAAGACGGTAAGGCCTGTCTATGTTTTAGAGATGCTCTTTTTATTTATTGGAGCGAAAAATCAACCATTCTTGATTTTATGAAAAAATTAGTAGAACCGTTTTTCCTTTGGCAAATTGAGTATGAGGTTAGTGGCGGAAAAAATAAAGACAAAGCATATGCTCACGGAATGGATGGTGCCTATCAATTTTATAAAGAAATTCTGAATACCGATGATATAAAAGTAGTTTATAAATTTGTAGAGTACCTAACCAAGAAGAAAGTAAAAGGACACTGGAATTGCTATTGTGGTAGTGGCCAAAAAATGAGAGATTGCCACTTTGAATTAATGAAAAATTATAAACAAAAAATAAGATCCAAGGATGCAAAGAAAACTTTAGATGGTTTTAATCAAATTATTTCTAAAATTGCTAATAAAAAATAAGATGCCTTTATCTAGCAGATCAATCAAAGAATTGCGAGAGATAATCAAGCGAGATTATGGCCAGACCCTCAGCGAAGAGGAGGCAAATGAGCTCGGAATATCCTTATTACGCCTTACCAGATTGGCCTTAAATCACCAGTTTAAAGCCGATAAAACGACAAATAAGCCAAAGTCCTAAGTACTGTCGCATTTGTCGCATTTTGATAAAACCAGACCCCGACCCACATGCATTGAAGCGATGCCTAAAATTGTGCTAAAATACCCTTATAACACTTGTAACCTCGGGTACTTAACCCGACTACACCGCCAAAATTGGAAATCGGAATTGGAAGCCAAAATGGGGTCGGCGCGAAGCGCCGACACAAACGCATTCCCGCCAAAAATTCCCGAATTCAAAAGGTTTTTCCACGCTCCGCGTGGCTCAAAAAAGACGGTTCGATCCTTAATTTGAAAGTTCGAACCGACTTTTTTGTATAAATGAAGTTTTTCTTCATTTATACACTCGTTTGCCAATTCTATATTGCATTTCAAAAACATTTCGGTAAGTTCGAACCGATTATTCGCTTTTTGCTCAAAAGCCGATAATTTCTCTTTGAGAAGCTGTTTTTCGTTCACAAGTTTGTTTTTCATATCTCGATATTCGTCTAGCGATAAAGCACTTTCGAGATACGCATTCATCAGCTTCTCAATCTTTGAATCCAAAAGAGAAATATCGGCTTTTGTGTTGTCTGCAAAAAGCGTAGACGATTGGGTCTCACTCAACATATCTTTTCTATTTTCCGCTAACATCCAAGATGCCCAATCGTCTGGCAAAGAAACTTTTTTGATTTCCTTTTGAATTTCGGAAGTGATGATTTCTTCGCGAGCATATTTTTGAGAACAAGGATTTTTCCGTTTGGTGCAACGCAAATAGTTGTGACCTTTCTGCGTTTCGGTGGTAATGAAGCAACCACATTCTCCGCAACGGAAAAATCCTCTGTACAAAAATGGTTTCAATCCTCGCGACTTCGGTTTAGATTTTCTCATCATCACTTCTTGAACGGAATCAAAAAGTTTCTTTGAAATAATCGGTTCGTGCTTCCCCTCAAAAATCTCACCATTATATTTCATCAGACCTGTATAGATGGGATTTTTGAGAAGTTTTTGATAATTCGACACCGCAAGCTCCTTTCCGCTTTTTCGTTTCAGTCCAAGAGCATTAAACTTATCGCGGAGTTCGCGCAAAGTGAAAGAACCTGTTGCATATGCCTCAAATGTCTTTTTGATCAGTGGAGCAATTTCAGGGTCTGGCACAATACGCTTGTTTTTGTTCACATAGCCAAGTGGCGACATTTGAGGCCATATACCTTCTTTCACTTTGTTTCTATGTCCACGCTTAATATTCTCGCTCAAATTGTCCACATAATACTTGGACTGCGAAAAAGCGATGGAAAGCATAAACTTGCCTTGCGGTGTCGGATCAAACCAAAAAGTTGGGAATTTCATTTCACTAATCACGCCAGTATCAACGAGGTAGATGATTTTTCCTCCGTCTACCGAGTTGCGAGCAAGTCTATCGGGATGCCACGCCAAAATACCAGTCGCTTCACCTTTTTCCATTCGCTCCAACATTTCACCAAACACAGGGCGACCTGGTATTTTGGCGGTTTGCTTTTCGACAAAGACATCAACAACATTTAAATCTTCTTTCCTTGCTAACTCTTTCAATTCGGAAAGTTGGTCTGCAATACTGCGGACTTGTCTGTCTTTGTCGTCCGTAGACTTGCGAGTATATATGAAAAACTTTTTGGTTTGATTATTCATAAAATTGTATTGGCAAACGAGTGAGCCACGCGGAGCGTGGAAAAACCTTTTGAATTCGGGAATTTTTGGCGGGAATGCGTTTGTGTCGGCGCTTCGCGCCGACCCCATTTTGGCTTCCGATTCCGATTTCCAATTTTGGCGGTGTGTATTGGACGAAGTTCGAATGTATTTCGGACAAAATCCGCAGGATTTTGACGAATGATACTTGCGCCTCGCACGCTCCCTTCGGTCGCGATCCCAAAACCAAAAATTTCCTTAC